>Ga0114918_10000846_pt1 | contig 26924 bp, 22 predicted proteins | sample LantaG_FD_87015 | JGI IMG/M metagenome (GOLD analysis project Ga0114918, IMG submission 87015) | Deep subsurface microbial communities from Baltic Sea to uncover new lineages of life (NeLLi) - Landsort_02402 metaG | ecosystem: Environmental > Aquatic > Marine > Oceanic > Sediment | place...
AGAGAGAGAGAGAGAGAGAGAGAGAGAGAGAGAGAGAGAGAGAGAGAGAGAGAGAGAGAGAGAGAGAGAGAGAGAGAGAGCGCGCGCGAGAGAGAGAAGCAAAAAAAGTGTTCGATCTGTTCTGGGGAAGTGTTGCGAAAAAAAGAAGTAAAAAAGACGAAACTCGCTCGACCTCCTCTTCTTTTTTTCTCTCTCGCTCTCTCTTCCCTCTTCCTTCTTCGCCGCGTTTCGAAAAATCTCTTTTCTTGTATATACTTTGCATTGTTAACAGTTGAGTGAGGTGATGGGGGGGCAAAAGTTTGGGGTCTTTTTAAACACAGGGGGGCAAAAATCAAGGAGGAGGGCTGGAAGTTCTGGGAGGTGGTGCGACGAAGAAGAAGAAATCAAAAGAGTATCAACTTCTTGGTTTGGGGGGAAAGGAAGCAATGATTCCTACAAAATGTTAGTTTCGTGGCCAGCCGCAAAGGAAGGGTACAATTCGACAGGGGGGCGCGGCGGAGACGAAGCGGAGAACGGGGGACGAACTTTGGGGCTTGCGTTTTTCCTTCCTTTCTTTTTTTAAGAACTAGTCGTTGCGAATGAGCGAGCGAGAAGAAGAGCGAGTGAGAAAGAGTTTTTCTCCTTCTTCTCTCTTTCTAGCTGCCCTGCACCTCGGGCGCGTCGCTGCTGCCGCCGTTGTCGTCCCTCGCCGCTTCTCCCTCGCTCGCAGGCGCGGCGTCGGCAGCGGGAGCGGAGGCGCGGTCAGAAGCCGCGACAGCTCCTTCTCCTTCGCCGCCGCCGCCGCCGCCGCCTTCGCCGCCGCTCGTCGCGCCCGCCTTGGCGGCGTTGTCGCTCGAGTTCGAAGCGTTGTTGTTCGAACTCGAAAGGATCGTCTCCGCCCCGACCTGCCCGTGCTCCGACAGGTCCACCACCACCACCGTCACGTTGTCCCTCGAACCCCTGTCCACCGCGGCCCGCGTCAGCACCGTGGCGGCGATCCTCGCCGCGGCGGCCCTCGTCGCCCCGCGCTGCCTCGCGCGCGCCACGCACCGGCGCGCGAGCGTCACGGCCTCGGCATTCGAGAGAACGTCCCACAGGCCATCGCTGGCCAGAATAAGCAGCTCGTCGTCGGGCCTGCGCTGCAGGATCGTGACCTCGGGTCTCGCGATGACGAAGGGCCGGAGGCAGTGGTCCCCGATGGCGCGGGAGACGGCGAGCACGCCCATGACGCGCACGCCGTTCCAGAACAGGATCTGGCCTCCGGCGGCCTCGACGCGCGCCGTCTCGTCCTCCCTCGCTGCCTTGTGGTCGTCCGTCAAGGGAAGCGCGGCCCCCCCGCGGCAGAGCACCGCGCGCGAGTCGCCGCAGTTGGCGACATAGAGTCTCCGCGAGCCCACGAGCGCGACGACGGCCGTTGTGCCGACGAGCGAGGCGGCGTCGCCGTCGGCGGCGGCGAACTCGGCGTCGGTGCGCGTGAAGGCGTGCGTGAGCGCCGACTCGATGGATTCGGCCGAGCAGCCCGCGGCGCCGCGGGGAGGGGCCGCGCCTCCTTCTTCGGCTCCTTCTTCTCCTCCCTCCTTTCCGCTTCCTCCTCCTCCTCCTTCTCCTCCCGCAGCAGCATCAGCAGGCGTCCCGCTCGTCGTCGTCCTCCTCCTGGTCGAAGGGCCACCCCCAGCGCGGGGCGTGACTCCCGACCCTCCCCTCGACAGCTCGTCGAAGAGCACCGCGCTCTCCGCGTCGCTCTCGGCGTCGTCAGAGGCAGAGACGCCGGCCGCGGCCGCCGCCGCCGCTGCCGCCGCGGCCGCCGCCGCTGCTGCAGCTGCCGCCGTCGCCAGGTCGCCGCTGCCCGCTGCCTTGCCCGTGGCCGCGGAGAGAGGCAAGAGGGGTCGGCCGTGGGCTCCCACGGCCGCGCCGATGGCGGCAGCGGGGTTGAGCGCGGCCGGGGCGGAAGAGGGAGAAGAAGCAGAAGCGGCGGCGAGCGGCGCGGAGGAGGAAGGGGGCGTCGAGGGCGCTCTCTTCCTCCCGGAAGCCTCCGCGGCGGCCTCCTCTGCGGCAGCAGCGAGCGAGGAGGAAGCGTCGTGAGAGGCCCCTTCGCTCGGAGCAGCAGAACCCGTCGCCGCCGTCGTCGTCGCTGTCGTCCCGGCCCCGGCGGCCTCGGTCAGCGCCTCGGCGATCCTGCGGTGCAGCGTCTGCGCGCAGTGCAGGGCCGCCTCGGCCCCTCCGTGCCCGTCGAACACGCCGAAGAAGTGGAGCGTCTCCATGTGCACGTCGGCGTCGTTGTCGTTGCCGTCTTCGTTCTCGTTGGCGGAGCCGGAAGGGGAAGCGGCGGCGGCAGCTGTTGTCGTCGTTGCTTCCTCTCGCTCGTCTTCGCCGCCGCTCCCTCCCGAAGAAGAAGAGCCCTCCCCGTTCTCGTTCCCTCCGCCGCTCGTCGGGGACCCGGGCGCGGACCCGCTCCTCACGTGCACCGCCACCCTCGGAGGCAGCAGCTCCCCGTCCCCCAACCCGGCGCCCCTTCGGAGAGGAACTTCGAGCAAAAAGGGAACCGCCGTGTACGCGTCCTCCATCCTCGGCCTGCGCCCGCAGATGGCCTTGGCCCCATGGGGAGGGCAGGGCTGGCCCTGACCCGAGGGGACGGCCGACTGGGTGTCTATGGACGGGTTGGAGGAGTTAGTGCCGCCGCCGCTGGAGTTGTTCTGCGGGTGCTCGTGCGGCGGGGGTTGTTGCTGAGAAGAGGAAGGGAGAGGTGGAGTTGTCGAGGTCGTCGGTGCGGCTGCCGCCGAGGCCGCAGCTGCCGCTGCCGCTGCTGCTGCCGCGGCCGCGGCGATCGACGTCTCCGCGACCGCCGCGTCCAGCTCGGCGGAAAGCTTGATGGATCTCAGCCTCGCGCCCAGGGACGCGCCCCGGGCCTCTGCGGCTGCTGCCGCGGCCACGGCCGCTGCCGCGCCTGGGGCGAGCGACGAGGGGGAGGTGGAAGAACGAGGATTGGATGCGTCGTCGCCTGCGATGGAGTTTTTTGTTTTGAAATTTTTCGTTCGACGTGAGCTTTATCAACGACCTGCTTCTTTCGCGCAGCAATCCTTCTTCTTCTTTTTCTTCTTCTTCTTCTCCACGCTGAGCACGCTCGGGCGAGAGGAGAGAGGGACGGCTGGCCAGGGCGAGAGAAAGCAGGGATCCAGCCTCGAGAACGCCGGGAAAAAAGACAAACGAAAGAAGCGTCGAGAGAGCATGGGGGTGGAACCTGCTGCTTTGTCGCTCTTTTTTTCGTCTCTTTCTTTCGTCGCCGCCGACGCAATCTCTTCTTTTTCATCCTCCTCCTTCTTCGTACCTGCTCTCTCCGCGGCGACGCCGCCGCCGCCGTTTTCCATCTTGAAGACGTCTACAGAGAGCGCACTCTCACTCTCTAAGAGAGGGGAGGGGGAACCTGGTGGTATGCGGGCGAGTGGAGAAAGAGGAGAGGAAGAGAGAAAGAGGAGAGGAAGAGAGGAAGGTGAGAGACAGAGAGATGAAAAAAAAGAAAAAGAAAAAAGACGCAAATCCCTCCATTTCCCGCGCCGCGAAAAGCTCTCGCTGGCTTCTGCTCAGTCCGCCTCTCCTCTCAGGCCTCGGAGATGCTCTTGCACTCTTCCAGAACAGGAGAGCAAGATCAGAGAAGCAGTGGACGAGGGCGGACTCGCTGTCTCCTTTTTTCGATTGGAGGCGCCCTCTTCTCCTTCTCCTTCTCTTCGTCTTCTTCTTCTTCCTTACCGCGCGCTTTTTCCTCCCTCTTGTTCAAGTCTCTCTGCGCTGGGAGTCTCCGAGAGCGCTGTCTCGCGTCTGCTCTCTTTGAGCGCCGAACGAGGCAAGAGAGAGAGAGAAAGAGAGAGGGGAAAGGCGAGCGAGTGAGAGAGAGAAATGAAAAGACGAGAGGTTTTTTCTTTCTTTCTCTCTTTGTTTCAACTCGATGAGGAGCAATCGAAGGGAGAGTGAGGACAAGAAGCGTTGAGTATCAAAACTATTTCGTCAAGAAGAAGAAAGGGCTCGACCTCCCTCTCTCTCCTTCTTCCTCCTTGCTCTTTCCCTTCCATTCGCGCCCCACTATGGACTCTTCGGAGGAAGAGGAACCGCCACGCGCGAGCATCGGCTTCCTGCTGCTCCGCCTGGTGCTGGAGAGGAGGCAAGGGGTCGGCGATGGTTCGAAGTTGCCGCCGCCGTCGGCGACGCATGCCGGTTCTTCTTCTTCTCCTCCTTCGCCACCGCTTCTGCCGACGCCAGACCCTCTCCCAGCCCCCTTCGACACGCCGCTACTATTCCTGACGCTCGACGGCAGGCGCACGGTGCTCGAGAGTGAAGACGGGTGAGGATTTTGGGGCTCATTTGTTTTTTTATCGAGCTCGCATCAGCTGGCCGCTGTTTTTTTTTTTCTCCTTTTCGACTCAACCCCCTCGACGAACTCAAAAAACCTTTTCTCAACCAACCGAAAACCAGCTCGATCCGCCTCGTCGACCCGGCCGCGGCCAGGTCCACCCCCTCCTCGGCGTCCCTGCTGCAGGCCGCGGGGCGTCTCGCCGCGGCACACGACGAGCTCGCCGCCAAGGGGACCGTGGTGGCGTGGGGCGAGAGCTCCGACGCTTCCTCCGCCGCCTCTGCCGAGAAAGACGACGACGAGAACAACAAGAAGAGGAAGAACAAGAAGAAAGAAAAGACGAAGCGGCTCGTCACTACTGCGACCGTAAAGCTCGACCTCTACCTCCCTCACGAGCTCTGGGAGGAGAAGAAGAGCGAAACGACGACGCGAGAAGAAGAAGTGCGGTGGCCGGGCTCCCCCGCGGGCGCCTCCGTCTTCTCTTGGCTGCGACCGCCAGCGCCGACAGAGGCGGTCGCGGCAGCCGTCGCCACCGCCGCCGAGGGGGTCTTGCCTCCGCTTTCTCCTTGTTCCTCGTCTTCGATCGACCCTTTTCCCGACGGAGGCGTGTGCGTCGGGAGGCCCCTGCCCTCGCTCGTCGAGGCGTTCAACTCGCTGCCGGCGAGGCCGTCGGAGCCTCCTCGGAGGTTCGATGACGACGATGAGCAAGAAGAGGAGGAGGAGGAGGAGGAAAGAGAAAGAGCAGCCGGCGCTGCTCCGACCTCCCACCGCCGAGGAGGAGGAGCTCTCTCGACTACACCAACAACAACCACCAACCTCCTCTCGCTGCCGCCGGAGCTGCTGCTCAGGATCGCCGCACTGGTCCCGGACTCGCGCTCGCTGGCCTCGGCCGCCTGCGCCTGCCGCTCCCTCAGGGACGCTTCCACCGAGGGCGTCCCGGGCTTACGGCTGGCCCTGTACCCGCACCAGCGCGCCGCCGTGGCGTGGATGGTCTCGCGGGAGAGGAAGCAAAAGGGGAGAGAAAGAATGGGAGAAGGGAAAGAAGAGGCGACGACGAGGAACGACTTCTACTCTCCTTCTTCTTCTTTGTCGTCGTCGTCGCTCCTCGACCCCGACTGGCGAGAGCTCCCCGGCCGCGGCGAGGCGGCCGCCGGTGCATCCGCCGCCGCCTCTGCCGCTGCCACACGCCCTCTGTGGGTCAGCCGCGCCACGGGCGAGCTCTCCAGCGCGGAACCGCGGGTCGCTCCTTCTTCTTCTTCTTCCTCCTCTGATTCTCACTCCTTCTTCTTCGGCGCCAGGGGCGGGCTCTGCTGCGACGAACCGGGGTTGGGGAAGACGATCACCGCCCTAGCGCTGATGCTTCGCACCTCCGGGGCGCTCCCGGAGCCCCCCCGGGGTGCCAAGGTGGTGTCGAGCGGGGCAGGGAGGTTTTATACCATGCCCGGCGACGAGGAGGAGGAGAGAAGAGGCGCCGACGCGAACGGCGACGACGGCAACGGCGCCAACGCCGCCGCTCCTTCTCTTCCTCCTTCTTCTTCCTCTCCCCGCCCTTCGGCATCGCGCCCGCGCCGAGCCGCGGCCCAAGCGGTATCGGCGGCCGGTGGGCGCCGGGCCTCGGCCGAGGACGCCGCGCTGGTCAGGGCGAGGGTGCAGGTGGCGGCGGCGGCGGCGAGGGCGGCGGCGGAGCGGGCCCGGAGGGAGGGGGAGCGGCGGGCGCGGGCGTTTGCCGAAGCGGAAGCTGCCGCAAGTGCTAATGCTGCTGCTGCTGCCGCTGCCGCTGCTGCTGCTTCTGACGAGAGGAAGGAGAACGTGGCCCTCGTGGAAGGTGCGGAGGAGATCGCTGCCGCTGCTGCCGTCCCTGCTCTCGCGTGCGACGGAGCAGGAGGAGCAGGAGGAGCAGGAGGAGGAGACGAAGACCAAGCTCCGCCGCCGACGACGCTCTGGGCCCAGTGTGACCTCTGCTCCCGCTTGCGCACGCTCCCCTCGGGCACGCCCGTCGACGACTCCGCGCCCTGGATCTGCGCGATGCACCCGCGGAAGGAGGCGGCGTCGTGCTCCGCGCCGGCGGAGGTGGAAGGCGGAGGTGGAACGGCAGCGGCGGCGACGGCGGCGGAAGCGGAAGCGGGAGCAGCGCCGGAAGGAAACGGCGACGGCAAACCCGCGCCTCCTTCGACGACCGCCGTCTTCGTCTCCTCGTGCGACGGCTGGACGAGCTCCCCTCCTTCCTCTTCTTCTCCCTCTTCCACTTCGGGCGAGCCCAGGAACGAAAACTTCTGGCGCTCGCTGCTCTCGGCCAGGCCCAGGCTCGGGGACTGGCCCTCGGCGGCCTGGTGGCTGGCGACGTCGTTCGAGGCCGCTTTTGCAACCACCACTTCAACCGCCGCCGCCGCTGCTTCTTCGAGCTCCTTCTCTTCTTCTTCTCACCTTTCATCTCTTTCTCCTTCGATCCGTGTGCCCCGGGAGCACCGGTGCCCCCACGGGTGGGCGAGCTTCCTGCACGCAGCGGGACTGGAGCCGGCGCCGCCTCCGGTGCCCGCGGCTCTGCTGCAGCAGCAGGCGAAGGGAGGAAGCAAGAAGGGGGCGGCGGCGGCGGCGGCGGCACAGCAACACGCCACTGCCACTGCCGCTGCCGCAGCCGCCGCAGCCGCAGCTTCCTCTGCGACCGGAAAGAAACACCAGATCAAGGACAGCGACGCCTGGGTCTTTGTCCGCGTCCCTCTTGCTCTTTCCAACCTCTCCCTCGATGCTGCGGCGCTCCGCTCCGCGCTCTCCGCCACGGCCGCCGCAGGAGGGGCGCCGCTGGCCCCTTTGCCCTCTTCGCGCCCGGTCTTCCTCTCCCCGGCCACGCTGCTGATCGTTCCAGCCTCCCTGGAGGCGCACTGGGCGGACCAGGTGATCAGGCACGTGGACCCGGACAGGATGCGGATGGTCGTGCTGTCGGACGTCGTCCGGAACTCATCGTCGAGCTTGGGTTTTTCTTCTTCTTCTTCTTCTTCGTCGACCTCGACCTCGACTGGCGTCGGCGTCGGCGGAGGAGCTTTTTCCTCTTCCTCCAAGAAACCCAAACACCAACTCTCCGCCGCCGAGCTCGCCTGGAACCACGACCTCGTCATCACCACCTTCTCCCGCCTCTCGACAGAGTGGGGCCGGCGCCGCTCCCCCGACCCTGCCCGCAGCTGCCCTCTGCTGTGCGTCCACTGGCTCCGGGTCGTCGTCGACGAGGGGCACCTCCTCTCGGCCTCTTCCATTTCCTCCTCTTCTTCTTCAAACCCCTCTTCCTCCGGGAGCTACGGCGGCGCCATCACGTCCAAGATGCAGATGGCGTGCGCCCTGAAGGCCGAGAGGCGGTGGGTGCTGACTGGCACGCCGGCGCCCGGCAGGGCCGGGAGCGGCGGCGGGAGCGGAAGCGGAAACGGAGGAGGAGAAAAAAACACCAACACCAACTCTCTCGCCTTCTCCCACTCCGCCTCCCCGCACCTCCACCTCCGCCCCGGCTACTCCGGCGCCTCTGCGCTAGCCCCTCTGCTGGCATTTTTGAAACACAACCCCTATGAGCTGAGGAGGAGGCTGGACGCCGGGATCATCAAGCCTTTCGAGAGCGGCTCCCGCTGGGGCGCAGAGGCGCTGCGCCGACTGCTGCTCGACGTCTCGATCCGAGCAGCCAAGGCAGACCTCTCCGTCATCCCCCGCCTGGTCAGGCTGGTCACCCCGGTCCGCTTCCGACGGTCGCACGCTCTTTCCTATAATGCCCTGGTGGAAGCAGTGGAGCGAGCTCTTTTACTTGCGGACTGGGGGGACCCTGACCACCGGGAGTCTCTGCTGTCCAAGCGCAATGCGCCCTGGGCCAGGGAGGTGGCCGCGAACCTGAGGGCGGCCGCCTGCGTGGCGGGGGCGCTGTCGCTGCACCCGAAGCTGGCAGACGTGCAGGAGACTTTGCAACTTTTAGCCGAGAGGCATGGCTTGGAAGCGCCGGCGGAGGATTTGGCCTCGGGCCCACCCTGGCTCTCTGCTGGTCACCCCTTGAGGAGGGTCGAGGCAGCGCTGCTGCTGCGTGGCGGCGGGGCGAAGCCCGCAGCGGGCCAGGAGTGGCGGGGGCTGAATCCGAAAGGGAAGACCTTGGATTCGGGTTCGAGTCCTTCGACCTCAACCTCAACTCCTCGTCCCCCTCGCTTCCGCCGCGGGGAGACGGCGTGCGACCGCTGCTCGCTCCCCTGCCGCCTCCCCCTGGTGACGCCCTGCGCCTGCCTGCTGTGCGTGGAATGCGCCGCCCCTTCCCGGGAACGCTGCGCCTGCTGCAACGCCGAATTCGAGATGCAGGGCGTCGGAGACCCTGCGCGGGCTTTGACGAATCCAAACCCGAAATGGGAAGTGCCGATCGAGGTCGTGGAATGGCAGCCGAGTTACACACAGGCCGGCGCTCTTGGTGCTTCTGGAGGCCACTGGAGTCCCGCTTGGGCCACGACGAAATCCAGCAAGGTGGCGCACCTGGTGTCGAGGCTGGTCGAGTACGGGATCGCGCCTCCCCCTCCTGCTTCGGACTCGAAGGGCAAGGGAGGAGGAGGAGAGAACAGGGGCGGGTTGAGGGTCGGCGGCGGCGGAAGCGGCGACAACGGAACCGAAACCGAAAGGCTCCAAACCTTCGCCTCTGCCTGGGTCCCGCGAGCCAAGGCCATCGTCTTCTCCCAGCACTGGCCCCATATCCTCCTCGTTGGTCGCGCCTTGGACCAGGCGAAGGTCCACAGCGTTACCTTACAAGGGAGGTTATCTCCAGCTTTGCGAGCCGCGGCGGTCGACGAGTTCAGGCACGACGACTCATGCGGGGTCTTAGTCATGGACACCTCCGGCGCCGTGGGCCTCGACCTCTCGTTCGCGCGCTTCGTCTTCGTGATGGACCCGATTGCCGACGGTGCCTTGGAGGCGCAGGTGGTGGCGCGGGCGCACCGGATGGGCGCGAGGAGCGAGGTGGTGGTCGAGACGCTGGTGATGGAAGGGACGGCGGAGGAAGAAGTGATGAGGGCAGTTGCAGGCCAACAGAAAACAGCTGCAGGAAATGGCCCTGCTTGTTATCCTTCTTCTTCTACTGCTTCTGCTAATGCTGGTCGAGGGAAGAAGCGCAGGGCCGCGGATGGAGAAGAGGGAGGGAACGAACAAGAGGAGGAAGGCGACGACGTCAGCGCCGCTGCCAGGCTTCGCGCGCGCGTGCTGCTGTCGGTGAGGCGCGTGCCCGTGCCCGAGGCGGAGGGAAGCGACGGCGAGGATGAGTTTGAGGACGACAACGAGGCCTACGACCGCGGAGTGGCTGCGGCGGCGGCGGCGGATCTGCCGAGGAGCCCCTCTGCCGCTGCTCCTCCTTCTGCCGCCGCTCCGACGCCCGGCGGCGGCTGGAGGAGCGCAGGCAGCGCCGCCGCCGCCGCCGAGGCCGCTGCCGCCGCTGCCAACGCCGTGGCCGCGGCCTCCAGAGCCGTGGTTTCAGCCGTCGCGTCGCTGACTGTCCGTTCTGCTGCGAATGCGAACGCGAACGCGAACGCGAACGCGGGCTCGGCTGCTGCTGCTGCTGCTGCTCCCGCTGCCGCGCGCCGCGTCCGCTTTGCTGGCGAGGATGAGGAGGACGAGGAGCAGCGGCAGCAGCAGCAGCAGCCTGCTCCTTCTCTTCCTCCCCCTTCCCAGAGGCAGCGCACGGTGCACTTCGCAGACTGATTTAGCCTCTGAACTGTGACCTGATTGTACTTTGTAAATGGAGAGCGCGCGCAGGAAATGACCCTTTGCTCTATCTTTTGATGATGAAAAAAAAGAAAACGAAGGAAGAGAAGCAAGTTCAAGCACAAATTCAAACACTCAGCGGCGACAGGCCGGAAATTCTCTTTTCTTCCCTCTCTCCCTTCCTTCGAAATGGCGTCGCCCTGCTGCGCCAGCCCGGAGTCCCGCACGGCCGTCCTCGCCGCGCGCCTGTCCGACGAGCGCGAGAGGGGCGAGGTCGTGGAAGAGGTCAAGGTAAAAAAAATGAGAGAGAGAGAAAGAGGAAGAGATGGAATCGAGAGAATTCGACGTCGACGATTCACCCTTCTCACCCTCTTTTTTCCCCTCTTTCTCCTCTCCTGTGATTGGGGGTTTTAAATAATCACAGGGCCTGCTCCAGAGCAACGGCGACGACTTCAGCGAGGCCGTCATCCACCTGCGAGCGCTCGCGTCTTGTGTCTCTGACTGCGAGAGCGCGGTGAGTCTTTTGAATTGGAGATGATGTTTTTTTTCAGTTTCGCCCAGCCCCATCGACCTCCTGGACAACGACGACGACGACGACGCTCACTTTCCTCTCCTCCAAAACCAACAACAACAACAACAACAACAGGTTGCCACCGCGGCCCTCGAGGCCGTCACCGAGGTCGCCTCCTCCGTCAGGAGCATCAGCTGTAGCGACGAGATCGAAATCGAAACAGCAGGGGGAGAAGAGAGTGACACTCTCAGCGCCTCTGCCGCGACGCTCGTCCCCTCGGCGCGCTTCGCCCGCCTCCTGCTGCTGCTCGACCTGGCTTCTCCCGCCGCGGCCTCGGTCCGCGGCGACGCCCGGCCTGGCGTGGCGGCGGCTGCTGCGAGGACGGAGCGAGCCCTGCAGCTGCTCTTCACCAATGGCGATGGCGACGGCGGGAACGGCGAGAGGAGGCTCTATTACGAGTCCGAGGACGGGGAGGACGAAGAGGAAGAAGGGGTCGAAGGAAGGAGAAGTCGCCGCCCTTCTGCCGCTCCTCCCACCTCGACTTCCTCCGCTTCTCTTCCTCTTCCCCCGCCGCTACCCGTGCCGAGGGCGGTGGAGTGCCCCACTGTCTCCGTGCTCCGCTCCCGTCTGAACGCGGCAGCGGCGGCGCTGCATTCTTCCTCTTCCTCGTCTTCTTCCTCTTCTTCTTCGACTTGGGAGCAGAAGGCAGAGGCCTTGGTCCAACTGACCGCGCTCTCCCGCGGCGTCGCCCGAAGGGCAAGGAAAGGAGCAGAGAACGAGCAGCAGTTCACAGAGGCCCTCTCCGAGGCCGCGACGGGCCCCGGCTCTGCGCTGGCAGCGGGCGTCACCGCCGCGGTCCTCGACCTGCGCTCGGCGCTCGCTCGCAGGGCCTGCGGCACCGCTGCCGCCGTCGTCGTCGCGTGTTCTTCCTCTTCTTCGACCTCTTCGTCTCCGCCTCTCCTGGCCCGGGGGCCCGCGCTGGCTTTCTCTCCGGCCCTGCTGAGAGCCGCGGGGGCCCCCGGGGGAGGCGGTGGCGTCGCGGCGGACGCGGCGTGAGCCCTGGCCGCCGTCGTCGCCGCGTCGAGGTCGAGGAGGGTTTTGGAGAGCGTCCTCTTCGGCAGCGATGGCGGCAAAACGCAACTCTCTCCTCCTCTCGCGCACCTTTCCGCCCCGGCCGCGAAGGTCGCAGCCCTGTCCGCCGCGAGGGCCGCCGTCGAGCGCTGGGCCACGAGGGAGGTCGCCGCCCGCGCCGCAGCCGCGCTCGTCGCCGCCGCGGCCGCGGCGGGCGCCTCGGACGCTGACGCCCGAGTCCGCTCCTCCGGCAGGGCGCTCTTCGCCGCGCTCGCCGCAGCGGACTCGGCGGCTGCGGCGGAGCAGCTCGAAGGGATCGGGGACCTGTCGACCAGGGAGCGGCTGCTGCCAGGGTGGATGGACTCGGCGGCGAGAGGAGGAGGAGGGAGCTCGACGGTGGCGAGAGCAGGAAGCTCGACGGCGGCTTCAGGGGGCTTCTCCGGGAGGAGGACCCCCGTGGCGACCGCTCTGACGGCCTCTGCCAGGCAGCGGAGGGCCGCGGTGCTGGTTCGAGTGCAAGCGTCGTCGCAGCGAGGGGCGAGGAGGACGGTTTTCCCTCCGAGCTCGACCTCGACCTCGACGACAGCAGCGACGGCAACGGCGACTGCGACAACGACGGCAGCCGGAGGAGGAGGAGGAGGCGCCTGCGGCGCTCGCAGGGTCCCGGTGACTCCTGGAAGGGCCCCTTACCCTTCTTCAAATGCTGCTGCTGCTGCTACTGCTGCTGCTGCTGCTGCTGCTGCTTTGGCGCTCCAGAGGACCCCGGCCCGCCGCGTCGCCGTCCTTTCGACTGCCCCCGCGGCGGCCGAAACGCCGAAAGCAGCAGCGGCAGCAACAGCAACACCAGCGGCGGCACCAGCAACAGCAACAAAAATGACGACGCAACGCCAGACGCCGACGCCCCCTTGCTCCTCCGCGGCAGAGCGCCGCCTCGCCGTGGCCGCCAGGGCCGCCTCGAGCGACGACTGGCGCTCCCGGGAGGCGGCTTTGGACGGCCTCGCCGACTCGCTGCGCTTCTCCAGGAGGAACCAGAGCCCTTCTGCTTCCTCTTGTCGCCGCCGGCGCTTGTCTCCTCCTGTTGCTTTGGCTGCTGCTCCTTCTTCTCCTCCGCTCTTCCCCCCGCCTCCTCTCGCCGCGGCCCCGAGGCTTGTCGCCCTGGCCGTGGCGGGCTCCGCGGACGCCAACCTCAGGGTCTGCAGGGCGGGTTTGCGGCTGGCGGGGGCCATCTCCTCCTGCCTGACGGCGGAAGCTCTTCTGCTCCCCTCTTCGGTTTCTTCGTCTTCGGTTTCGTCGTCGTCGCTTCCTTCGTCGTCTTCGAACGCCGGAAGACCCAACAGCAGTGGAAGCAACAGCAACAGCTCCGCCCAGACCCTCGCCGGCGCGCTGGCGACCTCGCTGCTCTCCCGCGCTGCCGACGGCAACTCGGCCGCGCGCTCCGAGGCCGCCGCGGCGCTCTCGGCGCTCGCCGGCAGCGGACTCCCCGCGGCTGCGCTGCTGGTTGCGGCGACGGCCGCCGCGGGGAGCAGCTCCACGGCCGCGAGGAGGAACCCCAGGGCGAGGGCCGCGGCGTTCGAGTTCATCGCCTCCGTCGCCGAGGAAGGGAGGCTGGCAGGGATCATCGTCGGAGAAGGAGAAGGAGGAGAAGGAAGGGGAGTCGGAGGCGAAGGAGGAGGCGGAGGAGCAGGTGGCGGCGGCAACGGCGCGGCGGCGCTTCGGGCGGCGGTGGCGACCGCGGCAAACGCCGCCGCTTCTTCTTCTTCTGTGCCCTCTTCCGCTCGCTACTCCGAGGAGGGAGGCGGAGACCTCCTCTCCACCCCAAACTCCTCCTCTTCTTCTTCCCCGTTCTCACTCACCTCGGCAGCCTCCGTCTGCTCGTCCGCCAGGAGGTGCCTCGCAACTCTCGTCCGGTGCGTCCCCGGCTCCAGAGAGGCTCTCTCTGCTTACTTCGAGAGGGAATGCGCCCCCGCTGAGAGGGCGGCGCTGCTGCCCCTGGCCCTGTCGCTGCTGAGCTCCTATGAAGAAAAAGAAGAAGGCGAAGGCGCGGCGGCGGCGCGGCTCTTGGGGGAGATGAGATTGAGCGAAGAAGAAGAAGAACGAAAGCAGCCAACGCGCGAGGAGCAGCAGCGTCAGCAACCCAGCGAGGTCCAACTCGCCCTCCAGCGCCTCCGAGAGGCCACGGGGAGAGGAGCAGCAGCAAGCGGAGACAGCAGCAGCGTTCGCTCCCCGGCTCCTCACCTCCTCGCTCCATGCCTCCGCGAGATCGAAGCGCTCGCCGCCGCGAATGGTCCCTCTTCTATTTCTTCGCCGTCATCGCCATCTTCTGTCTCCTGGGACCGCCCCTCGGTCCTCGAGACCCTCGCCGCGTCGGCCAGCGCCCTGCTCTCCGCGCAGGACCCCAGGGCGAGGGAGGCGGCGGCGAGGGTCGTCGGGGCGTTCGCGGCGACGCGCCCCGAAGTTTTGCTCCTGCCTTCCTCTTCTTCGGTCCCTCCTTCTTCTTCACCGGAGCAGAAGCTGCTCCTCGAGGCCCTGGTTCCGCGCCTGGCAGTCGCCGCCGGCCTCGACGACGACGCTCGCGTGCGTTTCGCGGCCTGGGAGGCCCTCGAGGGGGCCTGCTGCTCTTCCCAAGGCTCCTCCTATTCCTTCGAGCCCGTCGCGAGGGCGCTGTCGTCGGCGCTGCGCTTTGTCTCGAGCGAGGGCGAAATCATCGGAGGAGGAGGAGGAGGAATCGAAGTCGAAACCGGCGAGGAGGAAGAGGACCAAGGGGACGCCTCCGCGGCGATCGTCGCCGTGCTCCGCGCCTCCGAGGCCGCCGTGCTCCGCGCCAGCGACTTCGAGAGCGGCTCGCTGTTCCCCGTGGCCGTCACGACGGGCCTCTTTGCCGGCGCCGCGAAAGAAGCGTCGACCGCAAAGGACGCCGGGGTGAGGCTGACGGCTGTCAAACTTCTGGCAGCCCTGTGGGGTCGGGGCGGGGCGGCAAGGGGCGAGATCGAGGCGGGGCTGCCGAGGGCGACGGGGGAACTGGTGAGGCTGTACGCTTCGAGGAAGGGGTGAGGAGGAGGAGAGGAAATGGGAAAAAACTGTAAAAAAAAACGTACTACGAAAATTGAAAAAACTCTCTCTTTTCTCTTTTTTTTGTTTTCACACACTTGCGCGCCTCTTTCTCTCTCTCTCCCATTCTCCAATACTAGCATCTCCCCCCTGCTATTATTTGTCTCTCACGAAGGAGAAACTCGCTTGCGTGTCCTAGGAAATCTATAAATAAAGAGAAAAAAAACACCTCTAAAAATACGAAATCACTCGCGGGGGCTCGCGGCCGCCGCAGCCGGAGCGCGAGGCACGCCCAGCTCCAGCAGCTTGGCGAACGCCTTGGCAAAGTCCTGGAAGAACAGTTCCTCGTCGTTGGCGTAGGCGTGGACGTGCTTGCGGAAGGAGCGGTCCCAGATCAGAGCCTGAGTTTTTTTTCGAGTTTTTTTATCGTTGAAAGTTTTCGTTTTTTTTCATCGTCGTCGTGAGTCAAGGTTTCGAGGTCGCGTTTCTCTTCCTCTTTCTCCTTCTCTTCCTCTAAAAATACTCACCATGTCCGTCGGGAGCATCATCAGGTCGTCACCGCTGGCCGAGTTGGTGTATTGAAGCGGGCCGTCCCACTTGCGCTTGGTCCACTGTTTTTTTGTTGTTGAAAAAAATGAAGTTTTTTTGAGTTTTTCACTAGCGAGAGGAGCCGATTCACGTATCGACTGAAACAGCGAGAAAGTCCCCCATCGTCTTCCTTGAGAAATGGGAGAGCAGAGAACAGCAAGGAAACACGGAAAAAAGGAAACAGAAAAATGAGAGAAACAGAAAGCAGAAACAAACCTTGGTGTTCACGAGCTCGTTGAAGTAGAGAGACGAGAACGTCGTGGGAGCCCTGGTCCACGGCCCTTCGAACCCGGACCTGTCGGTGTGGCACCTCCCGAGCGAGTGCGCCCCGCTCAGCGCCACGATCTCCCTGTCGTCGAAGCCCATGCCCGTCCCGAACACGGCGCGGAGGTGCTTGGCGCCCTGCGAGGCGTCCGGGAGGCGCGTGTCCTTGCACGAGGCGCTCCCGTCGGCGAAGTCGGTCCTCCCGGGCAACCACTCGATCTTGGGCCCGCCGAGCTCCTCGACGGCGACGGCGCCGGCGAGGGTGTAGAGGTCGGCGTACGAGATCCAGGGGAACTTTTTTTTGATGGGCTCTAAGAGAGAACGGGCGACGGCAAGTCCCGCGTTGGCGCCGTGCGAAGCCTCCGGGTCGAACCTCATCGCGGCGCCGTTGCTCCCACCTTTCCCGGTCTTGGCGTCGTAAGTGCCGGCGCAGTGCCAGGCCAGACGGACCAGCACGGGGCCGTAGGAGCCGTCGTCGTACCCGTCCTCGGCGTCGAGGACGCCGGCGATGGCTTTTTTGACGGCCTCGTAGTCGTTTGGCTTGGAGGAGGAGACCGAGGGGACGCCGCCGATGAAGTCGTCGAGGAGGCCGTTCTCCTTGGCGTACCAGAGGCCGGCGCCACCGGCGACGAGGAAGAGGGGCCAGGCCTGGGGTGGAGGGGGGAGGTTTGGGGATGGGTGGCGAAGCGAGTGTTCGTCGGGCGGGGGTTGAGAAAGAAAGGAAGGTCGAGAGCGGGGGTCGACGAGTTGGGGCAATCATCATCATCATCGATCGCCGTCTGACGTCGGATGAAGGAAAGAGGCGTCGCGTTGGAGCTCGTTCCGAGCTTTGTATTCAGATGATAACCGTCGTAATTGTCGCGGCGCGTCACACATCATCCCCTTTGAGCAAGAGCGAGCTCAAAGAGCGCCAACGAGGCGGCGAGCGGACGCGGAGAAAGCTGATGCTTCCGTCGCCTTCAGCGACATCGTCGTCGGAGCACTGGAAAAAATCGGACAAACGAAAAACTCCAACTCACCGCCCTCTCGGTGGCGGCGGCCGTGGCTCCCTCACGGGCAAGGGAGCTGATGGCGCGCGTCGCGAGGACGGGCGCCAGGCGGCGGGCCGCGACGCGGAACATGGCGTAGAGGGTTTTGAAGGAAGGAAGGAAGGAAGGAAGGAAGAAGAGAGGAGCAAAGAGAGGTCAGGCGAGTGGAAGAAAAAAATCACTTTTGAAGCGAGAGGGCGGCGAAGAAATCGTCTGCCGATTTTGCAAAGCTTCTGATGCGTCGCTAGCAACAGGCAGCGCCTCCATAATGCTCCCTTCCCTGGCCCTCCGCTCCCGCGAGGGGCTCAAGCGGATACGTGTTTTTCGATCTGCACTAGAGAGGCAAGCGGCGGCGTTCAGCAGCGGCGACAGCAAGGGCCAAAGCGGTGGCGACTCACCGAGCCTCGACGTCGGGTGAGATTTCTTCTTCGCTCCATTTTTCTTCCTCTCTTCTTCTCTTCTCTTCTCTTTTCAACCTCCATCCCCCGACACGCTCTCTCACTCTCCTTCCTCTCCTTACCCAAAACCAAACCAAACCAAACCCACCAGGGACCGCCTCACCACCTCGAGAACCTTCACCGAGGGGGACGTCTCGCTGTTCGCGCGCCTGAGCGGCGACGGCAACCCTTCGCACCAGCGGCGACAGAGGCGAAGCGGGTCCTTCTCCGCCTCAACCTCCCCTCCTCCTCCTCCTCCTCCTCCTCCTCCTTCTCCTTCGACTTCTTCCGTCCTCGTCCCGGGGCTCCTCACTGCCTCCTTATTCCCGGGCCTGATCGGCACGGCGATCCCCGGATTGGTCTACCTGTCGCAGTCGCTGCGGTTCAGCGCTCCTCTGAAATCCGGAGAGGAAGTCGAGGCGCGGGTGGAGGTGCTGTCGAAAAAGGTCTTGCCTTTCCGCAGAGTGGCAAGTTCGTCGAGTTCGGGTTCGAGCGCCTCGGGTCTGCTGGAGCTGCTGCAGATGGAACGGAAGAGCGAGCGACGAAGAGGAGGAGGAGGAGAAGGAGGAGGAGACGAAGAAGAGAGCTCGACAACAACGACGAAGAAGAGCGAGAACCCCGAAACACCTCCTCCTCCTCCTCAAACTCTCCCGACCTCTTTCGTGCGAGCGAAGCTGTCGACCAGGGCGTGGAAGAGCGGAAAACTCACTCTCGTTGTTGAGGGCGAGGCCGAGGCGCTGTGGCCAGTGTATTGAAAAGGGATTCAAAAGTGTAATAAAAAAGGAGAAAGAGGAGAAAAAGCTCGAACTTCTGTTTTTCATTTTTTTCTTTTCGCTCGGGCTCGTCAAAGTTTCGATCGATCGAATGCCGGCTTCTTCGGCAGCGGCGCAGGCGCGCGCGGCGCTGGCGGCCCTGCGACGCGTGCTCGCTCAGGCGGGGGGCGATCCGATCTACCTCGCGTCCTCGGAGCTTCGGACGGCGCTGGCGGCAGCGCCTGGGGGGTGCAGCGGGAGCAGCGGCGCGACGAGATTCGGGTCGTCGATGGCTTCTTCTTCTTCTTCTTCTTCTTCTTCTTCTTCTTCTTCTTCTTCTTCTTCTTCTTCTTCTTCGCCAGCAGCGGCGGCGGCGGCAACAGCGGCGGCGGCGGCAACGCGAGGAGGAGCAAGGGCTTCCTCCTCGTTCGCCTCTCGTTGCTCTTCCTCGTCTTCCTCGCACGCCGGCTTCTCCGGCCGGAGAAACATCTCCGCCTCGGCCTCGACCTTCTCCTCGTCGCTGTTTGATGATGACGAGAGCGAGGAAAGGAAGAGCAACGGGAGTCGAAGTCGAAGAGGTCGAAGAGGTCGAGGTCGAGAAAGCTCTCCGAACAATGCTCTCCTCCTCCGAGGCCTCCTCCCTTTCGAGCTCCGCGGCAGCAGCAGCAGTGCCAGGAACCTCTCTACGTCATCGCGGGCCCTCTCTGCAGACCAGCAGGGGGCGAAAGGGAAGAGGAAGCGAGCCCTCTCGTCTTCCGCCGCCGAGACCTCCTCCACTCCTTCTCCTTCTTCGACCTCTGCTCCTTCTCCTTCTTCAGCAACCTCCACGGAGCCCGAGGCCCCCTCCGACAGGGAGATCCTCCGCGCCCTGACCAACTCGATCCTGTCCCGGGACAACGCCGACCTCCGGTGGCGGATCGCCGCCGCCATGGGCCTGCTCGTGGGCGCGAAACTCCTCTCTGTAGGGGTTCCGTTTTTATTCAAGGCGGCGGTCGACGCTCTGGCCTTCGACCCTACTGGACTCTCCGCCGCCCCGGTCTCTGCGACCTCGGGCTCCTTGCCCCCACCTCTGTCCACCTGGCTGCCCACGTCGCTGCTGCTAGGGTATGGAGCAGCCCGAGCGGGAGCGGCGGCGGCGGGAGAGGCGAGGAACGCAGTCTTCGCGGCGATAACCCAGGCGACGATGCGACGGACCTCTCGTTCGGTGTTCAAACATTTACTAAATCTCGACCTCGGATTCCACCTGGGAAGGCAGCCCGGTGCTCTTTACCGCTCGATCGACAGGGGCTCCCGCGGGATCAATTTCCTGCTGTCCTCGGCGGTCTTTAACGTGGTGCCAACGGCGCTGGAGGTGGCCCTGGTCTCGGCGCTGCTGGCGCACCGCTGCGGCCCAGAGTTCGCCGCGCTCGTCGCAGGCACCGTCGGCTCGTACGCGCTCTTCACTCTCTCGGTCACCTCGTGGCGTACGGGCTTTCGGAGGGAGATGAACGCCGCGGACGCCGCTGCCGGGGCGGCTGCCCTGGACTCGCTGGTGAATTACGAGGCGGTGCGCGCCAACGGCGGGGAAGGCAGCGAATTGAGGAAATACGACGAAGCTCTGAGCCGGTTCGAGGCGTCGGCGCTGAGGACCGCGACGTCGCTCGCGGCCCTGAATTTCGGGCAGGCGGCGATCTTTTCTGCGAGCTTGGCGGGTGCGATGACGCTGGCGGCGAGGGGCGTGGCTGACGGGAGCCTGAGCGTCGGGGACGTCGTCTTAGGTGAGGAAAATGAGGAGAAAGTTTTTTGAAAACTTTTTTTCCTTTCAATTTTTTTCTTCTTCCATTTTTTCTTCTTTGTCCATTTTCGACCTCTTCCCCAACTCCGTTCCCTCCGATTCTTACCCCGTTCCGCTCCCCCCCCCTCTCTCTCCTCGCTCCCATTCTATCCCTAAACACTTCTCCAGTCAACGGCCTCCTCTTCCAGCTGAGTTTACCCTTGAACTTTTTGGGCTCGGCCTACCGCGAGACGAGGCAGGCGCTGGTCGACATGGGCTCTCTCTTCTCCCTGCTGGCGGTCGAGCCCGCCGTGGCAGACTCGCGTGCCGCCTCCAAGCTGCCGAGGCCCCCGAGGGGCCAGGGGCTGGCAGTGGAGCTGAGGGACGTGCGGTTCTCCTACTACAAGGAGGAGGAAGGAGGAGGAGGAGAAAACAGTAGCGATAATTCCTCCTCCTCTTCTTCTTCTCTTTCTTCTCCTTCTTCTTCTCTCCGTCGCCCGATCCTGGACGGCCTCGACCTCTCCATCCCGGCAGGCACCTCGTGTGCCCTCGTAGGCGAGTCCGGGTCGGGGAAGTCCACGGTCCTGCGGCTGCTGGCGCGGTTTTACGACGCGGATTCGGGGACAGTGCTCGTCGGCGGGCGCGACGTCAAGAGCGTCACGGTCGCTTCTTTGAGGCGGTGCGTCGGCGTCGTGCCTCAGGACGTCACGCTGTTCAACGACTCGATCGCGGCCAACATCGCGTACGGGCGCGCGGACTGCGGCGCTGAGGAAGAAGAAGGAGGAGACGGAGGAGGGGAGAGGTTTGCGGAAAAGCTCGAAGACTCGCTTTCGCTGTCGTCGTCATCGTCGTCTTTAAGTTCTTCTCCTCCCCCTCCTTTCGCCACGCAAGAGGAGATCGAGGCCGCGGCCTCCGCGGCCGCCGTCCACGAAGCCATCCTCGCCATGCCCCAGGGCTACTCCACCGTGGTCGGAGAGCGCGGCTTGAAACTGTCGGGGGGAGAAAAGCAGCGCGTCGCCCTCGCCCGCGCCTTCGTGCGCGCGCCGCCGCTGCTGCTGCTCGACGAGCCCACCTCCGCCCTCGACGCCGGGTCCGAGGCCGAGGTGCTGGCGGCCTTGCGAAGGCTCGCCGAGGGGCGCACCGCTGTTTTGGTGGCGCACAGGCTGTCGACGGCGGCTGCCTGTGACCAAGTTGTGGTCCTGGAGAAGGGGAAGGCGGTCGAAAAGGGCACGCACGAGGAGCTGCTGGCGCTCGGTGGGAGCTATGCTTCTCTGTGGGCCAAGGCCAGCGAGGCTGCCGCCGGGGGCAAGATCTCTTCTTCGTCGAGCCCTGCTGCGGCCTCTACGGCCTCTGCGTCCTCAGCGTCTGCTTCTGATGTTATCGCTGTCGACGACGACGGGGAGAGGGCGGCTGCTGCGGCGAGGGCGGCGGCAAAGAAGACGAAGGAGAAAAAGTGAAAAATGGGATTTCAGAAAGTTGCAACGAAAAGGAACGAAAAAACAAAAAAATATATCTTCGTCTCTCTCTCTTTCTCTCCTCTCAATCGATCATTTTCAAGTTCTTCTCAAGTGTACAGTTGGATCAGCTCGTCCGAGACGGCCGCCGGCGTCAGCACGCCCAGGTCGGTGAAGAGCAGCGAGATGAACTCTGGAGTGAGAAAAGTTTTTTTTTTTTTTTCGGGTCGAAAGAGAGAGGTGAGTTTTTTGTTTACGCTTTTCTCTTCTTCTTTTTCCTCCTCAAAGGAAAGAAAAAACTTCAACGACAACTTACTCGGCGGCGTGTAGTCCCGCGACGGGTTGTCGACGCGCACTGCCCTGGGCAGTAAAGGGCCGAAGTCGACGTGCTTGCGCTCTTGTTTTTTTTTTTTTTTTTTTTGTGAAAATTTGAAATTTGAGCGTCGAGGTCGAGGTGAGAGCTTCTTCTTCTTGCCCTTCTCGACTCCCTTTCTATCCTTCTCCTTTTTTCTCTTCCTCTCTTTACCTCTGGCAGGCCCTTTTGGCCCAGGGGGTACAGCCTCGAGAACTTGTAGGACTCTGCCGCGACGTAAAAGGGCACGGAAGCGGCCTGGCGAAGGTTCGATTTTTGTTTTTTTGGACGAAGAGAGAGAGAAACGAGTGAGTTTTCATTTTTTTTCCCTCTTTCGAAAAAGAAAAAACTTTTTTCTTTCTTTTTTCTTTACCTTGGCCGCCACGGCGACGCCGTAAGTCCCCAGCTTCGAGACCGCCCCACCGCTCTCGACGACGGCCTCTGCTCCAACCAGAGCGAAATCGACGCTCAGGGCCTCCAGCGACCAAGCCACCGCCGAGTCGATGATCACCGTCACCGGGATCCCGGACTCCGCCAGCGCCTTCGCCATCTTCAGCCCCGCCTCGTCCGGCCTGCCCTCCGTCACCACCACGGAAAACTGCTGCCCCTTCGACGCGGCCCGCCGCAGGAGAGCGAGCACGACCCGCGAGTGCCCATGCGTCAGCAGCGTTGACCCGGGACGGACGAAGCGAGCTCCCAGGTCGGCGATGGTGGCGCGGGCGCGGGTCGAGGTGGCGGCGAAGTGGTTGCCGCGCTGTGGGAGGGGGAGGGGGAGGGAGAAAGAGGTGCGAGTTTTTTTCTTTTTCGCGATGAGTTTGTGAGTTTTTCTTTTTCTCCCGCTCTCTCCGAACTCAAGCAAACAAAAACAAAACCATCCCAAAGATACTCACGTCGACGATCCTCGCCTTGGCAGCGTCGAAGTCCGGCAGCTCCAGCGCGCTCGTCCTGGTCGCAAACCTCAAAAAAAGTTCGCAACCCGCTTTCAGAGAGATCGCCGTCGAGTTGCAGCGCTCCAGCGTCGCCGCCGCTTCCTTCAGCTCGCGCTCGATGCCCATCATCGTGGTGGCGCGGGAGCGCTTGATGACGCCCGTGAGGGCCTGGTGGAAATTGAGAGAAAGTTTTCGGGGTTTGTTTGTGGGGGTGTGAGCGAGAGGAAGAAAGAAAGAGGTCGAGGTCGAGAGTTTGGCCGCCGTTGTCGATCGAAACTCCTCAGCCTCTTCCTCACCTTGATCGCCGCCACTGCCACCGCCATCTCCGGCGCCCTCGCCAGCGACTCGTGAAACTCCTTGACGACCGCGTCCGAGCCCGCCGCGCCCTCATCTGCGAAGGAGGAGGAGCACTTGGCCTCGGCGAATCTGACGCCGCGGGCTGTCATTTTTTCTTTCGATGATTCTTCGTCAGCTTTCGTCGATTTTTCCGTCGTCGCTGTTTGTCAAAAGTGAAGCGAGGGGGGCGTCGCTCGACCCCGACCTCTTTTTTTTCCTTTTTTTTTTTACAGGAGCGCAACGACCGAAATCAAATCAAACGCGAAGCAACAACTCTTCTCTCTTTCGCCGGCGAGGAAATCCGCAAAGGGAAATCAGGGACGGGCTGAAAACGGAGAGAGGTGGGGCTTTGCTGCGAGAGAAAAAGAGAAAGAGAGAGTGCAAAATTTTAGTTCTTTTCGAGGTTTCGGGTTTCTTTTTTTGTGAGTTTGAGTTTTCTTCTCTTTTGTCAAGGAGCAGGCAGAGGTTCCACTGCTCCCCCTGCCAGCGGCTCTCGACGAACAGGAGGAGGAGGAATAACAGCGGCTGCTGCTGGCGCCGGAGCGGGAGCGGGAGCAGGGGAAGCGGCGGCCGAGGGAGCGACGAAAAGAAGCTCCTGCTGCTGCCGCCCTCTTTCGTCTTTGATGACGACGACGACGACGGTGGCCTCTTCTCCTCCTCCTCCTCCTTCCGGCTCCTCCTCCGCGATTCCGTCGTCGTCTTCCGCGGCGCTCTCCGGCTCCACGAGCCTTCCGTTCCCGCCCTTCTTTCCCAATCTCCCGCAGTCGTAGCAGGCAGGGTCGCGCGGGTCCTTGATGACGTCCTGTGTTTTGTTTTTTGTATTCCGAAAGAAGGCGAAGAAGAGGTTGAGATGAAAAAAAAAACGCGTTGTCCCTCTCTCTCTCTCTCTCTCTCGTCAATCCTCTCTCTCTCTTTCTCCGGCCTCTCTCCTCCGTCGCCCTCTCCCTCTCTCTTTCTCTTTTACTGTCGTGGCCACTGAGCTGGGCTGGTCGACCACGGTGTCCCAGGGCATGGCGTCGAGGAGGCGCCTGGAAGAGGCGGCGAGGCGATGATGATGGCGACGACGAGCTTCAATCGACGACGCGGCGACGACGCTCGATGCTCCCTCCGCGGCCGCTCTGGGAGACGCCTCCGAGCACGCAGCCTCCACCGTCAAGGACATCACGATGAAGACGAGGGCGCTCAAGCCTCGTATCTGCCTCATGGCGCAGGAGAGCGAAAGGAAACGGCGGAAAGGGAGGGACTTTCTTTTTTCTCGGTCGACGATGTCCCTCTCTTTCGCCTTTCCTTTCCTTCCTTCCTTCCTTCCTCTCTCTTCTCTCTCTCTCTCTCTCTCCGTCCGCGCGCGAGGGTAGAGAGACTCGACGAGGTGTCGGCGCAAAGTGTTAGAGCGGCCGAAGCAGGCGCTCTGCACGGGAGGCGCGGGCGGCGCTCTGGAACGAAAGACACGACCTTCAGTTACGTCGTCGGGTCGCAGGGAAAAAAATGAAGCAAAAATTCTCGTTCACTCTTTTTGCTTTTTTTCTTCGCTTCTAGCTTTGTTTCCCCCATCCCTTTCGGCGAGCGTTAGCTGGGAAGGCGAGCGTATTGCTATCTCCTTTCGACCTGTGACGCGTCTTGTGACCGGGCTGTCTGATCTTCTACCAGAGGGAAGCTCATCGCTTTGCTCTCGACGAGTCACCAGGATCCCATCGAAGTCGATTCTTTTTCCAAAAAGGCCCGACGACGACGACGACCCTTTTGCTCGCTCGCTCGACCTTCAATCACATCTTTTTTCCCTCTCTCGTCGGTACGTCTCACGCCTTGTGTTCCTCATCCTTTTATCCCGACGTCGTCTCACTGATCATATCGGATCGCCGGAAGAGGCGGAGGACGGACCCCCCTCCCCCCCCCAGGCACCGCTAGGCCTTTCTCCTTTTTCGTCATCTCCGTCGCCATCGATTTCTCTTCGACCAACGAGGCCTCGACCTTCCTCTCAACCTCCTCCTCTTCCTCTTCTCTCTCTCTCTCTTCTTTCTCTTTCCTCTCTCTCTCTCTCTCCCTCTCTCCCCCCACAGGCACTCCACGAGCCAAACAAGAGATGACCGGCGACGATGCATTAGCCCCCGTCTCCGTCGCGGAAGCCTCGCGCTCCTTCCTCAACCAGGGAGGAGGAGGATGGGAAGCGCCAAAGGCTGCTCCTTCGCCCCAAGAAGCTGCCGCGACTGCCGCCGCTTCGACGACGACGGCGACGGCGACGGCCGAGGAAACGAAAAGCGCCCGCCTCCTACCCCCTCACCACCCCGAATCCACCTCCTCATTGGAATCGCGCCTCGCCGCAGCGGAGCACCAGAGGCAGCTCCTCCTGGAGCAGCTCAGATCTTCAGAGGAATCGATCTTGCACCCGGGGTTCCGCCCTCCGAGCGCCTGGGCCGAGAGGGAAGCGGCGCACCGCAGGGACCGCGCCTCGTGGACTCTCCTTGCGTCCGAGGCTGCCTCTCGCGTGAGAGAGCTCGAGGCCGAGCTGGCTGCAGCCGCAGACGGGACAGCGCTGGCAGAGGCAGAGGAGAAAGTCGCGGAGGCGCAGCACAAAGCGGCAGCCGCCCGGGAAGAGGCCGAGGCCGCCAAGGCGGCCTTTCTCGACCTCAGACTCCGCGTCGAAAACTGCAGCGAGGCCCCGGAATCGCTGAGGCTGATCCCCAGGGCTCTGCTGGAGAAGGGGGAAGGGAGGATGAGGATGCTTTCGGGGGACGGGGCCGAGATGAAGGGGCTCAGTTTGAATTCTCAGGTCTCTGAGCTGAGAGCTGCTTTCGAGGAAAATGGTGGAAACGGAAACAGCAGCGGAGAGGTCGCTTCTCCCTCCGCCGCTTCGAACTCTTCGCGCTCTGCTGCTGGCGTCGTGTGGCCTCCTTCTTCGGCGCTGTCTCCGAAAAAGGGGGGAAACAGGAGCGGAGGGGGAAACGAGGCTTCTGCTCCTCCGGCGACGGTGGAGAACAACAACCTCTCGCCTCCGCGGCCCAACAGCAACGGCGAGGGAGCCCTCTCCTTCGCCGGGGGTCCCAAGACGCCCTCTCCTTTCAAGAGGAAGGGGAGCAGCTCGAGGGAGCAGGGCTCGGTGGAAGAAGACAAAGTCGACGGAGACGACGAGGAGGAAGAATGCGATGACGAGGAGCAAGAGGAAGAACGAGAGGGAAACACCACCAACGAAGCTGCTGCTGCTGCTCCTTCTTCTTCCTCCTCTTCTTCCACCTCTCTTCAGTCGGCGCTCTCCCAGGCCCTCGCTGCCCAGCAGCGCGCCGAGGCCGAGAACGCTCTCCTGAGGAAGCGCCTCGAGGACCTTGAAGCCAAAGAACAAGAGAAGCAGGCCGCCGCCGTCGCCGCCAACGCCGCCTCCCCGCCGCGCTCGCACCTCTCGCCCCGCGCCTCGGACGTGACGGCAAACCCTTCCCCGTTCTGCTCCTCGTCTCCCGCGTCCCACTCCCCCTCGCGCGCCGACGCCGCCACGGCCATGACCCCGACCGCGGCAGTCGTCAGCAGCTACTTCAACAGAGAGAAGGCCCGAAGAGGGAACGGGAACGACTTTGATTCGATGCCTGCTCCGCTGGACGACTCGGAGCTCGAGGCCGCCGCGGCCGCTGCCGAGAGGGATTCCTTGATGGAAGAGCTGGTCGCGGCGAAGATCGAGCTCGCCGAGGCGCAGGGGGACAGGGTGAGGGCCGCGCGGGCGTCGCTGAGGGCCAGGGAGCTGCGCGACGGGGCGCTGAGGGCGGTCGAAGGGGTCCGCGCGGCGCTGCTGCTGCAGGAGGAGAGGAAGACGAGAGCCGAGGCCGAAGCCGCGGCAGCGGCGAGCTCGACCTCGAAGAAGGGAAGCAAAAAGAAAAAGGGAGGAGAGGGCAGCGGCGGCGAGGCCTCGACGGGCAACTCCGAGGACGAAGAGACCGAGGCCGAAGCACCGGCCTTGGAGCCAGAGGTCGCGGCGGCTCTCGCTCGGGCCGCCGCGGAGATCCTGAGGGCAGCGGAGGAATGCAGCTGAAGAATTTTCATTTTGTTTTTTTCAAACATTTTTTTTCCTTTTCTCAGAACTCTAGTAAAAAACGAAATGAAACACAGACCACTTTCAGCGAAACACTTTTAATTTATTATCCCTGCGATTACAACAGCGTGATAAAAAAGCCAAAGAAGAAGAAAAAATGTGTGTGTGTCTCTCTCTAACTCTAACCCTCTCTCTCTCTCTCTCTTGTTGCTGCTACGTAGCGGCAGCGAACAAAACATAACTAAAATGAGACGAGACGAAAACAAACAACTAAAAATTTTTTTTCTCTCTCTCTCTCTCTCTCTCTCTCTCTCTCTCTCTCTCTCTCTCTCTCTCTCTCTCTCTCTCTCTCTCTCTCTCTCTCTCTC
>Ga0114918_10000847_pt1 | contig 26922 bp, 29 predicted proteins | sample LantaG_FD_87015 | JGI IMG/M metagenome (GOLD analysis project Ga0114918, IMG submission 87015) | Deep subsurface microbial communities from Baltic Sea to uncover new lineages of life (NeLLi) - Landsort_02402 metaG | ecosystem: Environmental > Aquatic > Marine > Oceanic > Sediment | place...
ACATATCAAGCAATCGTAAGGTGTTGTATTAATAGCTTGGAAATCTGGAACATACTTGTTGACAAGTTTTTCTTTATTTCCACGACCTTCTTTGAATTGCTCCTTCTTGCCGTAGATTGCTTTGAGACCTTCGTAGTTAATAATGTGGAACTTGCCAAAATCATTCTTCTGTATAGCTTTCTTATCTGCCGCTGATCCTTCTAACACTGCTCCACAAAGATTTGTGTGTCCTGATATCTCATCTAACCAAGTTTTGATAACGGAAGTGGGAGATATTACAAGCACTCTATCGCAGTCCCACATATGAGTTACTGTGTATAAAGACGCAAGTGTCTTGCCTGTACCTATAGCATGAAGGAACATACAGTAGTTCATATATCGAGCCCACAGCATTGAAGCATACTGATGTTCCATAGGTTCAGTTTTAAAGTTGTACTTTTCGAAGATGTATTCAAAGTCTTCGCGTAATAGACTTTTTACTTCACTCTGAGTCATCTTCATCAGCGACTTGTACTCCTAGCTTGGCTGGAAATGATTGGGTAGCGAATTGTCCTATGTCTAAATTCTGGCAGATACCACATCCTACATCTGATGCTCCGGTCCTTGCTGCCAAAACATACAAAGTGGCAAGACCTGCTTCAGATTGTGCATCTGTCTGGCAAATACCAATGGCAACATCGCAGTTAGCAACTTTACGTATATCTTCTGCAAAGTCTTTCATTGTGAGACGTTTAGCCCTAATTGCTTCTCTTCGAGCTTGTGATACAACTGCGACTAACATATTTCTATCATCTGCCCATCTCTTATGCTTCATGTATAAAACATTTAGATTGTCACGATTGGCATTTGACTCATTTGTTTTCATGATATCAGGATAATCATTGATGAGTATGTCAGGCACGAAGTTCTCAAATCGTTCAAGGTAATCAAGATATCTTTCAATCTCATCAGCTGTGCAAGAATACATAGGATACTTCTTAACAATAAGTCTCCCACCAAACTTCCGCATAACATCACGAGCTTTCTGTGGTACTTCAGGATCACGAATGCAATGACGGAATTCTTCATCATATGCTAATTTTTCAGTGTCGTCGTCAACATAACATATCTTGACAGGCTCTCTCTTATCCCAATACCGTCCAGTGGCACCTATAATCATCCTATCATATCTGTCAACTGTCTCCTGCTCAGAATTCTCATGCGAAATATGAAGGACATTTCTGCCTTGTAGAAGCCCTTCTTTCCCTAGATGTGTTAATGCCCATGACTTCTTACCTTTTGGACCTCCAAGGAAAACAACGAGATCCTGCCGCTTCAAGACTCTAATCTTATCGAAGTGCGTTAATCCCATGGAGACTAGACGCTCTTCAACATCAGGAGTAACTGGAGCATCATGCAGATAATCGTATCCTACCTCTTCACTAACTATCCCTGTCTTCAGGGCTTCATACATTATTAATTCCGCTTCAGAGAATCGTTGCTTCTCGACTAACTTAACGAAATCAACTGCCGCTACTTCTAATGTACGAGTCTTTGCATATGTATTCAATTGCTGAATAACATACTTGGTGTTAGGTGGTTTCATTTGTGAGACTCTATCAAGAAAATGATAGACAAGCTCTTTCTTAGATTCTGAAATCCCACTTAGCTCTTCTTGAATGACATCACAGATGTGATCTCCAGGCGCTTCCTTGGTGAGATCATAATACTTATAGCAAGCTTTAACTGTTCTAAAAGCCACATCGGAAGGAAGGATGTCAGGCTTAATAGCTAATCGAGCAACTCGAAGGAACTCTACAGACGTGATAGTCAGGTAAGCTATGGAATCTTGAATATGTGGACTCAATTCCTGCTGTGCCACTATAGTAAACCTTTCTCAGATAAGTATTGAGGGAAAGAAGCCCAAACAGCACTTGAAGATAAATGTGCTGGATATACAACATCGCCCTGTTCATTGAATAGATCCATAACGAACTCAAGTAAGTATGTTATCATCTGTGTCTCGGTCAATTCAACCCCTTGCCTCTTCTTCCTATTAATGTAACTAACAATCTGTGCTGCCGTTTTGATGAAATGACCATGCTCTTTAGAACCTACTTCAAGAGGAAACTTCTTTTCCTCCATAAAAGTCTGTGCAAATGAATTAGCTACTCGATTTGTGAGCTTGGTATTTAGATCATGAACTTGTGTCGCTGGAGCTTCCATTTGTGTCCACCACGGTTCTGTCTTTTCCTTCTTTAATCTAATCAGCTTTTCAAGAAAACCTGTCAGTGTCTTAAAACCATGATTTCTACCATCCCATATATGACCACCCGTCGCACAGAAAGCAAAATATGATTTCATGTATTTCAAGATGTTAGCAACTTCTACTTCACGAATAGCTCTTGATACCAATGGCAAATTCTCTCTTATCTTATTAAAAGGAAGAGGAAAGTTACGAACTTCTCTATCAGCCACTGACTCTAGAGCCAAGATGTATTCATTATTATTCCATGCCTTGATTACATTTCTTTGATTAACAGTAGCACGACAGACATTCCGATACTTCTTAGTGTTAGTGATGTGAGCTTCAATCGCATTGATCCGGCCCTTGCCGTTAGCAACTTTGGGAGTGACATTGACGCGACCCCTCCACCGTTCTTTCTGAGTAATTGCTTCAATAGCATCTTCAGGAAGTACGATAGAGAAATCTACGCCTTCAAAAGTAGCATGAACTGTTGTCATCTACCTCATCTTGAATAATTTGTGGAGCTGGACACCAATGCGGAATTCGTATCTCTCAAGCAAAGAGTCCCATCCCAGGAGAGTTGTTGATAACCAGTTAGCAGGCTCACCTCCTAATGCGTGAAAGAGAACAACTGGCCTTGTGTTTTCTTTTCGTATCTTCTCTAGGAACACCCTGGCGTACTCCATATCTTCTTCATCTCTGCAGATGAACTTGATCACATCTCTAGGAGCAAGAGAAGTAAAATTAGATTCCAACATCTGCTCATGCTTTCCTGTACTTGGTAATTTGAAGTCAATAGAAAGATGAGTAACATTTCTGAAAGGTTTGTTTAGCAACCAGCTTACATCCTGGGCACCATTCGTTTCAATAACGATGGATTCTAAACCAGCTCCTCCATGCCATCCCTGTAAAGCCTGAAGAAGACTAAACATTTCTTCCTGTGGCTGTTCCAGAGGTTCGCCTCCAGTGATGCAAATATGACGAGGACGATGTGAAACGTCTTTTACAACTTCAACGATATAAGGAACTCCGACATCATCAAATTCGTCATTCTTCCAAGCCTGTAATGTATCGCATTCCGGACACTTTAAAGAGCATCCTGCGAATCGAATGAACGTAGTTACGGCACCTGCGTATAAACCTTCACCCTGTATAGTCTCAAATATCTCAAATACCTTCATCTCTTGCTCCTTATCTTACCATGTAATAACGTTGACGTCCTTCTATTCTTACATCAATTAGCCCCTTTTTCTTCAGAATATTCAAGTAGTAGTAAATGTTTATTTGCTTACTGCCATATCTATTCTCAAGTTCCTTCTTAATATCATCCACTGAAGATCTTTCATTCGTTGATATGATATTTAAAATTGATATCGTATAACCACTCTTCACAAGAGGCTCTGTAGGAAGGACAGAAAAACCACTCCAGCAATCTAATGCTCTCTTGCAGACCTGACATTCCTTGGCTCTATGGTCGTACTTATTTCCAAAACATGACGGTACTTGTTCCATCATCCTTCCTTTAAAATATGTTTAGTTGTTGTTCTAAGCTCGTCACGTAAGTAATTTACATCTCTTTCAGACAAGTTCAGCTCTTTTGATAAATCTGATAAGCAAACTCTTGGATTTTTCTCTAAGTTCTCCATAAAAAGAAAGCATCGAGGCGATAAAACTTTTTTCAATGTGATAATCAGATCGTTATACGTACATTCCATCTCTGGTGTGGTTTTATTCTTTGATTGTAGAGAAGGAAACTCTTCGATGTCATCCCATTTCTGAGTCTTATTGTATTCTTTCTGGGCAAAGCTTGTGAGGATGTCTTTAACGACCATGTAAACCCATGACGTTACCTTGCCTTTATTCTCATCAAAATGGTACTGGTACTTGATTACTTCTTTCCAGCCTTCCTGTATCAAATCATCAGTTACCAGGAATGGGAATCTCTTGGAGAAATCAACAGACAAGCTCACAATGATTTTAGCTATTGAAGTGACTTGATCATCAGTGACTTTGTCAAATAGACTTGTTCGTTCTTCTTTTGGTTCTTTTTCTTCAGTCATACAACACCTACAGAGTTTTCTAAAATTTCCTTCACCTTAGCAGACCCAAGAGAACTAAGATCTTCACCGGCAGGTAATGTAACATAGTTTATCTTTTCACCACCGAATATCACAAGTAGCTCTTTGAGAACCTTCTTTGATTTCCAGTACGCATCAGATCCATCTTCGCCAATATCCCACGCAAGTATCCAATAAGGTGGATCCTTCTCTAACATTAAGCATATCTGCTCATGAGATAGTGCTGCTGTAAAACTGGCTACTCCATTATCACAAACCCAACAATCGAAGATACCTTCTGTAACTGCTACAGGTTTTGATTCATCTACATTGTCGAAATTGTATAGAAAATAAGATATATCGCCTTCAGTAAGATACTTGGCATCTGATTTGCCTGTCATATCTCTTGCCTGGAAGGCTACAACAACACCTTCAAAGATTACAGGAATGATAAATCGTCCTGTGTATCTACCACTCATCCCAATCCAAACATCATGCTGTATTGCGAAATCGTAAGAAATGCCTCTTGTTTCTAAGAATTGTAATGCTTGTGGATCAGCATACTTGGCAAGTGATACTGAACCTGGCGGAGGCCATTGCACATCTCTGGCAGGTGCGAACTCAACATCTTCTTTTCCATTAACAATGTCTTTGATTTGTGATAAGACGCTTTTCTCATCAAGAGGACGTGAACTATCAAAGAATTCATCAAAATCTTCTCTTGTTATTCCTGACAGTTCGTTAATGACATCGAATAAGGAACCTCCTGTTTTGCACTTCCAGCAGGAGAAGGTTAACTTGTCTAGGAAAAGGCCTAGATGTTGCCCTTCATCGTCTGGACAATAAGGACAGTCAATATTAAGAGCTATTCTTGTTTTTGATTCAAACTTGATATCAAGGTATTCAAGAAGCCGCTCCAGTTTTTCCCGATTTTCTTCATGCATTTGCTCAATTCCCAAACCTCACACGTTTCTTACGCTCTATAGGAGCATAAACAATACGCCAAACTCTTTCAACTTCTTTAGCTAATTCTTCTTCTAAATTCTGCTCTTCCACTTTTTCAGCGAGTGCATTCAAAGTCCTGCCTGTTAATTCCAGACGTGGTACTGACCAAGGTATGCGAGTTTTCGTTTCACTCTTGCGTTCTCGCTTTTTCGTAGCCGCCTTACCACTCTTCTTCTCTTCTTCTTCCTTCTTCTGCTTTGCTAACTCAGGCAATTCTGGATCATTCTCATGTAACCAATTAAGAGAAGTGGAGATATCGTCAATGCCGTAATCGAAAAGTATTCTTATGATGCCTTCTCTGAATGGAGGGGCTATCTTATTCTTTCTGACCAGGAACTTCAATTCAACACCTATTACTCTTTCAAGAGAATTTAGTATCTTAGCGCCTGGAGAAAGTTTTAGTCGTGTTGAAGCATAGAACTTTAAAGCTTCGCCTCCTGATGCTACTAAATTGTCACCATAACCACCTACATTGTGCCGAGTCTGGTCAACAAACAGCATTGCTAAATTAGCATTTGAGATGTCAGTCCTGCATTTTCTAAATGCTAAGCTTAGTTGCTTTGCTCTAGAAGTACCATATGTACTATCTGTTAATTTAGAATCAAGCTCAGCATCTGAACAAATAGATGACAAGCTGTCAATAACTGCGCATCGAGGGCCTTTTATCTTTTCACATTTCTTAATAGTCTTTGGAACGTAATTATCGAAAAGATCTTCGATAGACTCTGAGGCAGGGTCTGGATAATCCCAGAATGTTTCGCCTTTTACATTCATACCATGAAGGGTTGCGCCTCTATCAAAATCGAAAGTTCCTTCAGCATCGTTAAGACTACCGAAGCCTTTCTGCCTCTGTGCACTCCCTATAGCTTCCTGCACAAGCACTGACTTGCCAGTAGATTCGTTTCCGTAGATCTGGCATATTCGACCTGCAGGGAAACCTCCTGGTAATCTATCTGCTAAAGCTAAATCTAAAAGCGTACATCCTGAGGAAAGATAATGAGATACAGGAGGCAATCTCTTTAAAATGTCAGCTGGTTGTGTTTCGTCTTCTTCTGCCATTGGGTCTCCTTGCTTGGGTTATTTCCGCTTGGACGTCTGCTACTTTTGTAGTGCTTAATGTTTGCGGCGTTATACCTTTCATGTTAAACATCTCATGTAGCATAAGCTCAACCATATATTTGATCATTGATCTTTTCTGTTCGTATGCCCCTACTAAACCATCCATCTTTGAAGCTGTTCGTTCTGCTTCAATAACAGCTAGCTTGCAGGCAACAACATCTTCATGCTTATCCACTAATGCAGTAACTGATGTCTCTGTTATTTTAACATCAGTTGATATCAAACCTCGTCGGTACTGAATAGCAATGTCAGCTTTCTTTGCATCCAGATTCGCTTTCGCCGCTTTCGCTTCTGCTCGAGTATCTGCTGCTAGATCACTAACATCACTAAACAATTCCGGTTGCTGTGCGATGTCGAGATCAATTTCATCGACATCTACAGCACGTCTTGCACGAAGTTCATCAACTGATAGCATAATTTCCTTACTCAGAATCGCCAGTACGCTTCTTCAACCTGTCTCTGACCCTTTGGCTAACATCGTCACCACTTGCAGGTGCATCAGCTTCTGCGGCTGGTGCTTCTGCTGGTGCGTTAGCAGGTTCTGCTGATGCGCCTCTTCTACGACGTCTAACAGGCTCACCTTCAGCCGCAGGAGCTGGTGCTTCAGCCGCTGGTGCTGGTTCTGCTGGAGCTTCTGCTTCTGCACCTCTTCTACGCCTTGGTGCTGGTTCTGCTGGTTCTGCCGCTGGTGCTTCTGCTGGTGCTTCAGCTGCTGGTGCTTCTGCTTCTGCGCCTCTTCTACGCCTTGGTTCTGCTGCTGGTGTAGGTGAGGAGCTAGAAGGAGGCGGTTCAGGAGGTTCAGCTCCTCTTTCTTTAAAGGAAGCTCCCATAGCCTTCTCAATATCTTCAATTGAAGCATACTTCAACACTTCGTCAAAGGTTGGGATGTCCAGCCAATCATCTGGAATAGGTTCGTCATCTTCCAATTCATAACCCAAGTACCTGGTGGAAGTTGGTCCTGTACCTTCACGATCGAACAGCAGAAGTTTGCCGTTATCAATATCACTGATGTCACAAACTTCACCAGTCCTGCGATTCTTAGAAAGCTTAATGATAGCATCATTAATTGACTGAGGGGCATCATAAAGCTGAGGACCTTTCTTTTCTGTTTCTGCTGACGTCCTGTCAACAATCATGAAAAGGTATCTTGGAGGAAAGCAGGACAACGACTTGATAACATCTTTGGGTGCTTCAGCCGCTATCAACTTGTCCCTTTTCTCGCAAAGAGGGCAAAGTTCGCCTTTCATCATCTTGGCACAGAGGAAAGCGTCCTTGTTAGGACCTACCTCGTAATGTACGAATATCTTCTTTCCGAAGTATTCGTTAACATCTTCAGGTGGGATAACACGCACGAAGTTAGTACCTACACCTGCTTTAAACTGTTCCATTTCATTCTTTTCAAGGGCTTCACTGTCTATGTACCAAGCCCTATCGTTTCCGTAACCGCCTTCTTCGTTCTGCTTAATCTCTTTCCTGATCGCATCTAATCTAGTGCTCATGCTTTGACTCTCCTTCTTTTAACTGGTTGTAGTACCTTTTCCTGGCTGAAAAATAACCTGCTGAAATTGCTTTCGTAAGCATGTATAAGCAAAACATGACTACGAAAAGCCCTATCAATGCCACGATGACAAGGAACAAGTATTTTAAAACACTTACTATTAATTGAATCATTATATCCATAACGCTTATTATTACAACTATTGAACTAGAGTTGCTTCAAAAATCATACGTACAATAGAAGCTTGTCCGCCACTGTATGTATTCTTCTCAAATATGATTATCATCTCTGCAGCACGTGCTGCCGTATCAAGACTTTTAGAATTTAGCATAATGGATTTCAGATAGCCTAGCAAAGATAATCTGACTGTTTCAGGATCAGCTTGTAATGCTTTGTAGATGTCCAGACACTTCCTCCATCTGTTTGAGGATGTGCCTGTGATAGCTTTGCATAGCTCAAGGACTTCTTTCTTTGTTGATTCTGCAACAGCGAAAACTTCAACAGCCTCTTCTATCTCTGCCACAGTGTCGTAATCCCTGACTTGCTCAAGAATCATTATAGCTTCTCTAGGACATCCTTCGGCTACCTTAGCAATCAAATTGATAACTTCATCATCAATGACATCAGGCATCTTCTCTATGTCAGCTATTGTTGTTAGCAAATCTCTCATTTCAGAAGGTCTTAGAGACTTAACACCATACTTGGCACAGCGATTCTTGATTGTCTTTATGATCTTGTCAGGATCAGTTGTACAAAACATGAAGTAGACATGAGGTGGGCAGTCCTCTATAATCTTTAAGAGCGCTTCTTGTGCGGCTTTTGTTAACTGATGTGACTCATCAAATATATAGCACTTACAACTACCAAAAAGAGCGCCTGTTAATGCTGAATCACAAACTTCCCTGATGGAATCGATACCGCGAGTGTTTGCCGCATTCAATTCAATAAGACCCATATCTTCACACCCCAATTCTCGAGCAAAAACTCTGGCGAATGTTGTTTTTCCACATCCTGTTGGTCCATGAAATAAATATGTGTGCGGTCTCTTCTTAGGCTTAGAAGCAACAACCTTCTGCAGGCCTGTAACTACTGCTTTGTTACCTACAATTTCTTTGAAAGTCTTTGGTCTTATTGCTTGATATAACATCTTACACCTCTATCTCTTTCTGTTCACCCCAGTTAGGACCTTGTAACCATTCAGCCTTTCTTGGAACATCACCTTGCCAAGCAAATTGCTTCTTAGTCATCTCTTCCCACTGGATCTTTCTGACATCTTCAACTTCCTCTTCAACAAAATCTGTGACAATACTATCATGAACTTCAAGAATCATAAGAGACCGCATCCCTTTTTCTATCATCCTTCTATCCGATTCTTTGCAAGCTTCGAGAAGCATATGAAAACTTGTTCCTTGAACAGGTGTATTCAATATCTGATTCTTAGATAAAGGAGCGTAACGTCTGAAGCCCATCGGCATATCAATGTATCCATGACGATTGTAAAATCTGACAAGTGTTTCCTGCCACTGCTTAGCAACCTTGTACATTTTCCAGAACTCTGTCTCAATCCTCTTAACATGCTTCTCAGGAAGATTAAGATCTTTAGCACAAGTCTTGTACCAACTTCCATAGAACTCTGGAAATATAAACTTGTTCTTAGTTAGGAATCGCTGTAATTTATTAACGTTATCTTCAGTAACTTCAAATAACTTGCTTGCCCAATATCTATGAGGATCAAAACCAGCCTGTACCTGTTTACCCAAAACAGGATCTTTCGATAGCATTGCTATGGTAGCAACCTCTGAACCTCCGGCATCTATTTCACTAATACCATCAAACCGGGGAATAACTAAATTCCTGAATGCTGCCATTTCGGAATCTCGTTTAGGTAAGTTCTGAGGATTAGGATTTGCTCCACTGGATCGATAGCTTTGGACTGTATGAAGAAAAAGGTTTGGATGTATGAGACCGTCATCACAAATAGCTCTTTCGAAACCTCCAAGGAATGTGGACAGTAATGTGTCAAGTTTCCTCCATCGCATCATCTTGTCGCAAAATTCTTTTAAGTCAGAGGCTTCATCTGTAACTGATTTTAGAATGTGCTCTACTGCAAACTTGTCTGCTGGTAATCCTCCTCCAGATGTTGTCCAAGGAGGAGGTTCAAGTTCTAACGTTTTGTAGAACATATCAATGAAATCTTTGTCAGATCCAGGACCAAAGGAATCTCTACCGGTGTTGCTTTTGAACTTATCTACGAAAGGGCTATTATCCATGAAGTCTTTTGCCTCATCCTGCCTTGTATGAGCATCTTTTGTTTGCTCTACAAGAAGCTCCTGATCAACTTTGAAGCCTCTCTTTTCCATATTAATCAAAGAAGGATAAGAGTCTAAGAAGAATTGAGTACCTGCTTGTACTTTAGGATTCTTCTTAAGAAATACCTGCTGGTCTCGATGTGATAACAACGTGTACTGAGAGTCATAGCAAGAATACTTTACTATCTTCTCCTCAGGTTCTATATCAGCCCAGCCCTCTTTCTTGACATTGATAATCCCTTTGTAATCAACACCTCGCAAACGAAAACACTGGAAATCTAAACCGCTTGTTTTCGGTCTATTAACAATGCAATGATTAGTGACCATTGTATCACTCTTAAGATTCTTAATTGAAGCAAACAATTTTACAGATGACCACGATTCCTCCATGGATAAATTCTGTACAACTTTTGGACATTCAGATCCGATCCATTTACCTAATGCTTCCATGATATCAACTAACTCATCTTCAGTCCAGTAATCTCTGAATTCCAAAGGAAGGAAAAAGCCTTCATCAGGATCATCACTGAAAGAGCAACAATGAATTTTGGCAGACTTTGAGTAAGGGCGTATCATATTTGTTTCGTAATCAAACGCTGTGTCATCCTTTGACTTACACAAATCTTCCAGAAAGCTAATAGCATCATCTTTATTATCAAGTATGAAATGGTTTGCTGGTAGAATGCTTGGTACTGGACGATCCATAAAACTAAGTGCTGTTGCTAAATCATCTTTGTAGTACTCCAGTAATTTGTCTTGATCCCTTGCTACAAAAGAAGGATGCCAAGCACAACCGACCCAGCATTTGTACTTTAAAGAAGGAATAACAAGTCCTCTATACTTATTAGAAGATGGTTGCTCGAAGTCAGGACGCAAGACCGCTCGCATAGCTTCTGCTCCAAGAGCCAGTATGAGCTGTGGCTCGAAGTCAGTCAACTGCTTCTCAAGACGTTCCCTACAGCAATCTGTCCATAACTTTAACTTTGCTTTAGTTTTCTTCTTCTTAGCTGAAGGAGCAACACACTGGAAAGCATTAGTGAGATAGCAATCCCTGTCCATGGATATACCAAACTCTTTGAGACATTTGGAAAGAAGCCTGCCACTATCACCTGCGAAGGGTCTTCCTTTTCTATCCTCTTGAGCTCCTGGAGATTCTCCTACGATTGCAATCCGAAGTTGTCCTTGGCCAAAAGGTTCCATCTTAGGAGTTCTACAATCTTTGTCAAGCTCACAAACAGAACAATCTCTGATTGCTGTAGAGACCCTTCTTTTGCCTCCTGGAGTTTTCTTCTTGTTGCCGGCTTGACGTCGTCTGCGTGATTTCCCTACTTTGGAAAGTACGGCGTCGTCAACGATAAATGCTCGCTGGATTACTTCGTCAGCCATTATTTTGCGTCTTCCGCTGTTACTGGGGATTTTGTTTTAACTAGGTGGATAAATCGAGCACCTTCGAAAGCTGCTATCTGACCTTCTTCGGCATACAGGAGCCATTTTGTATCCTCAAATGTACGTAATAAGAATACAGGATTGATAAAGAATTCAAAGTCTGGACAATCTTCTTTATCACTCTTGCCCAAGCTTTCTTCAATGATTCCTACTTCTTTATTTTCAGCGAATAATGTAATGTTACCGTTAACAACTGAAAACTTTGTGTTCCTGTCAAACTCAAGAACACCTTCTTGAATAATGTTTTGTCGCTTGCCTGCCTCAGAAATATTCTTTTTCAACTCATCCGATATTATCAGCTTTGAGGCTTTGTCAACCATGTCAACGCCTTGTAGCAACGTTTCAGTAGGATAATCACCTGGAACCAACTGTGCTCCAATGATACCGGTTCCTAGATTAAAATAGATAGTTGAGTCTTTAACAGCATAACCTTCGATGTATTTTGAAAATCTACTTAACTGATCTATCAAAGAAACTGGCAGAGTGATTCCTATATCTATTCCTGTATCTTCCTTTAGTGTAAATAAGGAAATACGCCAGCGATCAGTTGATAGTATTGAGTTACCTTCAACCCTAACTCCAGTTAACGGACCTGCTGTTTGATCAGGACAAGCTGTGAATCTGCACAATTCAAGACCTTCAATGAAGCCTTCTGGAATTTCTTGCCAAGCTTCAACGTCGAAATCAATTGTAGAATCAAGCTTTTCAGCTGGTAACGACAATTCTGTTTTGAGCTTCTTAGTTGTTAGAAGGAGTTTGTTATCTTCAACAACCATTTCAATTTCTTTGTCTTTGACTGTACGAAGAAGAGAATGTAAAACAGTTGCTCCAATAGTAAACTCAGGAGCAGGATCAGCTAATTCAGCTCTTATTAAAAGAGATCCATCAGTTGCTTGTACATACTTGTCATTGAAATACAAGAATGTGAATTCTTGCACTAGGCCTTTTGAGTCTACTGCAGGTGCTATCATTGATATTGCTTCAAGAAGTGGTTTAACTTTCATCTTTTTCTTTGCCTTCCAATTGTACTTTTGATTCTTCCGACATTTGCTCACTAGTTTGAGAACGTTTCCAAACAAATATAGCTTTTAGTTCCAGTTCTATCTCTGGAATATTAAGGCTTGATCCGCCCATCCCTGTTTGTATGACTTCAAAATATGTAATTATTGAAAAGCCTTCATCATCAACACCTATAGCATCAAGTTGTTTTGCAAGTGTTGCCTCTTCACTCATTTCAAATCGAGTACCTTTAGTATTTGCCAGTTCGTAAACCGCAGGAGAAAAAATCCCATCAGGGCAAGAACCGCTTCTTATTTTGTAAGAATTGATCTTCATTTCATCCTTAAGATACGCTAAGAGTTCTTCATGTGTACCTATCAACAATTCTGATTTCCTAATCATGAGTTCTCCTTATATAAATGTAGCTTGGATAGGTTTCCAACGCGTATCCATCTCATTCAATTCTTTGTTAATTACTTTAAAATAGTGGACATTAGCTGTCTGACGAGCAAGAACTCCAAGATTTTCATCCTGTGCGACATCCTCAATTGTAAGACCTAACTGTTCAAGGTAATCATGGACAGCCACTTTCTCTTTATCGCTTAAGCTTCCGTAGTGCCTACTTGCTTGAGTTATGCCGCAACCTGCTGTGACGGAAACTTGGAGCTTGGAATCAATATAGCGTTTGCCAGGAAGAGGTACTCTAATCTGTCCGTAAGCTCCAGGCCGCATCCATGAAGTACTATCAGCAGTAAACCAAGGGTATCTTCTGAGAATGTCAAATGAAGTGACACCAAAACCATGCCACTTAACTCGAGCTGAACCGTCAGGATTTGTTACATAAGGCATAACCTGCTCCAGCCACAAAATCTTCTGCTTGGTAGTTCTATCATTCGCAGGAGATAGTCCAATGTAAAGACCTTCCTTACCTTCTGCTAATTGCTTATCATGGTACGCCATCAACTTCTCTAACCACGCAAAGTCTTCACCCTGATGGAATACATGAACAACCTTATCAGCCGGCAGACCCTTTTCTTCTACAAGGCACAAGAAGTTATCCCACCCTTTTGCTGCTGAAGCGAGTACTTCTTCTTTTGTAGGCACTCTCCCATACTCGCCAGGAATAACATCAACACCTACAACTGCATTGAACGCATTGTCTTCAAGACCCTTCTTACAATATTCTGAGTAAGCGTCAAGGTCAACTTCATGTCCAAGTGTCCACGTCGAGAAGACACCTGAATCAAGAAGCATAAACCAATCTTCTTCTCTTTCTTCGCTAAGCAACCATTCATACAGTTTCTCATCTGCTTTCAGCTTTGGCCAAGCTTCCAGAATGTTCTCAGTCTTCTGAAGAAGTCCATACTGCCTTTGGAAAGTTGCTGTAGCGAAGAGAATAATCATACTGTTTCAGATCCTTGCGTTTCAACAATAACACCTTCACCACGAATGTACTTTGCAATCACAACCATGCCAATACCACCACGAGGTGCAAAGTCACCATGGATTGTCATTTCATGAGGCTTAACTAACTCTACCAGGTGTGTTAGTATGTTGTTAGTTATAGTCTCCATGAAGGAACCTTCGTTCCTGTAGCTGAACATATACAGCTTGAGACCTTTACTTTCGATACACCACTCATCAGGCGTATACTCAACGCTGATAGTAGCGAAATCAGGCTGTCCTGTCTTTGGACAAAGTGAAGTGAACTCATCTGTAAGGAAAGTTACCTGATATTTTCTTTCAGGAAACTTGTTGGGGAACTTTTCCAAAACATTAGGATCAGCTCCACCTTGGTTTGGGTAGTCGGTGTGTCCGCTACCAAGTGACTTTACACCACTAGTATCATCAGTTTGTTTCTCAGAACCCATAATAACCTCTTTTTTCTTGGCTTCGTCTTTCTCTTTCATTCTGACTCTCATATGGAAATCTTATCCATTCAACTTCCTTAACGTCAACTACACTTACATCTGCTGGTGGAGTATTGTTTGCAGGAAGATAAGATTTGTCATACAGCACTGCAAAGTGGGGAATATCCTCAATTTCAAAAAGTGCGCATAACTCATCCCTTGTCTTGCCTGTCTCAAGAATGTCGTCAACAACTACAACGTTGTCTAGACCTGTGTCTTCCAAGCAGATATTTTTGGATACAACAGAGTAAATCTCATTAATGTAGGAAAGATGCAATGCTACTAAAAGACCACCTCTAGGCAATCCAAGTAGTAAAATGTGTTCTGTACCTTCGAGAGCATACTCTTCCATTATCAGTGTATCTAACACCTGGAGAGATGCCATGTATTCTTCCCATGTAATGTCTTTAACTTTTGGTGTATTCATAAGTTCCTTAGATACTAAGATCAACAGATGATGATAATTTTATCAAGTCGAAGAATTCAGAACGAGTTGCTGGCTCATCTCTGAATTTCCCTCTTGTTTCTGATACAGTCATCTTACTAGTTGCATTCTTTACACCTCTAGCAGTCATGCAAAGATGCTTACCTACCATGACAACAGCAACACCTTGTGGTTTAAGAACCTCCATCAAAGTGTCAGCTATCTTACAACAAAGACCTTCTTGGATCTGTAGCCTTGCAGCATACGCCTCAACAAGTCTGACTATCTTTGAAATACCAACTACCTTCTTGTTAGGAAGATAGCCTACATGACACATTCCATAGAAAGGTATCATGTGATGTTCACAGGTTGACCAGAAACTGATGTGGTCACACATTACAATCCCATCAGTTAAGGACGCACAATCTTCTTCAAAGAAAGTACCTAGCACGGTTTTTGGATCATCCTGATAACCGCCATACAATTCCATGTACGATTTGACAACCCTATAAGGAGTATCTCTCAGACCTTCACGATCAGGATCCTCTCCAATTGATTCCAGCAATGCTCTGACATGACCCATAGCTTCAGGAAACTTAATCTCCATCGCCTTCTTTTCTTCTTCAGTTGCCATAATTATTTTTTCTCCGGACCATTTGCTACCATCAACTTAGCATCTGCTAAGACTTCTTCCCAGGATTTCACGTAATCAATAGGATCTGGAATGCCTGCTTTATCAAATGCAAGTATCCTTTCTCCACAAGCACCACACTTTCCACAGGCCTTTTCATTGCCTTTATAGCAAGTCCATGTGAGTGAATAATCCACTTGTAGCTGTTTTCCTATCTCAACAATGTCCCCTTTATCGGAATCAACGTAAGGAGCTTCCAATTCTACTTCCTTCCAGTCACAAAGTTTTGTTACAGCTTTCATAGCTTCAACAAACTCTTTCCTGCAATCTGGATATATAGCATGATCCCCAGCATGTGCTCCGTAGAATACAGCTTTAGCATCAGAGGAGACTGCGTAACCAATAGCTAACGAAAGCAATATCATATTTCTATTTGGTACCACAGTGGACTTCATTGATTCTTCCTCATAGTGACCTTCTGGAACATCAATGCCACTTGTTAAAGAACTTCCTGCTAGCAAAGAGCTTCCTATAGAAGCCATGTCAACAATTTTATGAGAGACACCTAGCTTCTCACAAGTCTTTGCCGCAAGATCAAGCTCTTTGGAATGTCGTTGTCCATAATTAACGCTAAGAGCTAAAACCTCAGCATATTTCCCACTGTTAAGGATGTCCCATAAAAGCGTTGTGGAATCCATTCCGCCACTTAATACTACTACTGCTTTACTCATATCTAAATCTACTCCTTTGTCTTGTAGATAATTTCATCGCCTTCTACTGTTATTACAAATTCGAAGTCCCTTTCAGTACCAGCCCACACGCCTTTTTTCCATTCCCATACATATCCCTTAACATTCTCAAGCGCTTTAGCATGCTCAACTTCACATTCTTTTGAAATGAACTCTGCTGCTTTCTCATAAGTGATCTTTCCAACAGACGCTAGATGCTTGATTAATACATCAGCCCTTGAACCTTTTCGGAAACCTTTGAAATCGCCTTTGCTCTTAGGAGCCTCAGCAGGTTTTGAAACTGTAGTATCTTTCGCAGGATCAGGTGCAGGTGCTGGTGCTGATGGAGGAGTTTGCTTTGCTTCGCACGCTGATTTGCATGCTGTGTATTCCTCCGAGAAATGTTCTGCACAATCTTTGCATTCTTTTACTTCTGCATCCCAATGCTTTTCGAAACTAGGGCATTCTGATTTCATATTATCCTCCGATGATCTTCTTACAATTTCTGTTGAGGTTTCTCTTCGATGTTCAGGCATAGTAAGACCCATTGCATCAAGAAGTTTTTGCATAGGATCATTGATTTGGACGCCATTAACTGTGAAATGATAGAATGATTCTTTATTCACCTCGAATCCATCATCAAGTTGTTTGAAATCTGTATAAATCTCAAACATATTAACTTGGTGATTTGAGGAGAATACTCTTGTAACTAGAATCGGATAAGGAGCAATCTTAAAATGAGCTGCTCCTATTGACATTGTAACAACACCATTATCTATCCGCATAAATATCTCACTTTCTAACTAACCGTCTATCTATTATTACAGTATATCAATGGGAATCATATTATACTGTTGTCAAAGGTATGTAGATACACTTGTTCTTCAACTAATGGTGGGTGTTGTCAAAGGTGTATAGACACACTTATTCTTCAACTCATCCCGAATAAAGTTGTACTCGTCATAGCCAATCTTCAGCCAATCCAAGATAACTGGGAGTATGCTTTTGGAATAAGGCTTTCCGGAAGTAACTTTGCTCTTGATTTTCGATTTCAAAGCAGGAGCAGGTGAGAAGATACATGATAGAAATTCAAGCGCTTCTCCGCTAAGAGATGTTATGACTTCTAGATCCTCAAATCGAGGCATCAAATCCTGTATCACATCTGGAATATTGTTGACCACTTCAGGATTGTCAAACGTATAGTTGAATTGCCTGTTAGTTTTTGCAATCCAATTCTTCAACTCACCTTGTATTCCGAGCACAAGGTAAGGATCAAAAGCCGCCATAGGACTCTTAGATTTGGAAAAATACTTCAGGGTAACTAACATACCTTTGTATGCTTCTTGGAGCACATCCTCATAGGAAATGACACCTGTTTCTAAAAAGAATTTGTTCCACATTCTTTTAGCTTCTCTTTCAGCTAGGTGACCTTTTTCGTTGATGTAACCTTCGACTGCGGCGGGTGATAAGTCTATCTTCATGCTAACTCCTCCATGTTAATAATGTATGTTTTATTCTACATATACATTGTATGTTACTACATGGCAGAAGTCAAGGAAAAAAATAAAAAATTTTTGTTTCTAGGATTTTAAGGTAACAGTCCAGGTAAAATCAAAGGCATAATCAGATGTTTTCGATTGTGATGCAAAGGTCGCTCGAGCAACTAACTTGTCACCTGCAGTGAGTAGCCCTGCCTCCGCAATAGGAAATCCATTAGCTTCACTTGATCCTAATGTAGCTGTAAAGGTAACAGTGTAATTTGGAGCATCAACAGATACTGACACAGCTTTTGTAGGTGTGATTGGTTTCTGTAGGAATGTCTGGTCTGCTGCTGCAGCAAGAGTTCCTGTACCATACTGCATCTCATTCACGTAGGCGTCAGCATCACCACCAGATATCAGCTGTATTAGCTGTTCGTACATCTGATCAAGTACCAGATTGTTGGTTCGCATAATTTCTTTCCGTCTACCTGTTTTTAAGTGACGGGATGTTATTAGTAGTTCGCCTTTCATATCAGTACTTTACCTCTCTTTTTATCAAATAAGCAACAATCTTATTGACTGTATCTAAAGCTTCTGCTTCGTTATCTGGAATTTCAATATTGTAATCTTCTTCTATGCACATGAGCAATTCCACAACATCAAGAGAGTCAGCTCCCAGCTCAAGAATATTGGTATCCATCTCTATCGAGCTTCTTTCGATTCTAAGCTGAATAGCTACGGCATTCTTGACTTTATCTATCAAGACTCTATTCTTCATAACTAACTTCCTTTACACTGCGTAGATCAAAGTCCATTCAATAACCCATTCCCATCCTGCAGATTTCTTCATCTCCTGGAATACAGTTCTTGCTACCATTGTGTTGTCTGCACAAAACAATCCTAATTCCTGGATGGTTTGGATGTTATTAACTGCTGCAGGCCATGTAGCGCTAAATTTAACTGCATAAATGGATGGATAAGAAGGAACAACACTTAACCAAACAGCAGGTATTAGATGTGTTATAGTAGTATCATTTACAGTAGGTGCGGTATCATCAGAACCAAAAGCAAGCTTGGTTATCTCATTGTTAACTAAATCACCTGAAAGTAATCTTGGTAACTGCTCGTAAGCTCCATCGACAATAAGATTTGATTGTACAATCTTTTTCTCACCTGATTCAACGTGCCGCTGGGTAATCGTGACGGCACCTCTCAAACCTAACTTTAACTTATCCTGTGCCTTCATGAGGTACTCCTTTTGTTCTCAAATAATAATGAGGAGCTTCCGCGCCTCCAATTTTATTTACAATATCAGCATACTGTAATACATCAAATCCTTGTACTCTAACTATTCGTCTTGGAGAAACATGAGTCCAGTAAGGTCTCATTGTCCAAGGAGGTCTTTTGGCCTTATCTTTATAGATAGTAGTACCACCTTCTCCGATACCTATATGCTGTACTTGATAAGGAGGACTGACTTTTGTCCAGTAAACCATCCCTGCTTTCGTTATCTCTTGTATCTGAGTATCTGCAAATCCTTTATAGTGGCCTCCAAAATGGTTCCCCACCTTCTGCAGATGGTCTTTACGAAAAAACATATGTGCATCACCAGTTAATGTAACGTTAGCAAAACCTTTATCATCAATGATTTGTATATCACCGACATGACCAAGCGCATGCAGAGTGGCTCCTCCTATATTCTGTGTCTCAGACAACATCTCGTAATCTTTTATGGCATCTGTAATAGTTTGCTTAGTTATGATAACATCGCTATCCAACAGCATAACGTAATCTGATGTGCTGAAATCCTTGTTCTTTAGAAATCTGTCTATCGCTTCTTGTCGACGCTTGCCAATACGAGCATCAGGGTCAGTTGTTTCTTTGTCCATCGGAACATACAATTTATCTGAATGATTTTCTAAGAATCCTAGCATGCGAGAATCCTTGCTACCATCATCAATGGCAGAAAATTCAAAGTCGTATCCTTCTACATCAGGACTATTGTATAACCAACGCAAACACAACTCCACATGATAGAATCTATCAAGAGTAAATATGTTTACACTTATTTTTATTTCATCATCCTTTGCATTCGTTCGCATTGGAAAGTAGGATTTCCTGCTATCTGCATAACTTTCTGGAGTGAAATTTTAATATCGTCTACTGACAACTCTAACATTCTACGACATCCAGTACAGCAGTCATCACCGAAACCTTTAGATATTGCTCTGTTACAAGGCATCTTGCAGCGTTCTAATTCTTTTTCGTACTGGACAACTTCTAAGAAAGGATAGAAATCCTCATATGGAGCTGAATCAGTTAGTGAAAAGATACCGACAGTGGGCAATCTAAGTGCTGCCGCTAAATGAAGTATACTTGTATCTACAGTTATTATTATGTCACATTGCTCTGCTATGGCAGCAGATTGTAAGAAATCGCAATTGAACCACTCCAGACTATTATTCTCTAACAGAACTTCTGGCTTGACGCAATCAAGATATGCTACATTCATATTCATATCAAATAGATACGTCAGAAGCTCATTAATAAATTCAGTTGTTAAGTTAGACGCAGGCTTTGTTCCTCTTGGAGCAAACCCCACTAAAGGGCCAGACGAAGAAGATGGAAATGCTTCTGCAATCATATGAGTAGCTTTTAAACGTTCTTCTGGAGTAGATGTCCATTCTGGGATAGCTTTTGTAAGGACAGAACATCCAGCTTCTGCTGCAAATATCTGGCTTCGAGTGTATTCAATGCGATCTTTCTGTGTCTTCTCGTAAAGAGTTGCAGGGCACCATAAATCAACAAAACCATTTTCTGGTATTTCAAGGATACTTAAATATAGATCTCTTGTGTAATCCGGCTTCTCACCACGTGCACGCCTGTGAGATACTAAGTAGTCAAGAGGTCCGACTCCTATTACGGAGTCAACATATTTTAAATGCTCACCAATGCTAACAAACTCATTTGGCACACATATATTAACGACAGCATCAGGATGCTCGATCTTGCATTGTGCTGCGGCACCTCCCATACTAATAATATCACCTACACCGCCAGCTTCTCTGACTAGGAATATTTTCTTTCTGGAAGGTTTGTGACAAGTTCCTTTTCTAGGAATCAATTCCATTCTACGTGTTGGTGTAAGTTTTGATAGTATTCTTGCACCGCATTCAATCCAAAGCTTCTTGAATTCACAAGCAACAGGATCACATTCCTTAATGGATTTCATTACTCCTATTGAATGCTCTCTGCAAGGACCTCCGCAAGCATGCCGATAGTTACATTTCACACATTTTGCATTCTGATACCATCTGTTTTCAACCCACTATGCTCTGTCCTGTTCGGAAACTCCTCCATCTGATAACTTTCCTATTAATGAGTTCATTTCTCTATGGCAAGCAAATATAAAACCATCAGGATTTACAGACATGAAACCAACGCCTGCACCACACTCACTTGGTGAATGCTGTTTGTAAAGCAATCTTTGCGCATAAACCATGATGTTTTTGAAGTATGCTGTCTTTCCTTGACTCAATCTATCTACTAAGTAATCAGCTACATCAACATACTCTTGACGTAGTGACCCTTCTATCTCAGTAATGGCAAACATATTCTCAGGAGGTATCTTTACACAGGATGTTTCAGTTAGAAATGCAGGCTCAACAGAGATGTTTGTTCCATACCCTTTGTCACAAAGCTGGTTCAGATATTTTGTTCTTTTTAACAACTGCGTATTACTGGGAAGGTATGTGGCTCGCAAGGATACTTTCTTGACACTTGCTTCTTTTAGTAACTTCAAGCCTTTTAGTACTTTGGCATGTGTAGGTTTACCATTCACATCTTTGCGATTCTCATCATGCAAAGAAGGAGGACCATCAATAGATACTACTAATGAGAAGTTTTCTGCCGCAAGAAATTCTGCTATCCTCTTTGTAATCAAGCAACCATTTGTTGTTAATGTAAAACTTACCTTTGCACCAAATTTAGCACGAGCGTATGAAACTACTTGCTCAATAAGAGAAAAGTTCAACAAAGCTTCTCCTCCAAAGAAACCTAACTGGAATCCATAACGTTCTACTACTCTTGGATCTATAAGAGTATCAATGGCTTCTTGTGCTGTATCAAAATCCATCACTGAAGACATTTCATCATAGTACTGTGAGACATAGCAGTAACTACAACGTAACTGGCAAGCATGAGTGACTTCTAACACCAAAGCTCTCAAATGCTTATTAGGGCAGATAGGGTACTGAGGAGCTAATGATGCAGGTATAGGCAACTCACTCTCATCACCTTCATACAGATCAAGTGTATTAGTATCCATGAAGATGGATTGGTCAGAATAGGTGAATTCCTGGTATCCAGTTGTTCTTGTAGATCGTGTTCTGAACTTATTCAAACATTCAATGTTATTATGGTGTTTCATATTATTCCTCATCTTCAAATAACCATGACATCTCAACACGTAGGATCTTACATATGGACTCGAACTTTGGTTGATGCCCTTCGTCTCCATAATATCTTACAGGAACACCAAAAGGATTCCATAATTTATTATAGCGTATTTTAGTTGAACCATCTCCTGACCACACTAATTGTGGCAAACCACATAAGGATGCTAGATGCATTGGACCGCTTGAAGGTCCGATTATTAATCTGCTACTAGCCATGACATCAAACAATTCAACTAAAGGAATATTTCGTAAATCTTTTGTTCCTTCTACATGATAAGCTCCTGTAGACGTGCCAATGGAAGCGATAGAAAGGTTACTGAAAGAATTAACTAAAAGTTTCCATTTCTCAATGTCCCAATTGTGCTTTCCGGAACCATTTTTTGGTGTACTTCGAGCATGCAATAAAATATCATGCTTACAATCTTCTTTAAAAGTACCGTATTTTATGAAATCTTGCTTGGAAAATTCTTTCGAAGGTTTCCATGTGTTACTCAACTTTCGAAACCCCATATTAAATTCACCTGATCGGTATGAGGTATGTTCTATTGTGTCTCGAAAATGCTTTCCAGGGTCACCTCCATTGCATTTCCAACAATCAGTATTTGTGCTTCCTGGATCATGTTCAATGTATTCATCGCAAAAATCATCATATAGACCTTTATGATCAGGGCGTCCTATAACGATTGTACGATCTACTTGTTTCGATAATCTTCTAATGTATCCTTGCCAATGGAATAATTCCCATCCAAGCTCACCAATCCAAGGACCCGCCAAGAGCACTCTTCCTTGTTCTCCATGTAATGATTCTTGGATGGTTCCGTAACTACCATACTTACCAATCATCTCTTGCGCAGTGTTTTTCCATACCTTATTAATTAGAGAATCTTGATTAGCATTTGAATACCAAGGCATTATTCTATCTTTCCCTTGTCCACAGAAATGAAGGATCTTAATATTCTGGATGTACTTCATAAATAATTTTGAATGTGGAAAGATGAAATTATACATCGGAGGTAGCTTAAATAGATGTGTATTTAACTGCCTTCCAAAATATCTATTGATAATAGGCTGATCAGCTAAAAAAGTCTTTCCTTTTGGTACCATGCTAATAAGTTTGTTATACACCATAGGGTTGAGATATTTGTTATCCACAATCATGAAACCTGTATTAATTTCAAGACTATTCCATCTTTCAGCACTTAAAGGAAGATTAACAGGTAAATTATTTAGAACACTTTCATTCAGTTTAACATAGTGTCGTGCTGCAAGAAAACCAGCGTCTAACGATAGAAGAAATGAAAAGTCTCTAAAGCAGTATGCGTCTGCATCGATAAATACCATCTTGTCATATTTGTATTCTTTAAAAGCTTCAAGTGTCAAAAATGCAGGTCTATGATCTTCGACCTTTGTTGCTACATCTGTGTAAGGTAAATTAGGTGTATTATCAAACTGAATATTAGGAATAATTTTCTTTAAGTAATCTCTGTTCTTCTTTGAAAGCGGAGCAATAATGTCGTTGTAAATAACTTTCACATCACATGAAGGTAGACTCTTGAAATTCTTTCGTAAAGAATATAGCATGACACAAGCACCTGGGAAGTAATTGTCATCACAAACAGTACAGAAAATAATCTTGTTAGGAGCAGATGCTTTTCTTTGTATCATGACTTGTTCTTCGTTGTTCACATTCTGTCTCTTATATGCTGTTTGCCTGTAGGTCCTGTCCAATGCATTGTGACTAGACCTCCTCTGTCACCTTCAATTCGCATCCTGTGTTCCGTCTTTGGCAAAGGGTGTATTGGCATTCCCATTTCATACAATGTTATAGAAAGTACTTCATGGTCTCCAAAGTAGTAAGTTCTAGGCGCTGTTATAATTTTTCTACACCACTCCTCAAGAATAACATTACCATGTTCAACAGCTAAAACTCCTGAATCATATAGCTCTGCATCCTTTTCCATATGTTTCCTGAAAGCTCTTGGATTATGACTATCAAGCCCTGCTGCAATTTTACCATCTTTAGCGTAGTCAAAAAACTTGTTTAGATTTCCTCTCACTTCAACATCAAGATCAAGCCATATTACTTTCTTGAATGGAGCCTTCAAGATAGCAAAAGGTTTTCGGAACCAGCCTTCTACAAAGGAAGCTGTAACTGGAATGACTTTGCCATGCTTGAGACAGATATCCTTGCATCTGTCTGATATTCCAAAGTCAGCGAAAACAACTGGATAATTGTTATGTCGTTTGTAATTTTTAATCCACCATTCAATCATGTCTTCATGAACAGGAGCAACACCTACCATGACACCTTTTGGATGCTCTATTAAAGGTTTCCATTCACATTGTGTTGCATCAGTAGCATGAAGTAACTGACCTTTTGTCTCAGGAACTCTTTGCTGAGAGTATTGTAATGATTCTTCCACATCAACGTAATCAAGAAATCTGTTGATAGGTGAATCAGGAGTGCAAGATGTTATCTTAATGTTATATCGTGCAGCATCTTTGGCGAAAGATTTTAAGAAGAGTACTTGCTGTTTATACAATTTCCTATTGTATTCCCGTTGTTCATCAGTAAGAACTCTATCATCATAGTAATCTTTGTCTCCACCAAAATCAGTACCTACTAAGAAAATGTACTTGGCACCCATCCATATCATAATATGTAGTGCAATAGCTAATGTGTTACCTGTCCATATAAAGATAGTATCATGTGCTCTTTTGTCTAACATTGTGGAAGGATCTTTACAGGGAGTACAATCAGCAAAGTAAGTTTGGGGGCAATCCTTTATAGGATAAGCATTACATCTTTGATTCTGAAAACCTCCTCTTACTATTTTGATAAAAGGTTCCCACCATAAACTTCTTTCATAGCATAGAGGAGTGTCCATACCTACCCATACATCAGGCTTTATATGAGGATACGATGTATTTATGCCGAAAGTAAAAACGCCAGGAACTTTAAAAGATTGGGGATTTACATTTTTTAATGATGGTCCAGGACAACATAGATATGCATCAGCACCTAAATCGCAACGAGCAAAATGTGCTTTTACAAATCCGTTTCCACAATCATACCATAAAGACATTCTATATCCTCTAAGTAGTTTAACAACAATTTAGGAAGTACCTTCGAAAAAATACCATTAGCTGTATTAATCGCTATTAGTGAATTCCCACTCATATACACAAAAAGTGAATACTACCAGAAAATCAAGGATGTCTTCGGTTGGGTTACTCGGCCCCGCACCCTGAATGGTGAAATTACATGTCGTTATAGGTGATTGAGTATAGTTACCTGGTGTTCCACCGTTACACTGATACACCTGATGTGACCCCGCAAAGCCACTCAGATACTCAGTAGCGGCTGTAGACCCTGACCCTGACCATATCTTATCCATTACACGTTTCGTAGCAATAGTCGTTGTGCCTGGAACATACGTAGCAAAAAAACTCCCATCACCGACATCAATAGCCACGTCCATAAACCCCGTCACTATTTGGCTTTTGTGTTCCCAAAAATACATCTGAGCATACATATCAACGGAGACACCTAGTATTACTGGTGCACCTTCTATTGCGAATGTTGGCAACGCGACCATAGGGGGTTCGGACCAAACATCTTCTGCATAACGGTTTACTGTGTCGTAATTTCGTCTTGCTTCGTTGTACACAAAGATTTCGCCGAAAGTGGCGGATTTTGCGGATGAAGATTCGAACGCGTGTGCAGCGATTGCCGCAGCTCTTCCATCAACAAAACCACTTCCATTACCCCACTTTTGGGCCACAGGGTCCTGATAAATCAGGCGGTCCCCAGGACTGATTTGAAAGGTGCTTACCCGCGCTTTCAATAGGGAAAGCGTTGCTCTTAGTGATGCGAAAATATCTTCAGTGAAGAAATCACCGTTGTCCATCCGACCGAATGTGTCTACTATAACTCCTCCACCATCTCTATACTTCCTCGGCCAACCATTGGGATACCCAGCGTCTGACAGTAGAGTAGCGACGGTATAATATTCTACAGTATAGGTTCCTGCCTCATTGTCAACTACCACATATGTACTAGTAGGTAGCCTGACATAGCTAGGCGCCATAGCTTCAATCTCATCCTGCATGCTGCGCCACCCATACCAATCCCATTCATCATAAGGAGGGGTGATAATTTTGAAAGGGTCAAGATTCTGAATACAGTCACCTTCCGTAACAAGTTTATCTTTTGCATGGGACCTACCAATCAATTGCGCTCTTTCCGATACTGCTTGTATGAGTTCATTTACTTTACCAGCATCTTGCCAATTATTCCATTGTATAGTAAAAGGAGTACTGCTCATGTGTACACCGCCTTTATCCAGTCCCATTCAACATCGAAATCATCACTTGAGCTCTTCTGAAGCACCATGTATTGATCTCCTCCTGTAGGTAAAGGATACTGTGGGCCTGTTGGGCCGGTGATACCAGTTATGCCAGTAGGGCCGGTAGGTCCAATCCCTGTAGGTCCGGTTGGGCCTGTAGGGCCGGTAGGTCCAATCCCTGTAGGTCCGGTAGGGCCGGTAGGTCCAATCCCTGTAGGTCCTGTAGCTCCAGTAGGTCCGGTTGGGCCGGTAGGGCCGGTGGGTCCAGTAGGTCCTGTAGCT
>Ga0114918_10000848_pt1 | contig 26922 bp, 25 predicted proteins | sample LantaG_FD_87015 | JGI IMG/M metagenome (GOLD analysis project Ga0114918, IMG submission 87015) | Deep subsurface microbial communities from Baltic Sea to uncover new lineages of life (NeLLi) - Landsort_02402 metaG | ecosystem: Environmental > Aquatic > Marine > Oceanic > Sediment | place...
AAGCATCTCTAATGCTGGAATAGAAGCGGATTGCCTTCCAGTTTTCTCTGTAGCCTCAGAAAGAGACGAATGAAACATCTCAAACCAGCTCGCAATGGATTCAGGGTTGGTGTGGCCAAGGAAATCCTTCAGACAGGTTTTTCCAACCTGCTTGTACTCCCCAGCTTCGTTCCTCAGGATGTAGAGCTTCTTCCGTTGGCGCTTGCTATTGCAGTGTTCGCATTGCTGTTTGTTTTCCCGATAGTGGGTTGGGATTTCCTCACCGGGAATGGCGTTGATCAGAATCCCCTCAGGAGTGGATTCGACTTTTGCTATAAATTCCCAACCGTTGAGCTTGGGCGATGCTCCAGTGATTTCAATAACCTTGACAGTGTATTGGACTTCGTGTTGAAGATCGTCATCGAATTCAACCACTACCTTGTCTTCGGTTCCCCAAATCATGATTCCAGAACAGCCGAGCTTCTCAGCCTTCCGGTTCAGTTGTTCGATTCTCTTTTCGAATTTCTCCCAGTTCTCGATAGGAATCTCGAATTTGTGGGATTTGGGTTCGGTTTCGTTGGTCTTTGTCTCGTCGGTCATGGTCCACCTCCATTCCTTATACTGATCTCTTCGGAACAATATTAAGGAACTTGAGGAAAATTTCCTTAAAAAATCACGCAATGCTATCGGGACCTTTGTTGCGATTTTCCTACTTGCTCTAGGGATATTGCATGGTGTAGGATGCGTTGTCAAAGAGCAATGGAGGTGTGTGTGATTTCAGAAGAAGCTAGCTTTGTCAAATCCTTACTGGACGTAATCAGACGAGATCAGGAGAAGTCGGTTTGAGCTATAACGTGTGGTTAGAGGATCCAGTCAGTAAAGACGTGCTCGTGATATGCGGTAATCACCATATTCTTGGTGCCAACTACGAAGTCGGCGGTTCTAACGAATTGTTTTTGAGCATCACCCAGAATTATCGACCAATTTTTGTCGAAGTTTTCGGCTTGGATGGGATTAGGTTTTTGTATGGAAAGTCTGGAGCTGAAACGATTCCGTTGTTAAAAACCGCTATTTCTAAGTTAAGAGACGATCCTGTTGATGATTATTGGAAATGCACACAAGGAAATGTCAAACGAGTTTTGTATAGTCTTTTGTCTTTTGCTCAAATGCGACCAGATGGAATTTGGTGTGGAGATTGAGAATGATTTACTACACAGATGAAGGTCAACGGGTGACCAAGGATGAAATCAGGCGAGCCTGGGAGACTCAGTCGATTGTGTTGGTTCATCGACGAGGTATGACTACCGGGCTCTCGATTGGTAAGAAGTGGATTCCGAACCAGGGGACAAGCAGGGATGACGTCTGGACTTCAGCTCCTAGCAGTCTCCTTCAGTGCTACGGGATAGCTCGGGTCGGGGTGAGGGCGCGTCAATGATCGACGCAGATCTTGTTCCCTGGATGTTTTGTCTCAACATTGTGTGTGTTGTCATTTGCATGAGGTGTCTGTGAAGATTTGTGTTCCCTGCAAAAAAGAAATGAAGTGCGTCAAAACGGGATGCATCTGTGTCTGGCACGGTTCTCATGTCTATGCGGCGGATGAGTACGAGTGTTTTATTTGCGGGTCGAAGATTCGGGTTTGCAATACGAATCCATATTTTGATCCAGAGGCTATGACCAAGGCTTACAAGATTCCTCTTGATATGACTGAATCCGGGGAGGAGTAGGGGTGGTCAATTTCGCTGACTATGCGGTGAGTTCATTTAGTGAACGAGAGCAGGAGTTCATCAGCAAATGCCCCTACTGTCCGGGGAAGCCTCAGCTCGCCAAGTTTGGAAATCCTCTTTATCCGTACAAAGAGGATTTTCTTCCTGTCTGGATATGTCCCGACTGCAAGGCTTATGTTGGATGTCACCCAAAGAGCTACCGACCAAAAGGTTTCCTTGCTAATCAAGAATTCAGGACTCTGCGTAAAAAAGCTCATGCGCTATTCGATCCCATTTGGAAGAATAGACAGATGCACCGAGGGAAAGCCTACAAGAGAATGGCTGAGATACTGAACATATTGCCAGATCACGCGCACATCTCTCAGTTGAGCATCCCCCAGCTCAAGAAGTTGATAAGGTCTTTGGAGCTTAGGAGGCAACGGAGATGAAGGAAAAGATCATTTGCAAGCTATGCAACAAAACGGTATTGGCAGTATATGATTCAGAGGTTGAGTTGAATGATATCGACAGTGAGATTCTCGATATAGTGAGAAATACTCCTTGTTCAAAATGTGTTCCAGTGGAAGGGTTTATTAAGCAGTTAGAGAAGGAGAGGCTGATATGAGAGTATCGATGATTTCTTGTACTGAAAAACCTGAGAATAAGATCGAGTTTGCGGCTAGGAATTGTTACGGTTCCATAGACAAGTCAGGAACTAATCCTGCTTTCTTGCGAAGCTTGATCAAGCGCGGTCATTTCGGGATTCTTGAGCACGCTCACGCTTCGTTTTTTGTCTCTGGGGTATCGAGGGCGTGTTCCCATCAGTTCGTGCGGCATCGGATTTTTTCATACTGTCAGGAATCTCAGCGGTTCGTCACGTATGAGGAGCTTCCCTATGTGATCCCGCCGTCGATAGAGAAGGATCCTGAGGCGCTCAGGGTGTATATCGATCACATGAACCGTAGTCTTGATTGCTACAAGGTGCTCACAGGGCTTGGGGTCCCGAAAGAAGATGCTCGGTACGTGTTTCCAAACGCGATAGAGACGAACATTGTTGTGTCTGGCAATTTCCGCGCTCTCCTTGAGTATTTCCAGCAGAGGCTAGACAAGCCAGCACAGTGGGAAATCAAGCTTATGAGCAAGGAGATGTGGGAGCTTTTGGAATTGACTGCTCCCAATGTGTTTGCGCGAGATTCTCTTGAGAATGTAGTCAAAAGAGACTACTCTATTCTGGACGCTGCTTAGGTTGCGCTTTGGTCTACAATGACCCAGAAACCTTGTTTAACCTCTGCATTGGTCTAGGCGGCGTTACTCAATCACCAAACCATGTATTCCCAATCTTGTGCTTGCTTCCACTGAAAGAGTCTCCGTCGCTGTCGGTTCCGTGGTAGAAGTAGCTGTTACCCAGCCGAGTGCCGGTCGCGTTCCAGGAGTCTCCATCAGAATCCCTTCCGTTATAGAAGTCAGTGTCGCCTACTTTGGTCTTTGTCGATGACCAGGATGATCCTGTTCTGCTATTGTGTCCGTTAGTGAATTCCATGCCGCCGACTTTGTTTGTTGTGTATGAGCTTCCATCGTCGCAATTGGAAAACCGCATCGATCCTACATTGTTGGTTCGGCATCCAGCCTGTGCATACTGACTACAAAACAAACTGACAATTACTATGGACCTAAGCATGATCGCCCCTTTCGTTCTGGTTGCTCTCCCATCATGTTTGTGATGGGAATACCTTGTGACTTTTACTCGTAATCGAAGGTGAATGGACCCGTGAGAACCGTGTTTGGACCTCTATTATCGAGAGGATATGAATCAAGGGTTCCGGTGTCGTTTGTGCATGTCATTCCACTTGCTGAAAGTTCGCCGTAGCTCCGATAGTAAACCGATTCGGAATCAGCGTTTGTCGTTACAAATTTCGTACCATTCACATCAATAACTTGGTTAGGAAATGGTCGCTCCAGTGCCCAACCATCATTGCCAGTGCAATTTTATAGAGCGAAGAGAAGAATGTTGTTAGTGGTGGGGCTATTAGCTTTGAAATATTTGAGAGTGTGACCAGTCGAGACTGAGATTGTGTGCAACAGATCATCCTCGGTGACTACGACAAGGCTAGAAGGAAAATCGGAAGCATCGAACACAAAACCAGCGAGGGTATCGTTGACATCATAAGCGAGGACAGAGGGTCCTCGCGCTCCCTGAGCCCCATCGTTACCCTGTGCCCCATTGTTACCCTGTGATCCCTGTGCTCCCTGAGCCCCCTGTGCTCCCTGCGCTCCCTGAGCCCCCTGAGCCCCCTGTGTTCCATCAACCCCATCAGCTCCACGCTCACCTTGCGCTCCTCGATCTCCAGCGTCCCCTTTGTCACCTTTTAATCCCTGGCCGTCTCGACCATCCCGACCAACGCAATCATCGGCATTGATATCTCCATCTGTGTTGCGGTCGCCGACCGAGTCAAAGCAGTTCACGCCGTCCTTGCCGTCCTTCCCGGTTCCCGAAGGGGACTCCTCAGCCTTGGCGAGGTTTTGTTGTGTCAGCGCATCCACGGCGTCGTTTGTCGCATCGCCGCATCCCCAAAGACCCAGAGCCAGAATTGCGAGAAGAGCTTTCATTTCACACCTCCATTGAATCGTTTCTCCGTCCTACATAAGGTATCGGGACGCTTTTGGGAGACTTGAGATCTTTTTGTGAAAATCATGTAATTGAGCTATCTTAGGAAATGATCATGTTTCCACAGTTGCGAGCCACTGCAAATCAATGCGGTGGTTTTTTCTTTGAAATCATTGAACTAATCCCGTGCTTGCAAGTGCAAGCAATTGCTGTTGATCTGTAAGTAGGAACAATGGCTTGGGGTGTAAGCACTTGAAAAAGATGTTGTCGGTCAGAGTTAAACCGGAGACCTTCGAAGTCGTGCAAGCGATAGCTCGGCAACGTCGAATTTCCCAAGGCGAGGTTATTGATGAGCTTTTGAGTGCAAAGGATAAGCATCCTTCGAAAATGCAAGGGGCAATTCTGGCGTATCTTGTCCCTGTGCAGACGTCCGCACTATCACTTTTGGAGATTCCCGAATGAAAGCTTTCGTTGATATTGATGGATTATGGTTTGATGTGATGCGTGTTGAGGGAATCGGTCCCCGGCCCGAGGGTGGAGCGACTATCGTCATGCAGAGTGGGAAGGAGTTTCACTTCAAGAGTGATCCAGAGAAATTGCAAAAGACGCTCTTCACTCTAATACAGCAAGCCGATCAGCAATCAAATCTACCTCCACCAACTCCCATTCGAAGAACGCCGAGGAAAAAATCATGAAGCTTCCTTTCAGAATAGATTTTCGTGGTTCGTATGGAAGCTTTGAATACAAAACACTCTTGAGTTGTGCTGCTGATATTTCACTTCAGCCTGGGGGAGTGGGGGATGTTTGGTGGGATGAGGAGACGAAAGTCTGGACAATTCCCAACGGTACTTCTGTCGCGCTTCCCACTGGTCTCTTTATTGTTGATGTGGATCGCCAGGGAATTTCGGAGTGGACCCACCTTGGGTTCGATGTCGTTCCCCGATTCCGGATTCTCCCAAGATCTTCGTTTTCTAAAGCGAGGATTGGCTGTGAGATTGGAACGATTGAAGCTGACTACGAAGGCTTTCAGATGTTCGTGATTCTCGACAATAAGTCCGGAAAGGAATTTTCCTTATCTCCCGGGGATCGTATTGGCCAGCTAGAAATGGGTTTGGCGTTTCGAATTCCAGGGGTGCCAGTACGAAATGAAATGCGCACCGGGGGCTTTGGGAGCACTGGTCTGAAGGGCTGATGAATGGTCGTTCATCACACACGGTTAAAGAGCTGGTCGGAACTTCGTGAGAAAGAAGTAGACGATACGTTGTCAGGAATTCTGGACTCGTTCTCCAATGATGAGGTTGAATTATTCAACGAGTTAGTTTCTAACAATCAGTTCTTTTCAAAAATTGCTTCACTCGAATATGATGAGTTCCCGGTTCCCATTGACCAATGGTTGGAAGATCCATACTACCTTGGAGATGCGGTCAGGAATCTCTATAAAGAATGGAGAGAAGATCTTGTAGAGCTATTCTCTTCTGGTCAATATTATGTAGGATTCGTGACAGGTTCATTAGGGTGTATTCATGAGTCTACGCTGCTGGATACGATTCACGGTCAAATTTCTTGTGCGGACATCAAGTCTTCTACTCTGTACAAGTCTTGGACTGGGAGTCGTTTTGAGTATCGTCCAGGAACCGCTCCGTTCCGCAAAGGCAAGGGTGATCTTTACCGAGTCGTTCACGAGCATGGAGAATTCGTTGCTTTCGGAGAACACCTGATACTTTGCTCTGACGGTAGCTATCGATCTTTGAATCAACTACGCGGTCAGCGGTTTTCACTCCTTTCGCCCAAGAAGACGAACGGATATTCTCGATGCTGTTTTCAGACCAATTTGGCCGACGTCCAGTCAATTCTTCTTTCAGATGCTCACCATTGGATGAATGGACTTCTAGATTATCAGGACTGTTGTTCAAAGAATTACCGTCTATGTGGTGAACGACTTCTTTTGGATCTAGGTATCGATCCAAGATGTTTTCCATCACTAATCGATGTTCAAGAATTATCCCGTGCTCGCATGAAGGCGATTTGTAACGAGCGTATGGATGCTTTCGTGGGGCGCGAACATACACGTAACCATCAGCAGATATTGTTCGTCCTCCTTTCCATGCTTGATTTTTTGAGCCTAGTGCCCGCCCTTTCGGGTTCGTTGGGAGAGAGTGTTTCCTCACAAATTTCTCAACACGTTGCCATTTGCAGCCGACAATTTCGGCGATGTCTGGGATTGTGCGAACACCGTCAGCAAGAGAGCGAATCTTTTCTTTCTCTTCTTCAGACAGCCCGTACTTGCTCATATGGTGGTTTGCTCCAACTGGCCGATTGCTTGGCCGCGCTATTCCCAGACGATGCACATATTTTTGAACAGTATCGGCACTTATTCCCAGGATTCTTGCTGTTTTCGATGCAGAGTTTCCTGCTAAATAAAGTCCCTTTATCTGAGCGATCTTTTCTTGGGAAAGCTGTTCTGCCATTTGATGCTCCTGTTATCGATAGTAGAGTGATCAGTATAGAAAGAAACGGGTTTGATTGGTATTGGGATTTGCAGGTGCCTGGAACTCATAACTATGTGGCGCATGGTTCTATTCATCACAACAGCGGAAAATCGGAGTTCTCTTCGATTGCTATCTTGCGCATGGTCTACGAAGCCTCGTGTCTCAAGAATCCAGCTCTCTCGTATGGATTGAATCCTGGGTCGAAGGTGGACTTCGGAATCTTCGCTCCCAATGAACATGTGGCCAGAAATGCGGCTTTCGACAAGATTGTTTCCAAGATCAGGTTGTCACCATATTTTCTTGAGAAGTTCCCACCACTGAACAAGATGTCTGACACACGAGCGTTCAAACAGAACACTCTGAACTTCCCTAAAGACGTCAATATTGTTTGCGGTAGTTCAACAAATACCGCTGCTCTGGGTGGTAACTTGATGGGCGCCTTTGTTGACGAGTTGAACTTCTTTCAGAAGGTAGCGAAGTCAAAGGTTGCAGTGGATTCTCGTTTCGGAGAGTCCGAGAAGGCCGGTAAGCTGTTTGACGGTTTGATGCGTCGAATGAAATCTCGCTTCATGAGGCGAGGAAAGCTCCCGGGTGTTTTGATTGGTGCGTCGTCAAAAGACCTTCATGACTCTCTGATTCAGCGCCTGATTCGAAACGCGGCGGCGGTGGGGGATGAGCGGGTATTTGTGAGGGACCGTTCAATCCTTGAGCTGAAAGCCGATCAATATGGTGACAAAAAATTCAGGGTACTCCTTCCTTCGGAACACTATCGAGGCCGGATCCTAGAAGGCGATGAGACTCTGGAACAGTATGACGAACCAATCGTCATTGACGTCCCAGAGGAGTTCAGGGCTGACTTCGACCAGGATTTAGAAGGTTCTCTTCGAGACATCGCTGGTGTGTCTACGTTTGCTATTGCGAACTTCATTTCTCACACTGAGAAGATCGAGGGAATGAAGGATGGAAGGCTTCATCCCTTCACATCTCCACTGTCCCCGGTCTCTCGTTGGTGGGATTCTGTTTCTCGGTACCAGATGAACTGGCCAGAAATGGCGGTCCAACTCGACAATGGAGAGTGGGAACCTCGATTGAATCCTCACGCAAAGCGGTTCATTCATTTGGATCCCGCGTCATCGGGCGATGCTTTTGGACTTTGTATGGGGCATGTTGCCGGACTTCGAGAGACCAAAACCAACGACATGACGGAGTACCAGCCGATTTTCAAGATTGACTTCATCCTGAAGATCGTTGGCTCAAGAGAACAAAACATCGTTTTCCGAAATGTCCGAAAGTTGATCTATGATTTCACCAATCATGGGTTTTCTATTGCGTGCATTACGATGGACACTTTCCAGTCTTTAGAGATGCGGCAATTTCTGTCGCAACAGAACTATCGAACTCAAATCCTCTCGGTGGATGAGAGCAAAGAGCCCTATCGGTATTTGCGCACAGCGATGTATGAGGATAGGGTTCAGGTTTACGATTACCCAGAGCTGTTTGAGGAAATGAGAACCCTTGAGGATACCCCGAGGATGATTGACCACCCTTCGAATAGCAGCAAGGATCTATCTGATAGTCTCTGTGGGATGGTGTATATGGCTGGTCTTGAATCAGTGAACATGTCCTCGTTGCCGATTATTTCTGGCGAGAGCGTCGTTCAGACGAATGATTCAGAACAGTTTGAGGAGCAGGTAAGGGGTGACCCAATCTATGGAAGTGTTCCGGCTGTTTGCCAATACAAAAAGAAGCCAAAGACAGTTCAGCCAGCATACAATAAGATCACGAGTGAAGGTAACGTGATCGACATGCGATCACAAAAAACTTTGTCGGTTACTGACCTCATTGAAATTGGTTGAGAACCAAGTCAGGGAAGAGGATTATGGCTATCACAGCGTCAGCTCTGTCGTTGATTCGGAGCGTGTTCAATCGGGATCGGGCTATTCCTCAGCCGTATGTCGCCGGGGCTCAGGCCAATGCTGGTATGAGCAGTCTGGGTGGATATGCGAGCTACCTGTCAGGGATGACGACGGGTGGACCGAATGATCGGCTACAGGATTCAGTGAACCTGTCTCAAGATTTGTCTGCTAGGTATCAGGATTACTCTGATATGAATGCCTATCCAGAATGTGGTGTGGCTCTCAATATCTATGCTGATGAGGCGACTCAGAAAGATCCCATTACGGAGAAATCCATTTGGGTTGAATCAGCTCATCAAGAGATTGTGGATATTCTCGATTTCGTTTTGCACAAGCAGTTAGAGATTGAAGAGGATCTCTGGTCTTGGGCAAGGCAAATTGCGCACAAAGGGAATCTGTTTCACGAGATTATCGTCTTTGACGGAGTCGGCGTGGTCAAGATTCTTGAGCATCCACAAGAAGAAATTCGTAGAATTTCAGACAAGATGGGTAATGATTTTGGTTTCATTCAGGATGAGAACAAGGGGTTTTCAGTAAGTACAGATGATTTTCTGCGTCGTCTGTATGATGATGAGGCAATGGATCCCATGACCCGTTCTCAAAATGCGGTTAAGGTTTATGAGCCTTGGGAACTTGCTCACTATCGTCTTCGCACCAATACCAATACGCTCACCAGTCTTTACGGTGAATCGATTTTGGAACCTGCTCGTTGGGTTTGGAAGCGGATTCAGATGATGGAAGATGCGATGGTCCTTTACAAGGTCACGCGCTCTCCTCAGCGGTATGTGTTCTATGTGGACGTAGGTGATATCCCACCAAACGAAGCAAAGAAAGAAATCAACCGCGTCAAGAATGAGTTCAAGAAACAGAAGATTGTCGATCCGGTAACTGGAGAAATGTCCTTTCAATACAATCCCTTGTCCGTGGACGAAGATTTTTTCATCGCTAAGAGAAAAGAGAAAAGGACATCAGAGATTGAGCTGTTGAGTGGTCTCGATGGTCAACAAGTCGATGACACCAACTATTTCAGAGACAAGATGTTCACGGCTCTTGGTGTTCCCAAGAGTTATCTCGGAGCGGACGAGACCATTGGCCGAGCGAATCTTGGCATGATGGATGTGCGGTTTGCAAAGAGTGTGATGCGTCTTCAGAGGGCAATCAAGACTGGTGTGAGACAGATCTGTGATGTTGACCTCGCAAGCCGAAACATTGACCCAGCCAAAATTGAATACAAGCTCAAGATGGTGATTCCTTCGGGCGCTCTTGAGATTGCTCAGATTGAGGTTGAGCGTGCGAAGGTCGAGTTGGCTCAGCAGTACCAGCAAATGAACTTCCCTGATTGGTTTATCTGGACCAAGATTCTTGGCATGTCCGATGATGAAGCTCTTCAGATTGCCAAGATGAAGGAAGCTCAACCAGCTCCCGATGAATCAGCGCCGATGGAGTCAGTGAATCCAGAGAAGTTGGCTTATCGAAAGATGAAGCAAATCACAGAAAGTCACATGGACAAGCAAGCTCAGATCCTCGATATGATGGACAAGAGGAACACGCTGCTTGGTCGAAGGCTGAACGAGCTTCGTGGTTTGGCCTATGAAATGAAGCGTGCGATGAGGTGATGGAATGGATACGCTGACGACGGTTGTTGAGGTTGATACCTACAGTGACCAGTTTTTGAAGGCTATTGGAATGGATCCCCAAAAGTATGACTTGGGAGGGATCAAGGGCGCTCGGTTGATGTGGTCCTATGAGATTGAGCATATGTCTTCCGGGATGTTGCACATCAGGCCGGTAGTGCCAAATCAAGCAATCAATCTCGATATGGAAATTGAGCCAAGAGATGAGAGTCAGGAGACCATAACGAAATCAATCAAATTTGATTTGCGCAATGTTAAGATTGAGGTTGAGTTGAGCGACGACGTCCCTCACTCTGACTCGTTTTCCGCGATACCGAAGAGGATCGTGATTGACGGAACCCCAACGGTTGAGTTTGAGGTGACGAAATGAACATTGGTCTTCCAATCCCAGTGAGAGACTTGGATGAGACGTTTTCCACCTTGAACTTGCCGGTGGAGGAGAGTTTTCGTCTTGAGGATCTGATCGAACAAGAAGAGGAAAGTGTCTCCGTCCTCTCCTCGGCTGATGCGAGGGTTTCTCAACTTCTAAGAGACTTGGATGCGATTCACAATCAAGTCCAGAATTTCTATTCAGATTTGCGGGGAAAGAATCTCCCATTCTTTGGATTTAATGAACTTCATGATTCGTCCAAGAAGTTTGATAACACTCTTCATAGGGCTGTCGATTTGTTGAAAAGGACTAGGACCTCTTTGAAGAAACACATGGAGTGAGGAGAGAGAGATGACGTTTAACCCTTTCCGCGTTGTGCGGTCCCTTGAAGAAGATTTCGCTGCTCTTGGTTTAGATCTCAATTCTCAGCTCAAGGAGATGAGAACGTTGCGCCCCGCCGATCAGGCGAGAGGCATTCTCCCCCTTGAGGAGAGCAAAGACGAAGGCCAAGAGACTCTTGAAGAGGGGCTGAAAAAGGTCAAGATGAAGCGAATGAAAGCTTCCGACCGTTCCGCTGCTCGTCGGGACTATCGTAAGAAGAAATCCAAGATCACCCGCAAGCTTCGCAAGCTTCGCCGGAAGCCAGCATACAAGCGAAAGAAAGCTCGGCTGTCCCGTCTCAAGGGATCAAAGAAGGCTGGTGCTCGTAAGAAATTTGTTGTGACTTCTCAGGAGATCGTTGGTGGTCTCATGGAGTCTGTAAATCACGTCAAACCCGAATCTTCTTCTTTGATGGAAGCCTTCGAGAATGTAGTGAAGTTCACCGATTACTTTCTTGGCCTTTGTGAGGATGAGGACAATTTGACCCATGTGGGCGAGCCTCTCAAGCCAGAGAAGCCAAACAAGCTTGATGTCGAGAAGGACCTTGAGCATGTGGGTGAGCCTCGAAAACCAGAGCCAATGCAAGGGACGGATCTTGCGAAGGCTGGGGTGTCTGACAAGAGCAGTCAGCCGCACGTTGGGGAAGATGACGTTGAAGAGGAGTACACCGAAGAGTTCTTGCAGGGCGAGTTCCTTCGGATTGCGACAGAGCAGAACATGCCTCAGAACTTTTCTTCTATGAAGGAAGATGCTTCTGAAACTCTTCTTCGTTTGAAGAAAAATGCTTTGACTCCTGCTGATGCAATGGCCGTTCTCAAGGATATGGCCAGTTACATTCAGGGAGCGATGAAGGCTATGCAGACGTTGAGCACACAGGCGGTGACTCACGCAGGTGAAGCTCTCAAGGACGCTGGACAGAAACCGGTTGAGGCGTTAGCTCATGAGGGTCATGTTGGCCAGGACGCTCCCGATGCGAACAAGCAGGCGCCAGTGAAGCCAGAAGGCGATCTGAAGCATGTTGGCCAAGCTCCGAACGTCGTGAAGCAAAAGCCAGTTGCCCCTGAGAAGGGACTCAAGCACCTTGGGGAGAAGCCGGGATCTGAGAGCCAGAAGCCAGTGAAGCCCGAAGATCTGGGTGGACAGCACGTCGGGGAAGACCCCTATAAATCGAAGCCAAAGGGCGAGGTTCCCGTACAGTCGAAATAAGGAGTAGCGAAGATGGGGAAGCAATTGCTTCAGGATACTGCCTTCCTTCGCTTCTCTATCGAAGAGAGCGCGGAAGGTGGGAAGTTGGTAGCTCGGGGTGAGTTCGCTCGCGCCGATGTTCCAACGGCGAATAAGAGAATATATCCAGCTAAGCTCTGGAAGCGAGAGTTGAATAAGTTGTCAGAGGCAATTAACAAGCGCCGGGTGTTGGGTGAACTTGACCACCCTTGTTTTATTGACAATGACTTCGATGTTTTGACTTCTGAGGGGTGGAAGCCTTTTTCGGAAGTGAAGGTCGGGTCTCAGGTTTGGTCTCGTGTAGAGCATAAGGCGGTTCTTTCTGAGGTCACTGGGATAACGGATCAGGATTATTGTGGTCCTGCGTATTTTGTTCACGGAAGAACATTCCAGGCTGGTTTCACGCCAGCTCACAAGTTCATCCTTGTGAATCGACCAGAGAGCAAGAATGAGCAGATTCAAGCGACCTTGCAAGAGATCGTTGAGAGTCCGAAATCGTTTGGTCATTCGGCAATTCCGAAGACAGCGATCTGGGAGTACAGAGGTCTGGACGAATTCGTTATTCCAGGAATACCTAATGCAAGTCAACGATTCAAGTATGACATGCGGAATGACCTTGTGATTGATTCCAAGGTATTTGCGGCATTCATGGGAATCTATTTGTCTGAGGGTAATTGCAGTTCGGATACAACGGATACTTATGGGGTGTTCATCAGCCAAAAGACTGAATGGACAAAGGCCATGATCCAGTCTGACATTCTCGATAAGTTCCCTCATGATATTGAGTGGACTGAGAATAGTACAGGGTTTTATACGGCTGATGCTCGTTTGTATTCCTATCTCAAAAAGCTTGGGACTTGCTATGACAAGTACATCCCCGCTGAAGTGAAGAACCTTGGTCCAGATGCTCTTCACGAGCTTTTGTATTGGTTCTGTATTGGGGATGGTCGGTTTGTTCACGCGAACAAAAAGCAAGAATCAGAGCAGACATTCAAGCAAGAGTTTTGTGAGTCCATCCTTACGGGAGCAAAGAGAACTAGAACTGATATGTTCTCCGTTTCCAAAACGTTGATTGATGACTTGCATGAATGCCTAGTGAAGACGGGGAAGGCCGGTAGTGTTTCAGTTATCGTTCCTACTGATGACTACTTGTACGCGGGGCGTCTCATTAAATCTGAGAACAAAAAGCCTTTGTATCAGCTCCATGTTTGTGGAGCGAAAAACGTGTGGATGGATCCTCGGTTTTTGAAGATCGATGAGATTCTCCATGACGGAAGGATTTTTTGTTTGTCAGTGACTCATGGGAATTTCTACGTTCGCAAGAATGGAAACACATTCTGGACGGGTAATTCTGACGGTAAGACGAAACTTCAGCGAGTTTCACATGTCATTACCAACCTCCAAATGAACGAGGATGGTCAGATCATTGGTGAGCTTGAAGTTATCGACACACCGAATGGCAAGACTCTTGCGGCGATTCGTAATGCCAATTGTGAGATCGGTGTTTCGTCTCGTGGGTATGGCTCGGTCAAGGTAAATGAAGAGGGATATGACGTTGTTCAAGAGGACTTTGGTCTGATGACATTTGATGCAGTGAGTGACCCAGCGGTCACCTCTTCATATCCTGATTTCTCTATGGAGCAAAAAGACAAAAGGGATGATCAGATGATTCTGAAAGAGTCCGCGATTGCGGACGCCAAAAAGATGATGCTTGATTACAAAATTCCCTTTGAGGACATCATTCAAAGAGGAAAAGAAATAGTCGTAACTTTTGTCAAAGAAACATTGGCAAAGAAGTTCGCTAAGCTTTTCGATCTCTATGGTGGTGATAGCGTCTCTGTTGAGCCAGAAAATGATTTGTGGCTTGTGAAGGGAACGGCACCTGTTGAGGAGTCACTCGCGCAAGTTTGCGAAGCGTGGGGAGAGGACACTGATGATGGGGAATGTGTTGAGCAAGCTCCACAGGATGTAGCTTCAAGGCAAGCGCACATTGCTTCGATGAAGGCTGAGGTAGACAAGGCCAAAAAGGAGTCTCCTCAAGATGCAAAGGAATTGGAGCGTTCCATGAATGATCTTTCGAAAAAATGGGGCGTGGATCCAAAGTTGGTCACGCCAAAGCAGGAAGTGGTTGAGGCTGAGCCTGGAATTGATACACCGCCAGAAGGTGACGAGAACCCTGAAGCTCCTGAGGGCGCTTTGGAACCAGAAATGCCCCCAGTGGGAGACAAGCCGGTTTCGGATGCTCTCTCTGATGATGTGGGTGATTTTTGGGTTCTCACCAAGGGGACTCCCCAGTCACAAGAGCCGAACATTTTGTTCAAGACGAATATCCCCAAGATGGTCACCCAAGGTTCGAAGGGTCTCGCACCTGAAGACGTGGTCGCCATTGCGAAGAAGGCTGACAGCCTGAAGGATGGAGCTAAGCGAATCCTCGCTTCATTGCACTCTGGCAGTGAGGAGTATTTGGCTTCCAGGTTCACCCAAAAGGCCGACCTGCCCATCCCTGCCTCGGACGAGCCAGAGGCCGACACGTCGCCTTCTGAGCCTCTTGAGCCAGCAATCCCTGAGGAGCAACCAGAACAACGTCAAATTGCTCTTGAGTGGGCTGTTGATCAGGTGACTCCAATCCTCAAAGAGAAACTGATTGGGGAGTTCGAAGAGGCTTATCAGCAGAAGGTTGCCGGTATTCTCGATGAGAACCGAAAGCTCAAGGAAGAGAACTTTGGTCTCGGCGCGATTTCAAAGGATCTCGGATTCTCCTTGTTCCTTGAGAGAAATTGCTCAAAGCATCCTCGGTTCCAGCAGATCAAGGAGTCCTTAAAGGGATTCAAGCATGTTGAGTCGATTGAGGAGCTGAAAACCATTTGCGCACCTTACATCGAGGAGAGCAAAGAGCTTGAGAGACAGGAGTCTGTTTCGAACAAGATGAAGGTTCAGAAGTTCGAGGAGCGGGTTGAGGAGCTTCAGGAGCGGATCCAAGGGCTAGTGGGAGAGAACAAGCGCCTTACGGAAGACGCGATGAAGATGAGCAATTTGATGGAGGGATATGAGCACCGCATGTATCTGGATAAGAAACTTGTGGGTAATCCAAACGCTGTTCAGATTCGAACTCTTTTTGAGAGCCGGAATCCGACGAGCCGGGAAGAAGTGAATACGATTGTTGGAGCGTACCGTCAAAAAGTTGAAAATGGACCGTCACTAATTGAGGCTGTTCAGTCGTCTTTGAAGCGTCGTCGTCTCCCTACTAACAATCTCGTAGAATCTTCACTTCGTCCTACATTACCAAAGAAAAAGCCTCAGGTGGTTCCAGGAACTGATTTGCCTATCGAAGATTTCGATAAGCTCTCTGGCATTACCCCCTAATAAACAAATCATTTGGTGATATATTCAGAACAGTGCGGACGTCGCGACACTTTGTCGCCGCACTGTTTTGCTTCGCACAAAGCATTTTTGTTGGAGGTTTTTGTATGCAGCTTATGGAGTCGGGCGCTCAGAGCGTTCACAACCAGTCCTATGTCCACGATCTTCGCAAGAAGTGGGACAAACTTCTCAAGGGTGTTCGTAACGAGCACACTGCAAACTCAATGGCGATCCTGTATGAAAATCAGGCTAACCACATGCAGTCTCTGAAAGAGAACACTGATACAGGGAACGTCGGTTCCTATCTCAAATTTGTGTTCCCTCTTCTTCGTCGCGTTTGGCCGAACCTGATCGCCAACGAGATCGTTTCGGTTCAGCCGATGACAGCTCCTATCGGCGGCGTCTTCTATTTCGATCTGAAATACGGATCGACCAAGGGCAAGGTCACTGCTGGTGACACCCTGGTGAAAGACTTCAACCGCTACTACTCTTCTGAGATTATCGATGAAGAGATTGTTGGTGCCGGTGACGGTATTGCTGTGTCCTTTACGAGCACACTGGACTACGTTCCTGTGCGCCCTTTGTCAGTGACTGTTTCCGCAACCATCGGTGGAAACATCTACACCGCAACCGATAATGGTTCTGGTGTGCTTGCTGGTACAGGTCCTACTGGTGCAATTGCTGGTACCGTGAACTACGTTACTGGTGCTGTCAGTGTCACTTACAATGCGGCTGATCCCGCTGATGCTGCTACCAATGTTGTTGCAAAATACAACTACAACATGGAAGCAAACACGAACATTCCCCAGGTGAATATCGATATTCAGCTCGTGGAAGTCAAAGCGACTTCTCGCAAGTTGAAGGCACTCTGGAGTTCTGAGGCTGCTGAAGACCTCAAGGCATTCCATGGAATCGATGCAGAGAGTGAGATCGTTGCTGGCGTTGCTGCTGACATCTCTCTCGAACTCGACCGTGAAATCATACAGGATCTCTACGAAGCTTCTTCGCTTTATCCTGTGACGTTTGACCTTACGACGATCCCCACTGCGACTCCTGAGCTGTTCCACATTCGCTCGCTCATCACAGTGTTGACTCGTTGTTCGAATCAGATTCACAAGGACACTCTCCGTGGTCCTGCGAACTGGATCGTCACTGGTCCCGATGTGTCCGCTCTCCTTGAGCAGCTCTCGACCCACGGTGACTTCCGTCCTGTGTTCTCCGATATGTCTGGCGACAAGATTGAACAGCCACACACGTTCGGCGTTTACAAGACCGGAACGCTCAGCTCCAAGTGGATCGTTTACAAGGATCCGTTCTTCCCTGTGACCAATCCTGGAAGCGGAGCTGGTGTTGGCGAATTGCTGATGGGCTACAAAGGCCAGTCATTCGTAGATGCTGGGTACGTGTGGGCACCATACGTCCCTCTGCAAGTGACTCAGTCGTTCCTGGATCCGGCTGACTTCGTAATCCGAAAAGGTATGCGGACTCGATACGCAAAGAAACTTCTTCGGAGCGAATTCTACAAGCGCGTCCGCGTAATCAACCTGTAATCATTCAGGTTGTAACAAGTCCCTTGTGATTAAATAACACACAAGGGACTGTTCATCCCCTTTCCTGCTATAAACCCAGCGGGATCCAAGTGATAAAATAATTTGACTACTCATCAGATCTTCCGATAAGACCCTTAGGGTACTTCGTGGAGGGTTACCGGGATGAGTCAAATGAAACAAGATGCGGCCAAGATTCTTGATTTTTTGCAGTCAGGGCTTCGAGATCGCACGCCTGACTACTGGTGGTTTCTGGGTTTGATTTTTGGTGATGGGAACATCTACCGGAAGAAATCGACAGCTCGCCTTTCGGTTTGTTGCAATGCCTACTTGAGAAGTGTTGTCTTGCGGTACGTGGGACCATTCCACGTCTATCCGAGAAAGAACGACGTTTTTGATCTCTATATCCACTCTCATGACTTAATCAATTTCTATGAGAACAACTATGGATTGTGTGGACCAAAATCCGACAAGGTTTTTGTACCCGAAGGTCTGTTACAGGGTGAGTTCTTTCATTTTGTAAGAGGATTCTTTGACGCGGACGGGACCGTAGGTGTCTATGTTCCTAAGAGAGAAAAATCAGAAAACCCCTCATTGAAGGCTTCAATCGCAAGCAAGAGCCATCTGTTACTCTCCAAGATTCAAGAAGTTTGCCTTTCTCTCGATATCAATTGCAGAATAAATAAGAGCACGAAGGTTATGGGGGACAAGGAATTCACCATATTCAATCTTTCTTTTTGCGGAGAATATGCCAAATTATTTCTAGAGTTGATGTACAGAGACAAGGGGTTTATGTTCTCTGATTACAAATACATGAGATATCAGAACTACCTTAAATCCGAATCGGGATGGTCAGTGTGCTTGGAGTGTGGGGCGAAAGCTTTTTCTTCCATGCTCTGTTATTCGTGTTTGGGGAAGTCGCAAAGAAAGCAGTGTTCATGTGGTAAAAGAGCCCTTGCAAATGGGGTCTGTAGTGCCATGCATAGCTACTACGACAGGAATAATCTTCTTCCAATTTTGAGATACCTAAGGAAGAAGAGCATCTCGCCAGAGAAGGCAGTTGAGAGTGGTGACTTCAATGTGATCGATAAGATGTTGCATATGAATCTCGTGTCGTTTTATCAAGCCAAACATGAAGGTTCTCTTTCCTTTGCAGAGGTGAACGACGGAGAGGTAATCGATAATTTGCCAGGGCAATTCAATAAGGCGAGAATCAATAACAAGAAAATGAAACCAGCTAGTTGGTTCTTCGTTGAGGATGCGTTCTCTTTGATGAAAGAGATGAAGGAACGCTTCTCTATTGAGTCAGTATTTGATCCTTTTGCTGGCTGGGGCGCTCGTGCGAGTGGTGCCATATTGAATGGGCTCCGATACACCGGGCAAGATATGAACCAATATTTGGTGCATGAGTTGAGAGAGGTATTTTCCTTCAGAAATGATGTGTCATTTGGTGTCGTCAATTCCTTCTATTCGGAACCAGTTGATGCCGGTCTTCTTTTTACTTGCCCCCCATACTGGGGAGCTGAGGACTATGGATACAAAGGGAATTACCGAGAGACTTATGGGGAATATGAAAGGTTCTTGTCAAGGCTTTTGAGGACAGTCATTTTGTTTCATAGGAAGGAATCATCAAAGGCCGCTTGTATTTGTCTGGAAGATTTCTATGTGAGAGGGAAGAAGTATCCGTTCTACCAAGACATGATATCCAAATTCGAAGAGGTTGGGTTTCATGTTGAGGAGCGGGTATTTAGGGAGATGAAGCTATGGAATGGGAAGAGAACCAAGGAGTATAAAGCTCTTGTGTTGGACTTCTCTAAGGCTGAGGTGAGAGCTACGGTTAGTTCACGAGGTCAAACCAAGACGTTCTCAGTTTGTTCCATGTGTGAAGAGAAAGCTTTTTCTGATGGTCTTTGCAAAAAGCACTATGGTTATTTTCATACAAAAATGCGTGCAAAGTCAGACGAGATAACTGATCCTTTGTCGTTGTTTACTTCGAGGCCAGACCTTTGGGAAAAGATAACGGAGAGAAAGGGAGTGGTTCGGATCGTAGAAAGAGAAAGCAAGGGAACGAAGCCGAGGAGACCGGCGAACGGAGACCTTGGATACTGCAAGCTCTGTGATGCTTTTGTTCATTGCTCTGGTCTTTGCAAAAAGCATTATGCGCGGTTTCAGTATAGGAAGGCGGCAGGGGAGGTTCAGACCGTGGAGGAGTTTGTGAAGTCTGGGGTTCTCAAAAAGACTTCTGGTGTGGAGGGGAAGCTCGGGGAGAAGTACATTCGTCTTGAGCCGAACGGTCGCTACATGGTCATGATCAAGAGGGTTCGTCATGGGACGTTCAAGACGCTTTCTGAGGCTGTCGAGAAGCGGGATGAGGTCCTGAGGGAGTCTACCTGAACCGCTGTTTGCGTTTCACCATTCTCGTGACTTCGTCCTCGTCCCTGAGGCGCCCGTTTCGAATATCAATGATGATGTGACTGATAGCGATTTCACAGACGTTGTACTTGGTGGAAAGTTTCCGAGCTAGCTTGACGAGGTCAGTTGTCCGGACGTCTGGATTTTCTTTGTCAGCAGTTGTCTCCGTCATCAGATTCATCCTCGTCTTGTTCCAGACTCTCAACTGCTTCGTTCACATCGTCACACTCATCGCCAACGTCGTAGAGGTCGATTCCTTTGTTCAGATAGAAATCTAGCTTGCGACACATTTGGAATTTGATTCCATACCGCTCAGGAATTGCGATAGGCTCACCTGTCATGGGGTTTCGGCCTTTCCTTACGGCAAGGGTCCTCATGCGCATGACGCCAACGCTGTTGAGCCTGATGCTCTTTTTTTCTTTGATCTGTTCCCCGAGGATTTCACAAACCAAGTCACAAATGCGTTTGACGTTCCCCTTGGTGATCCCAGGAGAGCGTTTGGCTGCTTCGGTAATCAGATCTTTGGTAGTGAAGGTATCAGGCACTTTTTTCCGGCTCTGGTTTTCTTGACGTTCGTTCATTGCTAACCTCCCAGTTTTTGGATTATACAAACAAACAGAAACCTTGTCACTCTAAGGAAAACTCACGGGAGGTCAGAATGAACATTCCCTCAAAGAAACCACCACCAAGTCTGGTGGAAAAGGTAGACTCAGTGCTTGAGATCAAGGAAAGAAGAGGGGTCTGCTACAAATGCGGTCTCGCCTATAACGGTATAAAGATACACGCTAAATGTCCAAAATGTGAGCGAGTGATAAAGACCGAAGAAAAGTGTGTGGGGAAAATCGTGACGGGGACATGGATCCGTCTCAGCGATTTCCGTTCAGATAGTCACCTTGCTTGATGAGGGCGCACTCCCTCACCATCGCGTTTTTGTGTCTTGTGAGTCCATCGATAGTCTTCCTTGCACGTTGAGTCGATGGAGTCATAGTTCTTATCGCCAGAATGACATCGGGCACTCCTACGAGTCCTCTATCGATCCAGTCGCACATGACGTCACAATCGATATTGATCATGCTAAAACCTCATTATGGGGATAGAATTGAAACGATGTTTTGTCGTCTCTGATTGAGAAGCAGGAGTAAATCATGACAATCGAATCCGGTGTTCGGCGAGATACCTGGAAAACCGTTCTGGCAATTGCACCAGGGAATCTCGAAACAACTTTGCAAACGTGGACTGATGAAGGATACACCTTCTACACCATGTGTTGGAATGGTTCGTCCTATGATCTAGCTTTCAAGAAAATCACGATTAAGCCTTGATGGGGGATTGGTCATGCCTCTTGTGAAATACGAGGATGGTGAACTCGGCTGGTTGGAAGAGGCAAAGGCCAAACCTGCTGACACTAGACTTTGGGCTCGCGCCCGTTCTCTTGCGCACATGGACAAAGAGTACAACGCATTTACGGCTCGCTTGGTCACCAGGAAGATTTACCAGATGTTGGGGGGCTCATACGCTCCAATCAAGAAGAAGGGCAAGACAGGCCGAATTGAAGCTCCTAAGAAGAAAAAGAAGAGGTGAACCCCCATGCTGAAAAATCCGAAGGTCCAGCGATCCGTTTTCTCGATTGAAGAGACGTTCAAGAATTTGAACTTGGATTTGAATGAGGCTGAGATTATCTCTGAGCTGATTGGCCTAGAAGAAGCTATGCGTCCCGATGAGGCGATGAAGGTCTTGGGTCTGACTCCTGAGCAGGCCGGGGATGCGGACACCGTCAAGAAGGCGTACAGAGACGCTAGCCGAAAGCATCACCCAGACTTGGGTGGTGACCCCGAGGAGATGAAGCGGGTCAATGCGGCCTACGAGGTTCTTCAAGGTGGTGGTGTCGGTTCTGGTGCCATTCCAAGGCCGAAGACGGATTGGGCGGCGATGGATAGGAAATATCGACAGCTCGCTATTTTCGTCAAAGACTATTTGAGCCGAGAAGTTCAGGTTGATTCTTTCTTGGAATATCTCAAAACCTGGGAACCTGGACTTGAAGCTGAGATCAGTCTCTATCCTGAGGTCAAGGAAGATGATTTGGGGTCTCCGCATTATGCAGGAATGAAGGTCAAGTTCAAAACCCCGGATGGTAAGAGATCTTTGACTGCTGATTTCATGGTTCGCCTATCAGATGTTTCAGGCGCTGCTCTTGGTGGAGAGGGGATGACCGTTCCTCTTGTTGTCACTACCCATGTCTACGTTGACGGCAAGAATCAGAAGATCAAACAGAACAACTACACTTTCACTTCTGATAAAAGTGTCGTTGTGGATCCGTCATCAGTGTTTCCGAAAGTCAGGATGGGTAAGATCTTTTCTGGGGAAGCTCGGAAGGGATCTAAATTCTCTCGACGAGATATGCAGTCAGCATTGGTAAGCGAGCTGAACGCCAAGCTCAATGGGGATGAGCCTTATGCTCACATTCCTATTGGAGAGGATGAGGAAGGTAATCCTCTTGAGATGGTGATCGGTCGGCAGGTCTTCATTCGAGTTCCATCTTGGAATTCGTATGGAGTGTGGCGCCGGACAGGAAAATTCCAGATTTCAAGAATGATCAAGGATACTGTCGTCTCGTACCGTTTCCCCGAAGACTACAACACGATCACTACTCTCAAGGAGATTCAGAAAGCGGCTCTTGCGGCTAAGCCTTCTGACAAAATCCAGGTAGTCATGGATGCGATTACTGCTGAGAAGAACAAGGTCAAGGAGAGTGTTGGCGAAGCTTCTGAGCCTTCAGACTTTTCGAAGTTCCGGCTCAAGTCTCAGATGGAAGCTGAAGACGAGATAGTCAAGCCAGCAATTCTTGGCAATCTCGATGTGCAAGTTCCGAAGATCCCCTTCTCTGAAGCTCTCAAGGGCTGGAAGGAACAGATTGAAGGCGGTCTCGCCGCTGGTAAAGACCCTTCCGATTTTCCTCAAGACCAGCTTGAGGCGGGGTATTGGATTGAGTTTGAGCACACTCAAGATCCCATGATGGCGATTGAGATCGGAATGGATCATCTCGAAGAGAACAAGCTTTATTACTCACAGCTTGTGGCAATGGAACTGAAAGCAGATGCGCAAAAGAGTGATGAGAAGACTCCGACTGTCGCTTGATTTGAGAAATTGAGGAGATAAACCGATGACTGACTTTGCCAAATTCAAACGAGAAGCGATGAAGAAAGACCTCGCTCAAGCTGAGCAGGATGCGGAATACTACGAGAAAGCTGGTGAAGTCAGTTTGGCTTACAAGGCAAGGAAGAAGGTCGAGAGTTTGAAGCGGGTTGTTGGGGAGTCGAGTGATCTTGAGGAATTTAGAGATTCCCAGGTGAGGACTCCTTCAGAACATTTGTCGCTTGCGTTCCTTCGGGATATTCAACAAAACAACTACCAGAGTCCGACAGGAATTGAGTACAGCGAAGAAGAGGTGGATGCCCTTATCAATCAGAAGCTTGGTAAGGAGATCCCTCAACGTAAAAAGCGAGTCATTGAGGCTGACATGCAAGAGGTCAGTGAGGATGAATTCTTCACGGTGATTGGTGAGCATCCTGAGTTCACGGTTGAGACTAGGAAAGACGGTGTCCGCGTGTTTGATTCATTGGGTGATGTCATCATGAAGACCGAGCGAGTTGATGGTGAGCTGAAGTTCTTCTCGGCTGAGTTTGAGCAACAACCGTTGGCCAAGGCTGAAGACGCTCAAGAGGTTGATGAGGCTCTAAATATCAAACCCATCAATTGGACTTATCCAACGGAGAAAGAACTCAAGGATGAGTTTCATGAGGGTGATGTCGATAGTTTGATGCTTGGCTCTGGGTATCCGAAGCCAGAGGAAAAACAAGCCGCGTGGGAGATGTTCAAGAACAGCCTTGAGGTTGAAGAGATTGATCCTGAGGCTCTCTCCAAGGACAACGAGTTCAGGTTTGCGCACTCTGATTATGCGAAGTTCAGAAAGCAAGTCACTAGCTATGGTGGGGCGAAAGATCCTGATTCCATGGTTCGGAAGATCCAAGCCGGGGGTTCTCTCCCAATGCCCTTGGTGATTCGCAAAAGGAATGGTTCCCTTCTCCTTGCCGGTGGAGCTACCCGGGTGTCGATTGCCAAGCTCGCTAAGCAGAAGGTGAAGGCTCTTGTTCTGGATGAGAATGAAATCAAGCGATGGAGAGCGGCTAACCATTATCGCAAGATGATGGATTTTGTTAAAAAGCATAATGCTCAATCATCTTGGGAAAAGGTGAAGGATCATTTTGATAAAGGCGGCACTGGTCATAATATCGATGATGTTCTTGATCTCGGTACCGACAAAGGTTTTGAAGCTTATCAGCTTGGGATCATGATGGATACCTATAAGAATCTCCTTGGTGAGAGTAGGGATAGAGTTGTTGAGGATGATTCCAAAAAAACGTTTTATCATGTTGTTGGCAAGTGGGATGGTAGTGATTTAGTCCCACTCGGGGATGAGGATGAGTTCTCGAAGCGTTGGCCGCAAGCTGGTGAACTTTCTCAATATCATGCGCATGTTGTTCATATGTTCGATAACAAGAAAGATGCGATAGATCATCAAAATGATGTGGGCGGTGAGATTCTCGAACTTGACCCTGACGAGTTTGATTGGCAGATTGATGATCTGGAATTTCCCCACCCTGTCGCTAAACGTGTTCCAGCAAGTGCTATTACAAGAATGAACGATGATTCTGAGTCAATGACAGAGTCATTCACCTATGGCCTTACGCTTCGTCCTGTGGCGATTGGCGCGGTTCCTGATGGGTGGTCGAAATACGATGAGTATGGTTCCTTTGGCGAGACGGGGGAGAGGGATCGTTTTACTCGGCATGGAACTGTGACGTATGAAAGAGAACTCACTGATGATGAGCTTGAAAAATGGGATTTGATTCCTATCCACAATGAAGGGTATTTGTCCAGATACCTGGACAAAGTGTGGGAAGAAATCGGCGATGTCGCCCACAAATATTTGAAGATGGGCGGTGAAGAAGCCTTGATTGAGAGGATCAAGCAATCTCCTTTTTCTGAGTTCGGTCCTATTCATCCTGTGGAATTGGATCAGATAATTGAGCGCGTGCTTGCTATGGCCAAGGGTGAGTCAGTGACTGAGCGCGTTGCTTATCATGGCACCAATCGCATTTTCAAAGAGTTTGACCCAGAAGCTGAAACGAGAAATGCGACTGTCTATGGGAAAGGCGCGTACTTCACCGCGAGTCCACAAACCGCGTCTGACTACGCAGGGGATGGTGAAGGCGCCAATGTTCACATGGTCGATATCGACGAAAATCTCGGTATGGGATTCTGGGATGTGTCGGATTACAAAGAGTATGCACACATCGCTGAGATGCTCGGTTATGAGCCTGTGGAGAATGACAAGGAGAGGAATTGGTTCTTTGTTCTGACTCGACAGATTGAGCAGGATCCCGAGAACTCAGATATGTTGGACTACTCTGGTCACCTCGCTAAGCAATTGCGAAAGCTCTTGTACTCTGGTGTGAAGGTTCCAAAGAGAATGGCTACTGGCGTTGAGCCTGCTGACATGTATGCCGTCTATGACAAGCGTGCTATTAAGCCTCGATTTGGGGAGTCGGTTGAGGAATCATCCATGGTTGATGAGTTGAGGGAAGATTCGAATACTGCCATGTATTCGGTCAAGAACAAAGATGGTTCCTTTGAGGTGAGAGTGACGAAAATCTCTTCTGGTTATTCGGTTACTGTCATGGATGTGGAGTCAGGTGAAGTCCTTCCATTTGCTACGATCTTCAATGATTTCGACAAAGCAAAGGACAAGGCTGATTCTATTGCAGCAGAACAATTTTTACCTAAACAACCAGATAGTAAGCAACAGGGCGAGCCCAAAAAAAGAAAACGAAAGTGGAAAAAGAAAGAGTATCCTTTAGCGGGTAGCGAGATAAATGGCTTTGAGGTTCTCAACAATGTAGACAATATGGATTCTATTTCAGCGACGTTGGATGATTACAAACTCCTCAAAGGAATTAGAGTAGTTCCCATTCTCGATCTAGTCTCTTCGTCAGATACATTGGAGTCGATTGTAGGGTATAGAGATAGAGCTGTAGAGCACGCAAAAAATCTAGCAGAGAAAATAAAAGAAAATAAAGCAATATCTCCGCTAATTGTTGTTATAGATGAAGACGGTCCATATCTGCTAGAAGGTCTGCATAGGCTCGCAGCCTTAAAAAGACTGAACGTCAGATTTCTTCCTGCTTTGGTTGTGCAAGATTTATCGTCTAGCGAGACGGAGTCGGTTGAGGAATCATCCATGGTTGATGTGGACGAGGGAGTTCCTCACTACCTCAATCCTTTCTTGGCTGATGTGAAGAGCATTTGGGACTTCAAAAGCATCAGAGTTGTGTTGGTTGGAGAAAAGGTAATAGCCTGGGAACCAAACACTACGCATGAGCAGGCGCTTCCCTTCTTCATCGAATACTACGAATCGAAGCTTGGGGATTGGTCAGATCGGTTCGATATTAGGATCGATTATCGGGATGCTCCACCACTAGTTGTTGCTCGGCATAGTAAAGCGACTGAGGAAAACGGTGATGAGCTGATTGACCGACTGAAGAAAAGCTCCAAGTTCAGGCGATTGGTTCCAGGTGATTTCCATTTGATTTTGAATGGACCGTCTGGCTTTCAGAAACAGGTCGAACCAGAGAAGAAGTCAGATTTCTCTGAGTGGAAGAATCTTTCAGAGGTAGAAATTGGCAGTTCATTCCCATCGGAGCTTTATCACGAAACCATTACGAAGTTCGTTTCTCAAATCAAATCGTCTGGCTTGATTCCGAGAGTAGGCTCAGTTGTTGGTCAAGCGTATGATGACGAGGATGGGGTTCCAAAGCCTTTGCCTGCTGTATTCATGAGTGATGAGAAATCAGAACTTGGATACTACTGCTTGTGGCAAATGGAGAATGAGCTTGGGATCGATAAGGAGACTGCGACCGTAGACCAGCTTCGGCAACATGGAGCTATCTGCATTATTAATCCCAGATCCAGTTTCAATACCATCTATCGCCGAGATTCTGACAACGACGTTATCTATGACGCTGATGGAGAATACGCTGAGTATCTCGATACGGAAGACGGCGATGATATTTCCGTGAACAACTTAAATATTCATCACGTTGAGCATGGTGACTACTTCTCTTTGGAGGGGGTATCGGTTTCTAAAATCATCGTAGGGGATGAGTTGGTTGACTTCCTGAGAAAGAACTCCCGAAACCATGCAGTCATAGCTGTTTTTGAGCGAGAGAAAAAAACAGAGTCTCT
>Ga0114918_10000850_pt1 | contig 26897 bp, 28 predicted proteins | sample LantaG_FD_87015 | JGI IMG/M metagenome (GOLD analysis project Ga0114918, IMG submission 87015) | Deep subsurface microbial communities from Baltic Sea to uncover new lineages of life (NeLLi) - Landsort_02402 metaG | ecosystem: Environmental > Aquatic > Marine > Oceanic > Sediment | place...
CTATATCTTGCATTGCTACATAATCATAACCACCAAAACTTAAACCAGCTAATTGAGTACCACATCCTGCCAATTCAGTTCTTGCTTTTAATAAATCTCCACCAGTACACCACGATGTACCATTATATTCTTCTGTAACATTAGAATCTAAATCATTTCTTGATCCTCCAAAAGATAAACCTGCTGTTTGTGAACCTGCTCCGGCAGTATATTTCCTCCCAAAGTTTAAATCTCCACCAATTGTCCATACTCCCATTAATACAGCACTGCTTGAACTTGAGTTTGAACTTGAGCTACTGCTACTTTTCGAAGAAGAACTGCTTGAGCTACTTCCTGTATATTCTTCAGTGTTTGATAAACTAGTATCTCCACCCATTGATAATCCTGATGATACAGTTCCTGCGCCTGATAACCGAATTCTACTAGTAAGCAAAGATGAACCATTACTCCATGAACTTCCATCATATTCTTCTGTAATGGCTCCGGTGAAAGTAAGAGCTGAGTCCTGTGTACCAAAAGCTGCATTATAGCGAAGTGCTGTATTTAAATTACCTCCAGCACTCCATTCTGTTCCATTATATTCTTCAGTTGTGTCTACTGCAACTGTTGTACTACCGCCAATTGATAATCCTGCAGATTGTGTACCACATCCTCCTAACCATCTTTTAGCTTCTGATAAATCTCCTCCAGTACACCATGAAGTACCATCGTATTCTTCTGTTTTATTTGTTAAACCTGAACCACCAAAAACCAATCCTGCCGTTTGTGTTCCACATCCTGCAGCATATATATGAGCATTGCTCGTATTTCCACCAGCACTCCAACTTAAACCATCATATTCTTCTGTTGTAACAACATTGCCACATCTTAATCCTGCATTCTGAGTTCCAAATCCAGTTATGTTACGTATAACAGCATTCAAATCACCACCATAACTCCACGATGTTCCATTATATTCTTCAGTTGTATCTAAAACATCTGGATCACCTTGACCACCAGTGATTAATCCTGCAGTTTGTAAACCGAACCCTGCGGAAAAATGTCTACCTGTATTTAAATCACCACCTGTGCTCCAACTACCCATTTAAAAAACTCCTTATGATACTGTCCAAGATTCGCCTACGATTAATTCTACTATATCTCCCTGTTGCTTTCTAATAACATTAAACTCTATTTTTGATCTGATTTGATATCTTTGTCCAGCTTTTATTGGAGAGTTTGTTTTAGGAATAACATATTTAATATAATTATCTTCTGAGCCTTGTATGCAATCAACTTCTGTAATTACATTTACAGAATCTTTAATCAGCATCTTTCTAGATAAAACGCCTGTAACATCAGTTTTGCAATCCAATTCTATTTTATTTCCATAATCTAAATGATAAATTTCGACATCTAAACTCATTTTTTCATCTCCTTATATTTCTGATTTTAGTATAATTGTTTCTTTTATTTCTGAATCTAAAGTTACTGTCTCAGTTATTTCAGAATCCTTTAGAATTGTTTCTTTTATTTCTGATATCATTAATAATGGAATTCCAGGCATTGAACTTGCACTGCTTGAACTTGAACTTTTGCTGCTTGAACTTGAACTTGAACTACTTTTACTACTTGAAGAACTACTTGAGCTTTTACTGCTTAAACTGCTTGAGCTGCTTGAACTACTGCTACTTTTAGAACTACTGCTACTTTTACTACTCGAACTCGAACTCGAACTTTTACTGCTTGAGCTGCTAGATTTACTCGAACTTGAACTTGAACTTTTGCTGCTTGAGCTGCTTGAACTTTTACTGCTTGAGCTGCTAGATTTGCTGGAACTTGAACTTGAACTTTTACTGCTTGAGCTGCTTGAACTTTTGCTGCTTGAGCTACTAGATTTGCTGGAACTTGAACTTGAACTTTTGCTGCTTGAGCTACTAGATTTACTCGAACTTGAACTTGAACTCGAACTTTTGCTGCTTGAGCTGCTAGATTTACTTGAGCTACTAGATTTACTCGAACTTGAACTTGAACTCGAACTTTTACTGCTTGAGCTGCTAGATTTGCTGGAACTTGAACTTGAACTTTTACTGCTTGAACTGCTTGAACTTCTACTTGAACTCGAACTAGATTTACTCGAACTCGAACTTTTACTGCTTGAGCTGCTAGATTTACTGCTTGAACTGCTTGAACTTCTACTTGAACTCGAACTAGATTTACTGCTTGAACTAGAACTTTTTGAGGAAGAGGATGATTCTTCATTATATTCTTCTGTTATACCTACAGTAGTTGTTGTATAACCACCAAAACTAAGTCCTGCTGATTGAGTCCCACATCCTCCTAAGTAAGATCTGCCAATATTTAAATTTCCTCCGTAAATCCAATTGGTCCCATCATATTGTTCAGTTGTATTGTTGTGTCTACTGCCACCAAATGACAAACCTGCTGATTGAGTACCACATCCAGATAAATCAGTTCTTGGAGATAAAAGAGAATTAACATTTGTCCATGCTGTTCCATTATATTCTTCTGTTATGCCAGGGGAAGTACCCCCAAAACTTAGAGCTGCATTTTGACTTCCAAAACCAGCTAAACTTTCTCTGGCAGTAAGCAAATCTCCACCAGTACACCATGAAGTTCCATCATATTCTTCAGTTACTGAACTTGGACCATTACCACCGAAACTTAATCCTGCTGTTTGTGTTCCACATCCAGCCAATAATCTTCTTGCAGTATTTAAATCTCCTCCTCCACCCCATATAGTTCCATTATATTCTGCTGTTCGTACGAGATAGCTTCCACTATAATAACCACCAAAAGATAATCCAGCTAATTGTGTACCACATCCTGCCAAATATTCCACAGAATAATATAGATCTCCACCAGTACACCATGAAGTTCCATTATATTCTTCAGTTTGTTTATGAGGAGAAGCACTACCGCCAAAACTAAGTCCTGCTGTTTGTGTACCACATCCTGCCAAACCATATCTTATTGTATTTAAAGTACCGCCCGTTGTCCAAGTTCCTGGAGGGAAAAAACTACTTCTGCTTGAGCTTGAGCTTGAGCTTTTTGAGCTTGAACTGCTACTACTTCTGCTTGAACTTGCTGTATATTCTTCTGTATTTATTAAATCAGCAACACCACCAACACTTAAACCCGATGCCAAAGTACCTGCTCCAGATAAATCATATCTAGCTGTAATTAAATCGCCACCATTGCTCCATGAAGTTCCATTATATTCTTCAGTTGTTGCCACAGGGGAAGCTGCATAACCACCAAAAGATAAACCCCTGTCTTGAGTACCACAACCTGCAAAATCCCTTCTTGGCGTATTTAGATCTCCACCCGTACACCATGAACTTCCATTATATTCTTCTGTTTTTGGTATAAGAGTGCCATCCCATCCTCCGAAAGCTAAACCCGCACTTTGAGTACCACATCCAGCTAATAGATTTTTAACTTCAGATAAATCTCCGCCAGTATACCATGAAGCTCCATTATATTCTTCCGATGTATTTGTTCTTGCAGGTATTGATCCTGCAATAGCTAAACCTGCTGTTTGAGTACCACATCCGGCATGATAAGCCCTAGTTATCAATAAGTCCCCGCCAGTACACCATGATGTACCATCATATTCTTCGGTGTTAATATAATATAAACCGTTTTTACCACCAAAAACTAAACCAGCATCTAATGTACCACATCCTCTGAAAAATTTACGAGCCAAATTAATATTACAGCATGAACTCCATGTTGCTCCGTTATATTCTTCTGTGTTAGTAGTTACTACACCACTACTAGTTCCTCCAGCAATTCCTCCTGCATTCTGCAAACCAAATCCAGCACCAGCACTTCTGCCTGTATTTAAATTTCCACCAGTTGCCCAACTACCCATTTAAAACCCCTTATGCATTTTTAACACGTTCTGCAATCGCATTTCCTAAATCACCATATTTGATACGTTTTTCCAAACCTTTTGCAATATCGTCAGCTATCTGATTTCCATCTGCGCCATTTCCTGCTGTCACATATATATCTCCTACAGAGAATGCAACACGTGGTTTACGTGCCTCATTTGCTGGCACTATTTCCTCATCCTTATGAACAAATATTGGCATATCTGCAGGAACTCGTTCCATACCGTGCTGAGCACTTGGGAACAATTTATCCCAAGCAGATCTGGTATTCCATTCAATATCTTGTAACAAAGTTGTCTGTGTTTGTAATTCTGGATTAGGATCTGGAATATTTAAATTTGCAACAGCAGCAACCATTTCACCCATTTTAATTCTATCCGCTTGAGCAACAGTTTCAAGTTCTGTTCCAATGCCTGCCATAAATGTACCATCTATTAAATAATCCTTCATCTCTCCAGTATGTAATTTAATATCATTCAGATAATCATCTCTCATACCTTCCAGAGTTAAAGTTGCTTTTTCTACTTCACCATCCAACCATTCTAAGTTTTGTATTGTCTGTGCTCTCAAATCTGCTAATTGTGATTCAATAGCTTTATTGATATCCCTATCTTCTCCCAATAAATCTATAATAGCAGATTCTGCAGCAGTATATTCATTTAGTGATGTAGCTTGCATTGCTTCTAATTCGGCTAAAACAGCGGCATATATATCTCCATACTGTTGCGTAGGACGTTGCCAAGCTTCTCCGGCCATACTCAAATATTCTTGTAGAGCATTTGCTAAATCCATTGAATATCCAGCTTTTTCTGTTCCAGTAGCACCTTGATATAAACCTCTTAACCTTCCTACCTCTTCTTTTTGAATTCCAAGACGTGCTAAAGCATCCTCTGGATTCATAGTAGTTGTAGTTATGTTTAATATCATATCTGCTATACTATCAGCAACACCTTTCCAAGCGTTCTCAATTTCTTCCATTGCTTGAACTTGTGTTTGAACTGTATCTATAATCTTTTGCTTCTCTAAGGCGTATCTGTCTAATATGAGCTGTCTTAATTCTCCAGCATTAGATAAATATTCAGCAGGATCCATTTCCTCTGTAAAACCTTTCATTTTACCCATATCTGTCCAAACCTCTGCCATCTTCCTTTCTACTTCTGAAATCATTTCATCATAAACATCTCCAAGTCTCTTAACAGCATCTGCAATTTCATCTGTAGATTCTGCAATTGATAAATTGGCTTTAGCGCCTTCTAATTTTAAACCATGTATATCACTTGTTAAACTATCTCTAAAATCTGTGAAAGTTTCTACTATATTATCAAACATTTCATTAATAGTATCAATATAAACAGCAACCGCATCGGCCATTATTTCCAGAACATTTTTTTCTCCCAAATCTTTAACAAGTTGTTCATAATTTTCTATTATATAATTAAAATAATCCTGCGCCGCATCTCTAACCTTCTCTACTTCAATCACAAGATCGCTTTTGCCAAGATTCTCAAACATTTCAATATAATCAAGTGTCATTTTATGAAATGTTTCTTCACTTAATTTTTGAATATTCCCCATCAGTTCTTTAACATCAAGCCATGTATCTTCTGTATCAGGGAATAGTTTACCCTTTGCTGATTCTCTGAACATTGCTGCTATAACCTTTCCAATTATAGGAATTAATTCCAAAACTCTAGCCGTAGGCTCTACTATATTATCATACAAAGATTGTTTATATTTTTCCCATTCATCTGATTTATCTTGTGAAGCCGCCACAGCATCCATAAACTTCCACCATGCTGATTCTAAATCTTTTACTATTTTAATTAATATTAACAAATAATTAAACATCTGTATTGCAGCAGAAACATAAGTCAAAGCTAATGCAACATTCTCAAATCCTTTAGCTACTTGTGCCAACCCTAGATTTTGAAAAGCCCCTCCAACCATTGTTACTGCTTCTACTACGTCAGTGATTATTAAATTAAGCGAAGTAATACTATCCGCCAGTGCTCCAATATCAATAGCATTAAACGCTTTTGCATAGGCTTCAACATCTTCTGCATCCATAGCTTCTTTTACATCTTTAAATACATCTTTAAATTCATCAAATAATTCTTGTATATTTGATAAATCCTCAATAACATCTGTAATCTCTTTCATTGTTCTATTAAAATAATCCATTGCCAATGATGCTTCAATTAATACTCTTTTTATATCATTCATGGATTCTGGAAGAGTATCAGCAAAACTTCTGAACTGTTCTGTAGATTTAGTTGCTAAATCCAGAGACGTTCTCATTACTGTAATAGCACCATCCAAAGTATCCATACTTGTTGCAGCTATTTCTATTTTTTCTATTCCTAAAGCATCATATACATCCAACCATTCAATTTTCTGGAAATTCTCCGCATTGTTTCTTAATATGTTTAATTGTTCTCCTGTCAGTTCAAATCCATTGGCCATTGCAGTCATAATGACTTCCATTCCTTTGGCCTCGGATGTAGCATCCGACATATCATCTTTTAATTCTTTAATATCTTTGTATAATCGTTCTAATTGTATTGCACCCATCGGAATTGTTTCATTAAACAATGTTGCCAAAGCTGTTTTGTATAATTCTGCAGCTACTTCAGCATCTTCCATACCTAAATTTTGAAGTTCTTTTCTTACATTTTTCAAACTAGTAATTCCTCTTGCAAAACTATCTAATAAATCTCCTTTCCATGTTTCTCTTATTTTTTGATTAAACTCTTCTTGTGCTTCGGCAGATTCAACAGATTCATATTGCATTTTATTATTAAACATTTCTATTGAGTTGCTAAGTAGGTTTACAGAACCTGCGGCAGCTGCTGAAGATCCTCCTATTTTATCTGTTATTTCATAAGTTGAAGTATATTGTTTTTGCAAACCGAAAGACTCTGCTCCTCCTGGAGCGCCTGCATATTCTTGAGCATATTGCAAATATTTTGGACTTCTTAATATAGATGGTTGTGCTTTCATTAAACCACCAAGACTTTCATAATCAGCATCCATCCAGGCATCTAATTCTGTAAGAAACATTTTTCCTTTTGCTTCACGCATAGCTTTAACTTGATCACCTTGCATAATAGCCATTACTGCAGCTATAACAAGACCTCCTATTCCTCCAAGAGCTGCTCCCATTCCAATTCCAGCTCCCATCATAGCAGCAATTCCAGCACCTGCTCCAGCACCAGAAACTCCTCCTATTCCTGAAGCCGATCCTATTTGTGCTCCGTACCCTCTAGTTTTTCCAATTGCTCCTCCTGCATATCCTCCTATTGCTCCTCCTATTCCAGCGCCCATTGCTCCTGCACTTACTCCAGAAGCCCATTGTGGTTGAGTATAAAAAGCTCCAGAAGCCATTGTAGGACCCTCAACTCCAGCACCCGCAGAAGTCGTTGTCAGCATTCCACCAATTCCAGGAATTTTAGAAACTAATCCAGGGTAATAAAGCCCGCCCTGTCCAGTTAAATATTTTCCTCCCATACTCATTGCTTGGTTTTGTACAAATCCACCTATTCCAGATCCAGCTCCACCACCTGGAACCTGACCTCCTCCCATCATTCCACCAAGCAGACCTGTTCCTCCTCCAGCAGCACCCATTGCAGATGAAGCTAATTTCATTTTTAACAAACCAAAAGCCCAGTCTGAAATCATAGTAGTTACTAAATCTAACATAGACTTTTTAATTCTTTTTCCAACCTCGTCAAAATAATCAGCAAAACCCGTCCATTCACCTGTAGCAGATTCTATAAAAATACTTTTAAAGGTATCTGCCATTTTATCAATATGTGCATTGTAATCTGTTATTTGTTTATTATAATCATCCAATCTATCCTTGTTGGCTACTTCATACACTTTTAAAAGCTCCCCTTGCTTTTTACCAGATAATTCTAAGAGCTTTTCAGATAATTCTTCAGCGTCTTTATATTGATCTTTATACATTTTTTCATATTCTTTATATCTCTCATTTATTTTATCAATCTCCAGCTCTGCAGAAGTTTTACCAATATCATCAATTTCCTTCTGCATTTCTTCCAGACAGTTAAGCTGTTTTTTATAACTCTCACATTTAATTTTAACTTGTTTTAATCCTTCTGCATTTGTAACATTGGTTACATTTTCAGCAGCTAATATTTGTGCAGCAGAATTATCTTTATAAAACTTCATTAAATCCTTATATTGAGCTTCATTAATTACTTTTAATTTTTTTGCCAATTCTACAGATGCTTCAAAGCTTTCATTATTTATTACAGTTATCTGTTTAATCAAATCCTGTTTTACAGAATCATCAATTACTCCTGCTTTTACCATATCTGCTAAATTTATTTTTAAACCCTCAACATCCAAACCTGCCAAATTCTGTGTAAAATTATTTATTATTTCTTTTGCTTTTTCTGGATCCAAAGCCTTTTTTAAATCTTCTATCCAATCAAGCGGCATAGTAGTCTTTGCAAAAGCCGCACCAAGTGTAGCTCTCATTGTATCTGCGCTATCTACAAGTTTTGTTTGCGCATCAACCGCTTTTTGTAAATTTGTTTTATAACCTTCCAATAATTTAGAACTCTCCAGCGTAGCAGCATTAAGAGCAATCTGAATTGCAGATTTCTTTTTCTTTTGATCTATGTCTTCTTTTTCAAGCGCAGTCATCTCTTTTGTGACAAAAGCTTCTTTTTGACCTAAAGCTATCATTTCACCAATAGGACCAAGTATTTTCACTAATTCTTCTCTATATCCAGACCATTTTTTCTGTGCTTCTACATTTAATTTAATATCTTCCATCAATTGATCTTGATAATCATCCATAGCATCATCAATTTCATTGAGATCATTATAAAGCGTCATAAATGGCCCATGAGTTCCGGCTATTTTTTCAGTTAAATAACCCAAAGCTGTTACAGGATTTGCAAAAAATAGAGCTTTGCTTAATTTAACAGCTACTTCAATTAATTGAACAAATCCACCATACAAAATTTGTGCTGCTCTGCTAATTGTTAAAAGAACTTCTGGTAAATATCCCAACACTTTTATCAACCAAAGAACGCCTTTTGCAAGATTGAGCACTTCAACAGCAATTTTCCTTGCCCATTCATCTAATTTACCTTCTCTTTTTAATTTTTCTGTTTGTTCTAAGAAAGTAGCTAATGATTTTTTTAATACTTCAAAAACAGGACCTTCCATAACAGCTAATTTAAACTCATCCCACTGCGATACCATAATAGCTGTTATTCCGCTCCATGTAGTTTCAGCTTCTTTCATTGCTCCTTCAAATCTACCAAACATTTCGAGAACTGCTGCACGAATTGCTAATATATTATTCGCTACAGTCATTGTTAAATCTCCTGAAGTAACAATTGCTTGCTTACCAGTTCTGTCAACCATAACACCCAAACGTCTTAAAACCTCTGTCTCCATACTTACCATAGCAGTTGCCACGCCTTCAATCTCTTTACCCATTGCAAAAGCAGCGTCACCTATCTTGGTCATCATATCCTTTGTAACATCTATACCTACAGCGGACATCATTACATAAGCTTCTGTAACTTTTGCTATCTCAAAAGGTGTTGCGTATGCGAATGCTCTGATTTCTTTCAGAGCTTCCCTTGCAGCTTTAGCATTCCCATCCATCACGGCTCTCAATTGGAACTCAAACCTCTCCATCTGAATGGCCATAGACATAAATGAACCAGCCAATTGAGAGAACCATTGAACTATCTGACGAACTGCAAATACGGCTACTAATCCTACAACTGCTTTTTTAACCAGTCCTATAGAATCACTAACCTTTTTAAAATGCTTTGTTGATTCTGTCTCAAGCCCTTTGGTTTTATCTGAAAACTTTTTTAAATCTCCAGAAGCTAAATCCTTGAGCTTCAACATAATTTGATAAGTACGATCCACTTAAAATCATCTCCCTTTCCTAGGGATTGTCACGTTTCGATTTGATTCTGATCTAATTTTCTCCCTCTCCTCAGAAGTTTTTCTATTTATTTCTGACGAGATAACTCCAAAAGCTTGGATTATGTTTAAAGGTTGATCATATAATCCACCCTTCCTAGGCAAACAAGTTAAATCTTTACATAAATTGTATAATGACATAAGTTCTTGAGATTCTTCAGTTATACATGCCACAGGACAACAATAACAATAATATTCTCCGTCTGACCATATTGGAGAGCCTTTATCCAATAAATCTTCTCTCTCTTCAGAATACCAATAACCTATTTTCATCTTTTCATTATACATATAATCAATGGTTTCTACACAACCTCTTTCCTCTTTTTCCTTTTCAGTACATTTACTACAATCAAATTCTTTATGGTCGTCTGCCATACCAAAAGCAACGACCAGTTTTAGTTTTTTACTTCTTCCTCAGTAGCTACGGATTCTTCCATAATAAGAGCAGTAATAGATGAAATTAAAGCTGCGGGAACTCCGCTCATTTCAATAAGCTCTGATCCAGTTTTTACTTCTACTCCGTTTATTGATAGATTCCTAACAGCTCGTGTATGCTCTTTGAACATATTTTTAGTTACGTCTGCTACGTTGCTATCATCCATAGTTCTTTTATCTCCGCCTCTCATTCCACCAGTAGTAGTAGTCCAAGTTTTGATTTTTTTACCCCATTTAAGTTTATCTTTATAATCCGCAACTTTCATTTCAATTGCAATTGCTTCAGTATCTGGTTCCATTTCATTTCCTTCTGGAAAAGTTATTTTAACCCATTCAAAATCTGAACTAATTCCTAAATTTTTCATAATAAGTGTCTCCTATTATATTGTTTTAAAATAGTGCAGGAGTTTTAAAACCCCTGCACTTCTTCGATTTAGATACTAGGACAAGAATTTTGTAGAAAAATTCCTGTCGCATAAGTTTCAGTTGTTGCTACCAATGCCCTTGCTGTCATTGTAAACATATTCTCACCTTGCAACACATCATCAATGTTACTATCGATTATATGCAATTTTGGCATGTGAATCTGTAACATATAATTTGATGCGCCAGCTATAAGCTCACCGTTATCCCACTGGAAAAATAATTCTATATCAACATCATTAATCCATTTTTCAAAAGTGTCAATACTTGAGAATCCAGTTGCAGGGTCTTTTGCCAATGCTGACAAAGTCACCGTTCCGGTTATCATACCAATATCAGTTTCATCAGGATAATCATGACCAGTTCCTAAAACAAAAGCGTCTGCCAATCCATTGGGCAAAGCCATATTCAACGATCTTAATCTAATCGTATTACCAGTTGGCGTAAAACCAGTATAATCAGGAGCCACTCCTATTGGAGTAACAGCATCATTAATCGTGAGATGTCCAGATTTAAACACTCCTACAGTTGAATAAGTTTCACCTCCAACTTCCGCAGCTCTTGCCAATGCCTTTTGTCCAAAAATATCAGCAGACATTTGCAGAGATTTGTTCACCTCTTGAGTAAGAGTAACGTTACTTACTCTCATACCAGAGAATGGAAAATCTTCTTTGGTGCTACAAACAGTAGGTCTGTTCAGATGAACAGAAATTCCCTTATCACCAATAGTTCCACAAGTATCATCAAATGGATCACGAGATTTCTTAAATCCATGATAATAAGCAGCACTGGACCCTATTTGTGTCGTATTTACGTCACCAAATAAGTATTTTAAGAACAGTGCCAAGCCTTTCTTGTTACCTCCGCCTTCTGGATAAACTTTAGCAGTTACATTTCCAGAACAAGATTGAGCAATTCGAATAATTTCAGACTGTTCACGTATTCCTACGTCAGCTCTAAACTCTTCGTTTTCCTCTTCTACAAAAACTGGTTTTAATGTTTGACTCATTATAGGTATCCATGATGGATTATCAGAGATAATAGAACCTCTAGTTGCTTCCTCTTGAATACAGACAGATAAATCTCCTCCGTACATAAAATTTCACCTCCTTTTAAATTTATAATTTTTATATTTTAATTACCAGCTCAATTGCTGACATTCCCCATTTATTCTCAAATCTATAATTTGAAAGCTTGCTCACCTCCATAGTTCTGTATTTGTTAGGTTGTAAAAAACAATTATATCCTTTTGTTTGACTTACTGCTGACATTAAATCTTCTAAGGTTTTATAATCTTTTAACTCCAAACATATATCAGAATTTATTAATAGTTTTTTACCATCTATTTCTAGAAAAGTAATATCGTTTTTACATCTTATTTCTAAAACTGCTATTACTTGAAACAAATAACTTTTTAAATTGAATATTATCTTTTCAAGTTTCTGAAGCTGATATTTAAGATCTTCGTATTCATTTGTTTTCATTAGCAATGTCTCCTATTAAACCTAATATTGTTTTAACTCGAATCTTTCTTTATCGGCTTCTTTCATACATTCGCTATTTTTATGAATAACAACACTGTATCAAATCATGGCTAATAATTATATTCCACTGTTGCAATCCAAATATTAGCGAAACTTATAAAACTGTTAAAAGTTTTATCATCACCTCCTTTTTAAATCCATTTATTTCGTCCACTGTCTTTAGCTACTCTTCCTTGTTGCCAATTTGTTTTTCCTATGATTTTCTTAGCTTCCCAACCACATGAACATGTTGCTGTTGGGGTATCATCAAAATTTTCTAGCTCGACAAACTCCTCAAATACTTTACCACACCGCTTACATTTAAAATCATACATCCTTAACATTATCCAATCCATCCTATTTTATAATTAATATTTCTAAATTTAATAAGATCTGCTCCTAAAAATAAGCATAACTCTTGCATTGCTTTATTAAAATCTTCTAACAAACTTTCATATTGTACTATATGAACTTGTTCTGGATATCTTGCTTTAAAATCTATCCATGATTGCTTATGCATTTCATAATATTCTTCAGGACATAAATTTATATATTTAAAACTCTCATCTTTTTTATTTGTTACTAAAGTATGTTTCTTGTAACTAACTTTTAAAGTTTCAGATTTCATTTCAGCATTAAACATATCTTTATATTTAGTTGTTAAAAACTTCTGGAAGCTTTCGGCTTTTAATCCGAATCTTCCTCTCAATCTCCACATAGAATCCATTACTTTATCTCTATCTCTAAAAACTGTAATATATGCAATATCTTTTTCTGGAATAAAATCTTTGTGTATAATAAAATGTGTCCAAAACAATCTTTCATAACTATTAGGATCTGTTGTAAAATTTAAAGCTATCAAAGACATTGTATAATGAGTTCCAGTTCTTGGATGTGTACCAATCTTTATTTCTTCAAACAACATTCAATTATCTCCTTATTATGTTTAATTTAGCAAACATGTCCCTGTGTCAATGTTATTGTTTGCATCTATTATTCTCCTAAAAAGATTGATATATTGCTCCGAAAATTCTTTAGGTCCATACTTACTAACTGTCTTTCGTCCGTTTTCTCCTATTACTTGAGCATCTCCATAATTATTTCTTATCCATTCTAATCTATCAACCAATGCTTTAGAATTTCTATATGAAATAAGAAATCCGTTTATTCCATGTTTTATAATGTCTGCAGAAAAACCTGTGTTTGTGACAACTACTGGAATTCCACAAGCCATCGCTTCTAAAACTCCCATTGGTCCTCCTTCAACGTTTGACGTACTTACATAAACATTAATATTCTCAAATCTCTCGATTAAATCGTTTTTATTTAATTGTCCTTTAGTTCTTATTAATTCTACATCATCCATATCTTCTACTGCGTTTTCTAATACCCATGCAGCTTTTCTTAATCCTTTTATCATACCAAAATTTCCGATGTTTAATTTATTTTCATATTTAGGAGAGATATGTTTAAAAACATTACTATCTACATATTGATTTAATTTATATAAATTTCCTCCGTATCTTATTTTACATAATGATTCCAGACAGCTCCTACAATAATAAGCTATGTGTTTTGCTTTTAGAAGATTGTTTGTACACGGATTATATTCTCTATCTCCAAATTCCATAAGATGATGTACTTGAATCAAAACCTTATCACTTGGAAAGTTATCTTTTAATATATGATTATTTTGGCAAAACGGTTGCCAAAAACTTGAGTAGATTAAATCTTGGCTATCTGCCAATTCCAATAAATCATTAAAAGAAATATTTACTGGAAAATCTGTAAATTCAAAATTATTCGGCGCATGCTTCTTAATAACATCAGTCATTGAATCTACTATCCATCCCTGATTATCGCGCATCATTGCTATTTTTATTTTATTGCTATGCATCTTAAATCTCTCTCTGGAACATGAAATTTAGTTTGATTATGTAATTCCTCTATTTTAAATCCTATTTTAATTAATTCATCCGCAAACTCTTGCTTCTCCCATAAATACCTATGCGTTTCATATTCTAAACTATCCCATTGATTTCCATAGAATTGAGTAGCGGCCATTGATAATTTTCCTAAAGGTGTTTTTATCTGTCTCCATCCATGCCGTCCATGTTTTACATATAACTTGGCAACTTGTTCTAAATCTGGCATTTCTACTATTAATCTTCCTCCAATCTTTAATATTCGTTTAAAATCCTTAATTAAATCTATTGTTTTCCATCTGCAAAAATGTTCTATTACATGTACCAGTAAAATCTCTTCTATGCTGTTATTTTTAAAAGGCAATTCTTGTAAATATGCTTTTATATCGTATTTTGAATCTGTTCTAGAAGTATCTTGGCCTTCATAATCATATCCATCTACATTTATATAACCTTTAAAATACTTTGCTCCGCAGCCAAGATGTAATTTCATTTAAACATACCATTTATATTTGTTTAACCTCTCAAATCCTCATCATCTACTATTGCTACCTGTCCTTGTGTTAATTGTATGATTTTCATACATTCTCCTTTTTTAAATTAAAAAATGGAGAGGCCTGTCGCAAGCAGCAAACCCCTCGCATTAATTTGTAATTATTTTTTCATATACTTTTAAATCCTCTCAAATATGTGTTTTATACACAATGTTTTGGCATGTCCAACCTGTCCTTGTGTAACCTTTTTAAAACTTAAAACATGTCCTATGAATTCAATTGTTAAAAGTTTTTTATCTACCCAATGTCTAAAAGTTATCATCTTTACATCTGTCTGAAATAAACTGGCCAAATCTTCTAAATACTTATCAAAATCTTCGTATTCTTTAATATTAATAATACAACTTTTTAAAATTGTATTCACACCCTTCTTATAATCCTGATACATTGTGTTTAGTTTAAAATGTTTATTCATATATGTTTCCAAACTTGTCATATTTCATCACTAATATCCTTTTAACGCTAGCACATCGTTTATAAAGTTTCTCCATTCTTGACGATAACGTTTTCCAGAGAGTACTTCAGAAGCTGTCTCTCTTGCATTTTTACTAAATTTCTGTCTCAATTCTTTATTATTTAATAATTCCTTTATGTAATATATACATTCATCGGCCTCATTCGCCCGAAAACCGTTTATGCCATGCTGTATAAATATGTTACTATTATGATTGCTAGTACAAACCATTGGCATTCCAATTGCAAAAGCTTCTGTTCTCGCTCTTGGAAAACAACTGTGCATAGTAGTGCTAAAATAAACATCATGATTGCTGCAAATATTTTTTAAATCTTTCCAATCCTTGCTAAGTCGTACTCTTCCTTTTTGCCATTCTTTCATATTTGGCCATTCGCCGCCCATTGTATAAAATCTAGTAGGATCAATATTCTCTGCAACTTCACACCAAAGATTATAACCTGTTTGAACTTTTCTCACTCCCATTCTACCAGCTACTGTCAAAACATTATTTATTCCTCCCCTCCATGTTGGCAACTCATCAAAATCGTAACCATGTATTATAACTCTCTGGTTTTTGTTTGCCATATTCCATTCTAACATATTTTCATAACTGTTAAAAAGCAAATTATATCCTTCGATCTGTTTTGCATATTCCTCAATTGCTTTTGTATCTGGTGGACAAAAATGAAAAAAACATATAACTGGAATATTTCTATTTAGCATTCCAGTTTCTCTCCATTTCTTAATTTCTTTACATTGTTTTAAAGTGTGAACAATTACTATATCAAATTCATTAGGATTACAATTAAAAATTTTATGACAATTATATGATTTTGGTCTCAAATTGCTCTGCCAGATATACTTCCTCTCTTCTTGTAAATAATAAAATTGATGCCCAAGTTTTGCAAACTCAAATTGATGAGGAACCTGAACTAAAAAATCTAAAATCTTTAATGTTTTTTGTTCTAACATATAATATCCTCTAAAGCACTTATAACATCTTTAACTTGTATGCTTTTCAGACAAGGCATAATCTCTCTTTGCCAATCTTTACATTGTTTATACCAGCAGGGCTTATCAGCTTCAGAACATTTACCCTGAACAACTTTGCAATTTGAATATGATTGACACGTAACTTTTCCATCTGTATTTCCAAATAATCCTATACAGTGTTTATCTAACGCACCTGCAATATGAAGGATAAGGCTATCGTTACATATAATAACATCACATACAGCCACCAGTGCGGCCATTTGCCTTATTTCATGCTTATATTTACCATCTATAAAGGTATCTAAAACTATTACTTCGTATTCCCTATCTCTCAATTCCTTTATTAGCTTTAAAAATTTATCCCAACGCTTTCCTGCAACAGATGCATTGATACCCAATCCTATTACTAATTTATTCTGATTTCTTATAATTTTCTTTGCTTTAGCTATTTCAGAATCTGTTGGAAAGTAACTTGACTTTCTATAAATGCTGTTTTCATAACCAAGCTCTTCCAACCATGTATCTATTCTTAATATATTTTTTGCTTCTGCTCCATGAACTCGAATCATATCTAAATCTATTAAATTATCAGGAATTCCAGAACTCGAAGAACTTGTAGTTCTTGTATATTTAATATATGGATTGTTTTTTAACAAACACTTAAATTCCTTTTTAACTATAAAGCTAACATTGTATCCATCTTTATACAAAGTCTCCGCTACTGCAGTTGCTCTCAAAACATCCCCGCCATTTCCTTGATATTTTATTACATAACAACCTTTATTTTCTGATTTCTTATCAATTAATATTTTTGATTCTCTACTACTAACATTTCCAAATATAAAACAATCCTGTAATCTTTTATCTCTCCATATATCATCTACAATTTCTCTAGGCAATGATCTTGTTTTGTTTTTGTTTAATACTAGTTTTTCATCCCCATATTTTAAAGTATGTTGATTGTGTATTCCTATATAAGTAATTTCTATGCATTCTGGAATATGACATAGCCCTCTGGATATCCAAATCCTTGCCATATTCTCTGGAATTTCTACTAATTTATCTGTTCTAAACTCTCCTAATTGTGTTACACAACCTTCACCCCATTTTACAATAACATTCATTAAAAATATCTCCTATCTATTAGTAGGATTTAAAAAAGCGTGTATTTCACAATGTACAATAGTATGATATCTGTTAGATGCTTTTTGCTCTTGTCCCCATTCAGTATATGTAGGACTACAATCATCCACCAGACATCCCAAAGTCGGGTCAGAACAGATTCCTTCCCTTACAATCTGATCTGCTCTTAACTGAGCTTCATCTCCTTCTTCTTCATCTCTCCTCATCATAATACAATCTATTAGCACTTCAAACTTTATTGTCTTATTCAAACCTTCGCCAAACTCTTCTCTGTATTCACTAACTTTGTGTTTTCTAATTACAATACAATCTGTATTGACTGGCATAGGTTGTGAATCCTCTATAACCTTTGAAAACATATCGTCTATATCTGTTCTTGCGGCAAGCTGATCTCTAAGTTTTTTACGTATTGCTAAAAGTCCCATTTACATTCCTCCGTATAAAATAAAATACCAAATATATAATCCTATAATTCCCATTATTGTTTCTACAACAAAATACCAGACAAAATAACCACAACTTCTATGTTTTTGAGCCCACTTGGGTTTATAAGGTCTCATTATTTCCTTTTAAGTTCTCTTATCTTAAAACCATGCCGCTTCAACCATGCTCCTAGCTTTTTAATATCTTCTTTTGTTGCTGGTTTTTGTGTTCTCTGTTTCTTCTTATTCTTTAAATAATTTTTATTAGCCATAATTTTATATCCTCTTCATCATATCTAAAACATAATCATCAACCATGTTCTCAATATCATCCTCATCTTCTGGAGAAATATCTAACACTATTCTCTGTGGTAAATTAGAATTTCCCTTATGGTGCCTCTTATACTTAATATCCTCTGGGCTTTTAAAATATATTTCAGCACTATCTGCGTCTGAATCAACTCCTAATGCCGTATGCATATCTCCAGTACGAATTAACATTGGAGTTCTGTCTCCCCCTCTCATTCTTACTGTGGATTCTGCAAGAGGTGGCCATTTCTCTCCTTGATATAACTCTCCCTCTCCACGATGCTCCCATTTTGTCTCTGTATTACTTAAAAACATATTGCCAATATCTCTCATTAATGTTTTTGTATTGCTATGTAATAAGTCGGCAAGTCTTTTTATGTCTTCTGGAAGTTGTTTAATATCCATTATTCCCTCTTTGTTTTTTCTAAAAAAGTATCAATTGCCTCGCAAAAATATTTTATAAGTTTTCTAAACATATCCTCGAGTTCTTTTATTCTCTTATCTTTTTCATCCATTTAACATTCTCCTTAATAAGATAATTCAACATCAAATGTTTTAATCGCTGTTTTTATATAACTTGGACCGTAAGTTGTAAATGTAAACGTATCATACGCAGCAAAATAATATTCTTCCCCTTCTGTAATAGTAAAATAAATTGATGAAACTTCTCCATCTCCAAGAATAGGGTATTTTCCTCCATTTAATCTAATATCTCCGCTGTATGAATAACCAGATACTGAACCAAAAACATCATAAGTATATTCTGAATCAAAAACTATTGTCCAATCTTCTGTAATAGTATATTCTGAATCTACTGTTACTGCGCTTATAGTTCCGTCCCCACTATTTTGATCGTTTGCAACAGGAATGCTTGCGCTTGCATTATATGAAAGAATTTTTAATAAACTTTTTGCACCGTTTAAATACAAATCGCTTTTAAGTTTTACTTCCTCTGCTCCATAAAACAAATAATTATCTCTCAATACTAAATATCTTGTATATTCCAGAGCTATTTGTTTGCATTCCGCTTCTATATGTAACGCTGGTGTAACCGTTTGTCCTCTCAATTGACTATCTAACCAATTTTCTGCATTCACAATCAATTCATACAAAGCATTATCTTTTTCTTGTTCAGTAATCTTCCCATCAAGGTAATCTTCAAATACTTTTCCATTCGGGAATATGAGTTGATTTATTTCTTTTATATAGTTTCCCCCTGTTGCCATTGTTTACCTCTCCTTTATCTTTATAAAACTGTTATATCTGGATCAACTTCTTGTCCAGCTACTACAAGCTTTTTTGATTCTGATTTAACTTTTTCTGTATCTAAAACAACATCTTTTCCAGGTACTACAATCTGTTTTGATTCTAGTTTTACTTTTTTATTATATGTTCTCTTAGGTGTTTCTTTTACTCTTATTTCAGCTAATATTGCATCTACCTCACTCATTCTATTTTCAAGGGCTATAAAACGAAGTCCTACATCTTCCAATTTGTTTTCTAAAGCTACAACACGAAGTCCTACATCTTCCACAGACTCTTCCTCGAAATCAAACATAGTTGGGTAGCTCTTTAAAAAATTATAAAAATTCTGTTCCACAACCTCTACTTTACCAGGTTCAAAAACAGCTCTGTAGTTTGGATCATAAATATCTACGAAAGGATTTTTGATTCTTTTAACTCTGTCCAGCTTACTTTTTACTTTAAAAATTATCATTGTTTTATTCTCCTTGTCTTGTTGTTTTTAAAATAAGAGGGGAAGAATTATTCCCTCCCCTCATAAATTACTATCTTATGTTGGTTTTACAGCAGCACTAACAATCTGAAGTAAATATTCAGAAGTTAAGATAATATCCGCGAAATTGTAAGCAGCACATACTGCAAACTCATTCTCATAATCATCAGAATCCTCAATATATTGAATACCTCCGTACTCTTCTCCAGTTTTAGTCACATAAGCTCCAACACCTCTTGCGAGTGCTTCTTGACCCAGCATTACTCCACAAGCAGTTTTGATTACAGGTGAACCAGTACTATCAGTCAAAGGACAGTTGTTGGTTTTCAGGACAGCCACTCCATTGAAGTATCCAAAAATCTTAGGATCACTTAACATAGGAAATGGTTTTCCGCCTTGATACAACCAATTGTCTAAACCTCTAACATCAGCATGTTCATTGTATTCTCGCCATTTTGCAGATTTGCCTAAATCATAAGCTTGTCTAGTATGAACTAAGAGGATGAAATATCCATCTTCTCCACCTACAGGTTTTGCATTATTCTCTTCGAGCAATTCTCTAGCTTTGTCAATATCATCAACAGTGAAAATATCCGCCGCATCAATATTGCCTAAACCAGTAGCATCACCAGAATAAATTTTAGTAGGAGCTACACCAGAAAAACCAGTACCAGCACCAGTTGCTACAGACCACATATTCTTATCCAAAAACTCCGCATAGTTTACACCAAGCTGCCTAACAGCTAAGTTTCTAAAAGCTATACCAGTTTCTGTAGGAACACGTGCTTCCCAAGCTACAGGTTTTCTCTTTAACTCAGGAGTTATAGCTTTGACTTGTGGAACTAATTTTTCCTCCGTTCCCTTTGCCACACCAGTTGCAGGATCAACAGTAAGATTCTTAAATCTACGAACCTTTACAACATCACCAGGCTCCCTTGTTAATTCGGTTTTCATAATAACAGGCATACCAGAACCTTCATCTCCCATTAGTTTAGCAAACTGTTGTTTTGCATAAGCTTCATAATGCAATCTATCAGACCAAACCTCCGGAATTATAGTATCGACATCCGCTACAGTTATATAATTAAAATCGGTCATTTATTTTTTCACCTCCTCATTATTTTTTATACTTTATTTTTTGCTATTTCTTTTGATTTCTCATTTTGATTATTTCAGTTGTAATACCATCAATTTCCCTATCCAAAACTCTTCGTTCGGCTAGATTAGTTGTGGTTCTTAGTTTTTCTCTTGCTACGTTTAACTTACTAAGCAGATCTGAGGAACTCGCTCCAACTCCTGGAGCATCTCCAGGAACCTTATTTCTTACAAAACCTTTTTCTTTAAACTCCTTGTTTGAAGATTCAAAACCATCTAAAACACCATTAACGATTTCGTTCTCATCATCTCCTCTCTTCATTTCAGACAACTTATCAGTTATTTCACCAATTAATCCTCTTAATTCCATAGGATTCACAACGACTCCCCTTTTCAGGAGGGATTCTTGTGTAAGGTTTTTAGCTTTCATTTTACCTAAAGTGGTTTCGTACTGTACTTTATCCGCATCTCGTTCTACTCTTAAAGTGTTTATATCTTGATCAGATTTATCAATTCTCTCAAGCAGTTTTTGCATTTCGGTCTTTCCCTCATCTTCTTTCTTCTTTTTCTCAGAATTAAAAATTGATAAACTATCTTTTAATTCCTTTACTTCCTTCGCAAGTTTATCCTTTTCTGAATTTACTGAAGATAATTGGCTATGCAGTGCGTCTGTATTCTTCCTTACCTTTGCATCCTTCAGTGGGTCATAATCCTTATGTCCCGGATCCTTTGCAGTTAAATTTTCATTGTCTTTTACTTTCTTGTCATTTTCGTCAGCCATGATTTAAATCCTCCTTAAAATTGTTTACATTTTTATTTAATAATTGCAATTAGTATTAGTTTTTAATTCATATTCACCTCCTTATGTTAAAGCGTTTTGTATAAATTCCATATCTTTTTGACTATGTAATACTCTGCTGCCGTTATCAAAAGCAGAGCGTTCTGCATCTGTTTTTAACCATTCCCTTTTAACGGGATATAATTTGTGTCTACACGCATAGTGAAGTCCGTATGAAAATATATCACTCTTAATTGTAATCCAAGCCTCTTTAGTACGAATAAAGCCGACATTTCTTAGACATATTTTAGAAGTCTTGCTATCAACAGGTCCACTCAGACGAAAATTTTCATAAGCCTGCATTCGAACCGCAGAAGTTTCTCTATTAATTCTTGCTAACTCTGCATTAACGAAGTTCTTAATCCTTCCGCCTCTCAATGGCGAACTAGGAGGAACTTGTTCAGTTATTTTCTTTACTAAAGCCTTCTTATCTCCTACACCAGACATTATGTGTTCTGTTAACATGCTTGATAAATATTTCTTATTATCATCTGTGAACTTACCTAGCATCCCTCTCCAACTTTCAGAAGCTACTCTCAATTGTAACTCATCTATCTTGCCAAAGCCACTTAATGGCAATCCTACCAACTTCTCAAATCTGTTAAAGTCTTTGAGACCTAATCTCTGTATCTTTGGGAATACTATCTCTTCCCATTTCATACCTGCATTTACTATTAACTTCTTCTGAAGCACTTCTATATTATCTAAAGAATGTTGTACTCTTATTATATCGCTTTCTATTCCTTCTGGATCATTAGTTAAAGACAATCTTCCAATTAATCTAGATAATTCCTTCTGAGTAGCTTTTTTAGCCTTTTTTATTATAATTAAAAACTCTCCAGAAGATGTATTGCTCATCCTATCAAGGGCTTTATCTGCTATTAATGCTAAATCATCCAGTCCTTTAATATATTCCATATTAATTTCCCTTAATTTTCGTACCTATTGCAAAAACTATGCTTCCTAATGTAATCAGCACCAAATATATATCTGCTCCATAATTAATCTCTAAAGCTATTCCTGCACCAAGCCCCATAACCCCTATTAATTGTACAAGTGTACCATAAGCTTCATGTACATAATTTATCAAATCTTTTATATCTTCCTTCATACATTTCCAAATAAAATTCATCTTATTCCCCCTCTTCTACAAAAGCGGATTTTATCTTATTTTCCAGAGCAAGTGTTTCCTCTGGGCTCAAATCTGTTCGTATAGCAAACAGATTCCTTGTTAATTCCAGATTCTCTCTAATTAACTTCTCTGCGCCTTCCTCATCTAAATCAGGATTAATCCTCATTAAAATATCTACTGCAGTTTCTATACCAAGCTCTATCTCAAATTTATCTGTCTCTCTTTGCTGTTCTTCACTTGTTGGTACTTGCTTCTCATCAAAATCTATTGTGAATTGATATTCTGGAATTTCGTTTCCGCCCCTTCCATGCTGATGCTCCCATACAATTATTGTTTTATTACATAATTCCATTTCAGATCCTCTATAAGAACTCCTTTTCTTCAGTAAATAATTGCTTAAAGGGTACCATTGAATCTCTAAAGATACTCCAGAAGCACTTGATAAACTTGGTGATACTGCAACAGCAGGAACTTGGCTTGTCTCAAATATTTTATCAATTAAAAATTTACATATACTAAACAATTCGTCAATAGCTGCAGTAGGAGCTATATAATCCATTTCCTGACCTTTACCAAGTCCTACCATTTTACTTGGTCCTACATCAACCTTATCAATTTTTACCCTTCCCTTAGCATCAAATTCACAATTAGTTATTTTCAGAATTGAAAATGATTGATATCTGCATACGTGTCTCAAATCAGATAACATAACATTGATTTGCTGATTCTGCTTTACTGTATCATTACTTGCAGGAGGACTGTAAAATTCCCTATCTCTTTCAGAAGCAAAAAAGAATACAAAAGGTAAACAACCATATAAATGTTCCGTTGGTTCACCAAGCGATTTATTATCTTCATATTCTTGATATTCTGTATCTGTCCATATTTGATCATATATAACTTTTTTCTCTTTATTACCAACTCTTATCCATTTCTCCCATCTCAAACATATTGCCAATACTCTGCCAGTCTCTTCATCAACCAAAGGAAATACATATTGTGCTGATATTGGTTTATAATATATAGTATCTGTTACTTCCTCATAATATATTTTAACACATGAGAATCCCGCTAATTCTGCTTGTAAGTCGATTTTCTGAAACGTTCCATGTTTATCTTTCCAAACACCTTCCATTAATGTATTTAAAGTTTCATTGTCAACTATGGTTCTCGTTGCGTGTCCTTCATATATGGAAGCTTTTTTCTCAATTATTGGACGTGTAAAATTTATTATTAATTTCTCTCGTTCATTCCATTGAGATTTTGTTTCTGCTCCAACACGTGGTATGTATTGTTCTTGATCGCCATTGAAGAAATCCTCATTCCTCACAAGCTCGCTTCTCTGTTTTGAATAATGCTTTTCTATAAAAACCGCTTGATTCTGCGCTTCTTTTAATAATGTGTTATTTGTGTCCTTTACATCTAACATTAATTAACTCCTTTTCTATTTTCATGAGTTACAAAGTTGTCTTTTCCCTTTTTTACGCTTTATTAAATATTTTATAAATATTACTAAATATAACTCGAACAATCCCTCCTCCTACCTCCACGGCAGCTTATCCTAAAGGTCAAACATGTTACCTACTGCTATATGTTGTGGCATTGTCAGTGGCATAAGCTTCATAACACAATATCCTAGAGAATCCGATGCGTGTGTAAGATTCTTCCTCCGCTTATCAATTGAACCGTCAGACTTTGTTTTAACTTGCCTAAGATCTCTTATAAGTGTTAATGCTTTACTATCAATTAATATGTTTTCCTCTCTTAAACCCTTATTCACGCTATTTAAACGGTCTTTAACAGGAGGATTAGCATCAGGAACTTGTGAAGCATAACTAATATTTTCTTTATCTAAGTAATTCTTTATGATTATGTAATCCGATTCTCCTGCCGTTGTCCGTGCTGAACCGCTTGAATCGCCATAAATTGCTACATGCATTGCTCTTCTCTGCTCTTCAGAAGCAAATTTCATTCTTTGTTTATACCAAAATACCGTTTTTGTAATCGCCTGGAGCGTTGTAGCGTCAGTTTCTAATACTATTTCATCTAATATAATGATTTTGTTTTGAATCCATTGAAACAAAACCCAACACATTGGTTCTACGTTAAAATCACATCCTATACTTAAATGAACTTGTGGTTGAAATTTATTATCTTGTAAATTATGATTGCCAAAGTCTCCGTACGCTCTGTTGCCTGTTAAATCTACAAATCCGCCTTCTATATATGCTTCTCTCATATTTTCAGAGTAGTTTTCTTCGAGGTCATCTGCATATTCCGTATCTAAAAAGATGTTTTCTCTTGTACTTGCTGTAAACAATTTATATTCATTTAGCCTTTTATACGCTAAAATAACCTTTTTCTTTAAATCTGTTCTTTCTTTCTCATTGTTTACTTTTGCTTTAAGCTGTGGCCATTCCTTCTTGGCTTGGTTTATAATCTGTTTTGCTTTCTCAATCTTCTCAACAAATTCCTCATAGAAAAATCCACATAATCCCTCTGGAGTGCCAACGACAAATCTTTTTAACATTGTGGCTTTTGGGTCTCTTACTCTACTAAAAGCTACCTTCCATGCGCTATCATCCTGTAAAGCCGCTTCGTCCATCCCGATATATGCCAGTGTTGGTCCTTTTAATTTAGCTGGCCTATCTGCGCTACAAAACTTTATTGTATGTGCCACACATGGTAAGTAAATCGTATGTCGTGTTTTATTGTATTTATATTTTATATTCTTCTTGTTTAATAACTCTTCCATAAGTACTATTACTGGATTAAGTACCATAGCGTACGTAGGCGAGATCAATGCCCCAGTGCACCCAGGGTTATTTAAAGCCAATTTTAAAGCTAATTCACACAATATATAACTTTTTCCCGCTCCATAACCAGCGCAATATCCTATGTTTTTCACAGTACTTGTGTAGAATTTGAGCTGTGTTTTTAATAAATCTACGTGCAAATCCATATCTTTGCCTAACAATATTCTTTTTTGTTAATATCTTCCAACCATTTTTTAAATCGCAAATATTTTTCTAATTTAGAATGACATTTTTTACACAATGGAATGCATTTAGCTTTTTCTATCAGCATTTCTTCTGTACTAATACTAAAATTATTTACATAGCTAACTAAACAAAATCTCTTTGTTTTGGAATTTTTATGATGAAAATTCAAACTTATTCCCGCTCTTTGTCCTTTTTTAGTTTTATATGAGTATTTTTTTAAATGTTCTTCATTTGTCATTCCACAAAAATCACAAACCATATTATCATATACCAAATGCCATCTTTTTTCTACTTCGTCACTATGAAAACCTTTATAATTATAAGTTTTCTGACCATCCGTACATATTTTTAAATTTTGCCTTCGACAATCAAATGAATCGTAATTTTTATAAAATACCTGCTTACCTTTGATTAATCCCATAATTTCACGAGCCATAAAAATGGTTCTTATTTTTTCTCTTTTTCTAACGCTTCTACCAACTACATATTTTCCATTTCCCCTTTTCATAGCATGCCATTTAAACTTATTTAGCTCTTCATAATCCTCATCATCTACTAAAACTGTTTGTCCTTGTGTTAATGCTATTGTTTTCATTTAGTATCATCCCCCATTAGTCTACTTCCATTAAATCTTTTAGTTCTTCATCAACATTTTCAATTTTTTCATTATCTTCGGGCTGTTTTACTCTCTCAATCACTTCTTTAATATGAATTGTAACATCTTCTTTAACCCGTTCGGTATCTTCACCTAAGAGCAAAAGACTTTGTGTTACCATTTTCTGAAAATCAGCCACTTCCATACTTATTAGTTTATTATCTATCCTTTCAATAAACTTATTTATTAATGTATCTGTAGCTTTTAAATACTTTTTCTTCAATATTGCAGCACTTAGTTGCGTTTCTTCTAATACTTTGTCGGTTACTTCTCTATCTTTCTCTACTATTTTATTTTGCCAGTTATTTTTACGTGACCATCTGTATAGCTTACTTAATAATAATCCAGTCTCTTTTGCTAAAACTGTAAGATTTCTATTAA
>Ga0114918_10000852_pt1 | contig 26867 bp, 15 predicted proteins | sample LantaG_FD_87015 | JGI IMG/M metagenome (GOLD analysis project Ga0114918, IMG submission 87015) | Deep subsurface microbial communities from Baltic Sea to uncover new lineages of life (NeLLi) - Landsort_02402 metaG | ecosystem: Environmental > Aquatic > Marine > Oceanic > Sediment | place...
GTCACGATAGACTTGAGTCATAGCGTCGTCCCCAATAGCTTCACGGGCTTCTAGGTGCTGCTTCAAGTCTATTATAAGTCTATCGATCTCAGCTTGAGTCAGTCCTTGAGAAGTCAAGTCGTAGTCTCTGCTTGTGCCTCTTGCGTAGGCATCTGCTCCTAGGATATTACCACTCTGCAACAGAGTATTTACTGAGGCCGAGAAGTTTGGAAGTGTGATTTTTGAACGTAAGTTTACATCCTTGACAACACCTAACTTACGGCTCAGGTCTTCCTGTGCTTTACGTAACTCGTTCACAACTTTACGTTGGACGATCTTCCCAGCTTCTGCCCTCTCCCTATTCCTAGTAGCTTTCTTCTCGTCTTTGGCGAACTCTTTTAATTTCTTTTCAGAGGTCCGCAATTCAGAAGTAGCTTTTTTCTTTTCTACGTCGGTAGAATTAGCTGAGTTTAAGATCCTCTCAGCGTCTGCCTTACGGTCAGCCCATTGTATCTGTTTAGAAATAGCCTTAGCCTCTTCCTCGGTAGACTTCTTTATTTGTTTCTCGATAGCCCCCAGCTTATCTGAAGTCCTATTAAGCACATCAGAGATTTCAGAGAAAGCATTCTTTAAAGCTTTACCTCTACTGTCCTGCCAAGGTAGCCCTTGAATCGTAGCATTCTGGTCGATAGCTAGTCCCGGAGGTGGGTTGAAATCGTTATCTAAGTAATCTTGTAACGAGTTATAAGACTTCTCTAAATTACTTAGTCCCAACTTACGGAAAGTTGTGAAGAGGTTTGAACCAGTCAAACCTAAACGAGTAAGAGTATTTTGGAAACCTTGAGAGTTCCCTATGTCGTTAATAATACCCCTAACGATATCTTGAACATAATTCTTTTCCGCAATGTCCGTCTCGATATCAAGTTTCTGATTGTCCCTTTTCCGTTTACGGATTGCGTTGATCGCCGCAACGTTTTGTGAGTAAGTCTCACTCCGCCCTATGCCTAGGTCGGCATTGATCTCAGTGTCTGACCAAACCATTTCGGGAGAGACGAAAGATTCTGTAGGAGCTTTTACTTTGAAGGCTTTGAAGAAACTCCCCATTACCTTGTTAGCTTCAGCTTCCCCTGCCGAGTAGGTGTATAGAGTATAGGCTGCGGATTCTGCAAAACCTCTGGCTATCAACTCCCCAGCTTTATTTTTAGGAGCAACCCCTGAAGTTATAGCTTGTAGCTGGTCAACAGCATTCAGCCCTCTGCGTAAAATTTCTGCATCAAGTGCAAGTTTTTTAGCTAATTTGCGCTCATTACCCCCTCTTTGTGTAAGTTCTCCGGCTCTTTTCTCTAGAGAATCGATGAACTCTTCAACCCAAGAGCGCCTTTCCATCATCAACCTTCTTGCGGTTTGGTGGTTGTTACCCCCTTCAAAACCTTCTATGAATTGGATTGCGTGCTGAACCTCGTGTAACAAGGTAGCGTGATCTAGTAAAGGATCTCCTGTGAAGTTCACACTCATTAGGTTCAGTCCGAACTGAGCGGCTTGCTTTGCTGCCTCTCTGCGGATAGTATCGGCTGGAAGCTCTCCGTCTACCCCAAACTGGAGGGCTTGTCTTGCTGATTCTGAAAAGAGTTCTAGGTCACCTGTCGCAAAGAAACCACCGGTCTTGTTACTCTCTACGATAGTGAGAGTCATTTCAGCTAGTTCTGGGTATGCTTTGTACAAGGTTGGGTGATCTAACAAGTTTTTGAGCTTGAAAGGAACTGTACGGTTTCCGTCTTCGTCGAGCTCAGCAGCTAGGTCCAACATCTGTTTGACTAAGTCTACGTTATATACCGAGCTACTATCATCGACTTCATACCTAAGGAGTCCGTCTACCTCCCCGTTGTAGACAGCTTTCTTACGAAGCCCCTTTACAGCTGAGAAGCCAGACTCTCCAAAGATCAAGAAGGATTCTGTATCGTTTGTAAGAGGGGACTGAGTTGTACCTGTCTTAAGTGCTTGATCTCGATACGCATCCAAGATCTCGCCATACAGGTCCAAGCCCATCATTCTTTTGATCGCTTTAAGGAAACCTTGAAGAATTCTCTTTAGGTGAGCAATGAAACCTTTTGTTTCCTTGTTAGGATTAAAGTCTTTCAAAGTCCTCTTTGACATGTTCTCAGCGAACCACTCAGCTAAGTTCGACAAACGATAAGTCTCCCTGTCGTAAATAAAGGCATAGCTACCATCCTCTTGTCTTTTGAAGAAAGTCTTTTGGTACTCGTTTAAATTATCGAAACGTTCTTTGGTTATGTTCGGATCTGCAAAAACAAAACCTAGACCCGTATCCTTAGAGAACTTGGCACGAGCTTTATCAAAATCTTCCTGTAACCTACGGACGTAACTAGGCGGGAGCATAGGCTCAAGACTGTGCCAAAGTTCGTGTAACAAGGTATCTACTAAAGTATCTGGGTTCCGTGCTGTGTTTATCCCCAACTCAACGAGTCGTTTAGCGTAGGTAAAAACCCCACCTTTGATACGGTTGCCGATCAAAAGAGATACGTCGTCAAACAAAGAGGGGCCTATAAAGTTCAAAAGTTCCTCGATATACGAGAGTGTATCCTGCGACAGGTTCATCCCATCTCTTCTCAACTCCCTTAAGATCTGGTCAGCTCCCACACCATCAGGGACTCTTGCTGAGGTATCTTGTCCTTGAGTCTGAGCATCTTCCCTAAGTTCTTTCTCCGTTCTCTGGGCCTCGTCGTTAAACTCAGGCATTTGAGAAGTCACTGTATCTGGGTCGTCTTGTAGTTTTTTCTCGTCCTTCAGGACACTAGCAATATCATTAGCAAGGAGGAGGTGAGCTATCGAGTTGTCAACGGTATACGCAGCTGATGCGTTCTTCAAGGCCTTGTAATTTTCGAAGAAAGCCTTTGCGTCAGGGACTGAGGCTATAAGCCCTTTGACTATGTTGGTTAACCCTTTTACAGTACTCAAGCTCTCGAAATCCTCCGCCCTTGTAGCTACATCCTTTACCGCTGCCACAAAAGAGTTTAGGTCTTTATACTTCGTGTCTTGGAGGTCTATCTCTGGTTCGGGTTCCGCTTCTTGTTCAACTTCGGGTTCCGCTTCTTGTTCGACTACGACGTCACCGAGTTTACTCTCAGCTATTTTCTCGGCTATCGTGTCCTTAATATCTGAAATCTTGAGCGAAGTACCTTCTGCTGTTGCTCTCTTTAGCTCTTCGTCGACTAGAGTGTCTACGGCTGGAAAGTCTTCGTGGTTGTCTAACCAGTTACGTACCTCGTTAGCATTCTTGGGATCAAACCCTGATTGAAACATCTCGACACGCACACTACGTAGGCCGTTCGTCACAAAGGTCTCATTAACTCCGTCTGTTGAAATTTCTTTCTCTAGGAGGGTAGATTCGTTTATATCCCCAAACAAAGAAGCTTCTTGATTGATTCCTTGAGGGGCGGAAGGGTCACGGGAAATCTCACCTACATCACTCTCAACGCCTTCTCTGGACTTAGAGATTTTTGGTTTGGTGGCCACCTTAGCTACTCCTTGAGTGGAAGTTCTACTGCTTGTGGCGTCTATAAACCCTCCGAGAGGAGCTTTCAAATCTTTATAACTGAGTTCTCTATCAGTCCCAATAACCCCGATCACTCTTGAATCTTTGGGTAAAGACCCTCGATCCCTCATAGTTTTAAGACTCTCGGGTTTTCCTAGTTCTTTACCTTGCTTGTTAGCACGCTTAAGTACTGGGGCTATGTACTGTTTAGAGTCTCTCCTAGCGGCGTTCTCTACATCAATTATTCTGTTATTAGCATCGAGGTCTTCCTTCAATGTGTCTAGGATAAAGGTGTTAGGGTCAGCCTTCCCTATAGTAGCCTTTCGTATTTGAGTGTGGTTCCTCTGTTGTATGGGAACAAACCTTACGCTCTCTGAACCCTCATTGAGCACTACGGCATACATGTGAGGTTTCTCCTCATCCCCAAAAACCGGGTTCGTGAGACCCTCTTTCTTATTCCCCAGTACAGAGAGAGGAGTTACTTTTAGATCTTTTTTGGAAAGAGATTCTACGTTAGTTGGGTTGAGAGGTCTATAAACAGGAGCATAGTTCCTTAACTTTGTCGGAGCTGATTTAGCTGTCAGTACCGAACCTCTAGGGACTGTAATGGTAGTGTCTTCATCTACTTGCACTTGCACAGTGCCTTGTAAATCCCTCACTACTGTCCCCGTAACAGGCAAATTAGTTCTAGGGTCTAAGGCTCTTACCTCTGTTCCTTCAGGTATTAGGGAGGCCGAAGTATCTTTATCCTCCCGTAAATCTGAAATAGGAACGTTGTATGTAGATATCTTATCCCTAGTCTGAACAACCGCCCTGTCGCCGGTTTTTGAAATTATGTTACCTTGTATTAAAAACGAAGCTTCCCCTTTCTCGTTTCTAGACGGGAATATGATCGGATCTCCTACCTCGAACTTCTTTGGAGCTTTAGCCTCTGGCGTGTCTACTTTGGCTCTTTCTTCCTCAGTAGGTTTAAGGGCTTCTTCTACATCTGCTGTGGGTTGGGTTTTCCTCTCCGTATTCGTCGGCGTATTCGTCGGCGTATTCGTCGGCGTATCAACCTGTACTTCTTCCACTTTCTTAGGTTCAACCAGTCCATCTTCCGAGGTCTTCTCAGTAGGGATGTCAGCTATATTTTGGAAAGTCTCAAAGGCAGTTAACAAGTTAGTAACCGCCTGTGCTGGGAGGATAGGCTCATATTTGAGTATAACTTCAACAGCGGCGTCTAAATCTTTTTCATCAGAAGCAGCTATGAAAGCCTTCTTAAAAACTTCTACTATATCTTTACGTACCTCGGTAGGTGTATTGTTGGCGATACCGGCTGCGATAGGCCTAAATACTTCTTGGTCGACCTCAGCTATATTGTTTACCAGATGTATTGACCTGAACATTTTTTCAAGCCTCGCTTGAAAGGCCGTCCTTGCAACAGCTTCGTTTGCGTCCTTTTGGATCTTTTCAGCAGCTCTCCTGTCCGCTCGAATTTCCTCCCTGAGAGCCTCAATTTTCTCAGCTTCTGCTTCTACAGCAGCTTCTGCTTGTACTCTTTCCCTCTCAGACTGTATCCGAGCTACGCCCTCAGCTACTCTGTTATTAAGTTCCTCTCTCCTCGCTAAGACGGCAAAGTCTTCTACAAATTTAGCTTCTCGAGCCGCTGCCTGTTCAGCCTGTATCTCAGGAAGCACAGCGTTTTGCATAGGGACTATTAAATTTTCATTTACCCCTTTAAGGTCAGCCCCCGTGAGGATTGCATTAACTATCTCGTACAGGGCTCCTTTCCTTCTAGTCAAAGCTTTATCGTTAAGTACGCTTTGTAGAAGTTTAGCTCTACGTCCCGACTCTGAAGTAACAAGTAAACCTCCTTTGGATAGTTCCTCACGTATAAAACTTTCAGCCCTCCCAATTATGGAAACGTCCTTTGCTACGTCCAAAGCCTCTGCTATAACAGCTTCATTAATCGTCTCCGGCTGGGCTGAGATTAACTCGTGAAACCCTTGCAGAGCGAGAGAGTCATTTTCCAATTCTTCTAAAGCTAGAGCGACAAGCTGTTTTTGGTCTCCTTGTAACTGGTCGTGTAGGAGGCGTAACTGAACCAGTGGGTTTTTGTTCTCTCTCAAATTTCGGAACAAGTTAGTCTGAACCCGTTGAAAGTCTTGGTATCTCTCAAAACCACTTTTAGTTCCTCTAGGTGGGAGTACGATCGTAGCTCTTGAAGCTGAAGGTTTCCTAGGGCCTTTAGGCTGTTTAGGTGGAATTATTGTTGGCCCTGTAGACGAGGATCTAGCCTCAAGTCCTAAAGGTGTTTGAGGTTCTGGAGCTTCTTGGTCTGGCACTGAAGTTTCTTCCCCCGCCTCAATAGTGAATACATAATCACTAGGTTTTTCCGGGTTCTGCTCTCTACGACGATCGTTGAAAAACTCTAAAGCCCCAGCACCTCCTCCTAACGTGCTACCTACCAAACCTCCAGCAGCAAAGGCGTTAATCAATCTCTTGTTCAAAGACGCTGCATCAAATTCTCTATTAGGGTCTGCGGCTACTACTGCGATCTCTTGCATTATTTCTTGCAAGACTTCGGTGGTTCCTTCTGCAAATCCCACAGTGGCAGCTTTTTCGCCAAAGGCTCTCAGGAAGCTTCTTGTTGAGGGTGTGAGAGCTAGGTCTACTTTCTGAGCCCCTGCCTTCAGTTGTTGGATGGTAGGTACTTCGTCTCCAACGGTTGTAACCTCAGCGTCAATCCTCTTAGCCGAATCAATAGGGTCTGTCTCTTTTCGAACTCGGGTCGATAGAGGGCCTACGGGTTCCCCAACAGGCCCTACAGAGTTAACTTCTACTCGCCCTCCTAGTTGCTGAGGAGCTTGTCTAGTAGGCCTTACCCCCGGTTGAACAAACCCACCTACTTGAAAAGTGTCAACTGGAGTTGTAGGAACGACACCTCTTTGGTTAGGAATCCCTGTGATGTCGACAGGCCTTTCGAAAGCGGTACCTTCTTTAAACCTAGGGCCTTTGCCTCTCTCGAGACTTCTGAAAATAGATTTACCAAGACCAACCTCAACAAGGGAATCAAGGAAACCCGAAACAAGACCATTACTTAAAGAGGCTGCAACTCGGTTAAAGGAGTCTACACCTTCGTTGTTAAGTTCGTTGAAAGTTTGTCCTGAAGCTTGAACAACCCCATCAGCAAAGGCAGCTCCTTGGGCTGACAGTTTAGATAACTCGTTAAGGTATCTAGGAGAGGTCGCTTCAAAAGCTCCCTTAGGGAGATTTTGGCCTTTTTCTTTTCGCAACATACGAGTTGCTTTTATTCTAAAAGTATCGGGGGACTGTCTTAGTATTCCCTCTAGTTTGTTCTTTTGAGCTTTATCGATAAGCCCATCTTTGAACATGTCTTTGATGTCGTCTTTGAAAATCTTTTTCTTAAGGGAGCTCTTTACTTTAGATTTTACACCTTCGGAAACAAGTTTCTGAACTCCAGCTTTTGCAGCTAGTCCGGGAATACCACCACCGACTACAGCAGCGCCTACTGTTGAAACTAAATCTGGACCCTGTTGAGCAAGTCCTCCTACGGCGAAGTCAGCAATATCTCGTAGCGTGTTACCAGTCCTACCAATATCTGTAAATCCACTGATCGTGGTTTGGTTACGGCCCGCCTCCTCCATGTTAGCGATAGCACTCTCCTCAAGAGACTTCCTAACACCCCCTAAGATCGGAGTATCTTTTTGAACACCAAAGGTTTCTAAACCTAAAGCCCCAGCCCCTTGCAAGTTTGCTTGGAGCATATCGACCCCAGAACTTAGGTTCTTGGAAGCGACTTGTGTAATAGGTTCACGAGTTGCGTTTAGGTAATCCTTGTACTCGGTCTCAAGACCTTCGACATCATCAAACCCCGTCCCGTTCTGTTCTCGGGAAGCCCCTAAAGAAGAAACAACCTCTGCACGGGTTAGTTTAGGATTGAATAATCTACGGGCTTCAAGGATTTGATCTACAGAACTCATAGAAACAATCTACGTACTCCCCACCAGTTTGCAAGCTTATCTATTGCGTAAAGCGTCGTAAGCGGCCCGAGCCCGCTGTCCTACCTCAAAAGCGCCCTCGTTATAGTCTCGGAGACCAGTACCTAAAAGCCCCTGCCCTTCTGCTGGGAAGTTAGTCAAACCCTCTAGGCTCGTAGAACCTGGCATTACAGCCCCTATAGCGTTCGGGGCATATAACAAAGTTCTATCCGCAAGGTCAATAGCCTGCCCCCCACCCTGCACTAAATTTGCTAAAGCTCTCTGGAGCATGGTAGAATCTTCAACGGGAGTTATCGTTGGGATGAAAGGACTAGGGGAGCCTATTGGGTTCGCCACAGCTTTAGCTTCGGGAGTTTTACCCCCCTCTGTACTCCCACCAAGTAACTTAGTCAAAGCTTCAGCTACGTCAGTTCTCCCTTGTTGGGTGGCAGAAGTAATAGCCGCTTGGATTTCGTCAGCTGGTAAGCCTTTAAATTTTGTTACAAAATCCTCGACGCTAGGGCCTGTGGTCTCTTGGCTGCGCCCTAACAAAGAAGCGACTTCTGGGTTTTCAGCTAAGAACTTGTTTTTCTGCTCCCGTACTTCTCCTAATTGACGAAGCATTGCTTTCTGAATCTCAGCTGAAGGCTGGGCTTCGATAGTTGCAGCGGCGACCACGGCATCAAAAGTCTCTCGATCAGTGCCTTCATAGTTCCCATTCTTTCGAAGGAAAAATTCTAATTCATCGAGACTCCCCGCTTTACTTAGTGCCTCTTTAAAATCCTCATAATCGCCGGAATCGATTCCTAAAACCTCTAAGCCTAAGGGGTCTAGCGTAGAGGCTTTGGAAGCGACCGCCTCAGGGCTGACTGCGGTAGCCTGAGCCCAAACGTCTTTCTCCTGCTGGTCGAAGTTTAAGTAAGTAGCGAGGTTTCTGTTGTTCTGTAAAGTCTGTTGAGCAAAACCAATTTCACTAGCTGAAGCAGTAGAAGGATCAACACCCTGCTCTATTAACAAGGATTCTATGTTTGTTCCACGTATTGAGGCTTGAGCTTGTTGGTCAGCGGCTTGTGTTTGCCTCTGGAGTTGGATCTGTGGTTCAAGCTTCTGGTTTCTGAAAGCTATCTCGTTCTGAACTTGAGCGATAGCATTACGATCTCCTGTAGCAATAGCCTGTTGTAGGGCTCGGTCTAATGCAACTTGTTCTGCGTTATTCTGAGGGATCCCTGCTGGACCTTGCATAAATTCTGGAAGTACTGCTCCTTGTCCTTGGATAAAAGGACTCAAAGGAGCTCCTATTTCGGGGTTACCCACTATAGGTCCTTTTTGCTGAAGTTCGTCCACGACGCCTCCGCCTAGTCCTAAAGCTGCTTGAGCATCGGAGGTAGCTCCTCGGAGGAGGGATTGCTGATTAACGTTCGCTACGAGGTTGGCAATACTCCTAACGTCAGGAGCTGAACCGATTTGAGCTAAGGCGTTCTGCTGCTCTTCTGGTGACAGGTTAAGAGAGCCTATCGTCTGAGCTGCTTCGGAAAGAGCCCTGTCTCTACGAGCTTGGTCAGCGAGAGCCTTGTTGTTCTCAAAAGCAAGTTTCTGATTTTGTAAAGAGTACTCGTTTTCCTTTGCGAGCTCTCTAAACTTCTGCTGCTCCTTCTCCCTGTCCAATACTTGGCCGAGGGCTAACTGGTTCTCAAACGCCTGAGCTTGTTGCATGGGAGCAAAGTTATTAGCAATACGATCGGCGATTGCAAATTGTTGTTCTAGTGCCGTGGCCATGTTTTATCCTACAAGCTGAGGGTTATTAAAATAGTTGTATCCAGTAGTCCCTGCGTTAAACTGAGCTTGGCCGGAATTAAAAGAGGTGTTAGTAGGTACTTGATACCCTCCTGTTGTAACTCCTTGTTGGTTGTTACGGTTCTCTCGGTCCCTTATAGCATTAGCCATCTGCTGGTTTGCAAGATACTGAGACCCGGCTTGTCCTAGTCCAGATAACACGTTCCCAATTCCCGGCTCAACGATAGGTTGGTTAAAAATACTTGCCCCTGAGGTGCCCCCGAAAGGATTCCCCGGATTAATATTACCAGCCCTCAGAGTATCAAAAACGGTGCCTCGTGTAGCAATATTTCTGGCTACAATGTTACGGGCTTGCTCGTCTGGGAAGGTCTCAAACTGGAATTGGTTAAGGGCTAATTGCCCCGGAAGCATGACACTCGCAAGACGGCGGTTATAGTCGTCTTCTTTGATACTTTGTAGAAGTTGTTGTCCCTGTAGGCTTGCTCCGGCTACGGCTTGGTTAGCTTGTGCTCGATTACCTACTGTGGCCCTAGCCAACTGTCCTTGTTGAGCCGAACTAGTACCTGTGTACCCCCTAGCAGCATTTTGAGCTGCAAGCCTTGCGTAAGTTTGTTGTAAACTCGTATCAAGAGCTCTGGATTCTGCTGCACCTTGATTTACAGTAGCGTCTACTACAGGCTGGGCATTCGTTAATCTCTCTTGTAAACCTTGTCCACCAAACAAGTTATTTACTATCTGAGCAGCTTGAGTAACAGCCGGTCTATACTGAGCTTGGAGACCTCTTCCTATAGCCTGTAAAGCTTGGAAACTAGGAGAATTGCTTCTTAAATTTCTGAAGTTTCCTACGGCATCAGCTGTTACCTCACTTTCGATACCTCCGAAGTTACGGGCGAGGGCTTCATCCTCCCTCTTAATCCGAGTCGCTTCTTTCTGCTTCTCAAAATTGAGAATGTCCTGCTGTCTCTTGTCTTCGGCTTTAGCTGCCTTGTTACCCATAAAAAGATCCCCTATCCCCCCAGCAAGATTTCCTAAAAGTTGACCCCCACCCCCCATGAAGAGTTTTGTCCAGTCTATTCCCCCCAGACCTTTCCTCGAAGTACCTCCTGATTTGTTCGCAGAAGACCCTCCGCCCCCAGAACTAGAACTAGAACTAGAACTCGGTGTTGCGTAGGGATTTAAGTTATAGTCACTCTCCCTAAACGCCGGTTGGTTCGTGTCGTAGCCAGCCTTGAACGTCGTATCATAACCGCTGTCTAGGTCGTAGTTACTAGACTGGAGGGAAGACGAGTTCCCAAGGTAGTCAGAGTCGTTAGTGTACCCTCCAATATTGTAGTCAGGAGAATTGTGGGAGTCGACGAATATATCACTCATAATATGTTACCAGTATTTACTTTTTCCTCTTGGCTGTCGAGGTTCTTTTGAATGAGCGGTTAGCTGAAGGTGATTGCTTGTAGATACGACCTCTAGCCCCGGGCTTTGAATGTGCCACGTCTTTCCCGTCCCCGTTGCCGTAGGTTCCCATGTCTCGGTTTGCTTTGTTGTTCCTCGCTCTTTGTTTTTTGGCCTTTGGTTTTGAATGGTAACAATCATATTCTTTTTTGTAATTTCTTTTCATAATTAACAAGTTACTTGGTTTGCGGGGTTTTTCAATTATTAAATTATGCGTCCTCTAACCAAGGGTTTCAATCTTTGCTTCGAGTTCCTCTACTCTCCTCAGTAGATCGTTTAAGGTGGTGTTGTCTTCCGTCCCATACAAGTCTTGTAATAAATTCTTTCGCACGTCAAACCACCAACGTTGCAGCTCGGGTATTGGGACCTCTGGCAGATTATCGGGATTTGTAGCAGCAAGAGCCTCAGACGAGCTTCGGGTTACTTTAGGTGTTTTTCTAGATATAGGCATTAAGCGTCTGTATCTCTAGGGGCTGACTCAGAATCTACAATATCAACATCGTAAATACGGGTGGCAATCCCAGCGTTTCGGAAATCATTTTCTATAAGGATCTCATCCCTGTAGTAGTTTTCCTTGAAATAAGTTTCGATAGAATTCTCAGTGTCTGGTTCTGGGAGTTGGACGTCCGCAAGAAGCTTTTGAGTTTTGGAAGGGTTCAAAGTTCCATATAACTTGATACGTACCTCTGGGTTGTCCGACTGAGAAGACAAAATAAGAACATATCTCTTGAGTATTTTCTCGTTAAACTCATCGTTAACAATACCCCAACCTGATAATAGAACCGGAGTATACGCAACTCGATCAATCCAGTTCGCAGGGATGATATCGTAATAACCTTCTCGACTATACATGGAAGTCTCTCCAGCAAATTGATCTCTTTTGAGGTTTGCTCTGCCGTAGGTATACATCGTTACGTCGGGCCCTCCCATTACGAACAAATGCTCCGAAGGACCTGAGAACTGACCTTCTGTAGGGGATTCAATAGACTCGGAAGCTGAGTAGTACTTGTCAACTGTACTACAAGTATTAAATTTGTAATCCCAACACAAAGCTTTGTCAGTAACCCCGTTAGGGAAGTTCCACCAGATCTCAGAGGTTATCGTGTTGACTGAACCATAGACTCGTTCCATGTCGGCACGCTCAACATTGCTGTAGAAGATGTCGTCACATAGGGAGAGTTTCTCCATAGGGACTGGGTTTGCAGTGATTACATCAAACCTAAAGAACTTGTTACGTCCGGGATAAACAAGGTAGTCCCCGTTGACTCTCACAAGCCCCCATCTCCAAAAGATTGTATCCTCACCTCGGTAAACAATACGGAAGGTGAAAGGATCGTCGACATCTCCTGTGTACCTTCCTAGGAAGATCGTAGTGTCTTTGAAAACAACTAGAGTCCCTTGGACATCTTCCATACGGAGTATGCCACTACTATCATCATCGAGATCATAGGAAAACGGTTGGGGTCCCAGTTCCAATATATCGTTTCTTTGAACAATCTCATCAGTAATTGTGGCTCCTGCATTGTCTACTACTCCATATTCTACGTGGCGGACAATCTCCGCACCAGATAACACATTAACATCGATGCCGTAAACTCCGGGGGACTTCCCACTACTTGCGGGAGTTATAACTATCTCATCTGTGCTCCTGCCAGCAAAGCTATAAGCGGCTTGTAGCTCAACAAAATCAGGCGAGGGGTCAGTAGAAAGTTTGGTGACTATGGCATCCCTTAGTTGGGTTGTTGTTGTTGCCCCTGTGAAGCCTACCCCTTCTGTTAACGTAACCTCTACGCCTGCTAAGAAAAAAGTGAAATGAGAACCGGGAACTCCTGAAGGAGCGGTTCCAATATCTACAGTTAAAACAGTTTTTGGACCAGAAGTCAAGGTCGTAATCAGATCTTGATTATAATCAGTGCCTTGTGAAATCCAGTTAATTGTTGTTTCCGCTTCTGGGGTTGCAGCAAGTCCACTCCCAGTCCCGGCATTGTCGGATTTATAAAGAGTGCCTCCGTAAGAAACTGTAACTCCCGCCCCCCAAATAGAGGTGTCGTTAGGAGCCCAAGGAGCATAAGTCAAAGAAGCTCCAGCTCTAGGAATCAATAACTCGTCCCCCGAGGTCCAAGAGAACATTGGGAACTTTGTCCGTAACACGTTTGTACCGACATCCATAGAACCCTCAACAATAGAACCCCAACGTTTAGGGTTTGCTACAGGAGAGCCTATCATTCGGTATTGTGTCCGAGTAGATTTTGTTATGTCAAGAAAAGGTTGGATTGCAGCGTTTTGTCCATTAATACCAGTGATGTCACTCGTATTCATTATTTCTTCAAGGTCATTGGTACTAATCTCAGACACATCCGCTGCAATCAAAAGACCGTTGGTCTCGTCGATATTATCAACAAACCCATACCCGTTTTCTCGCAGCTCAAAAAGAAACTCTACGGAGAGGTCGTCGATATTGTAAGCAATAGGTAAATCATACCCATTGTTAAAAACTAAAGTCCCACTAATGTTCTCAACTTCCCAGCGGTGGCCGAGTTTGGAAAACTTGTATTTAGAGGATTGAGAATCTGTAGGGTCGTGAGGCGGGTTAATCTCTAACCACTGGTCACTTGCGTCGGTAGAATACACGGGGTAGATCGTATCCGGGCCAATCAAAGTATCTCCGGGAAGTATGCCTAGGCCTGTTATATTTTCTGCTACCGTAAAAGTTGTTTCTCGGTCTTGGGGAAGTACTGCGTTGTTGTAAGAAATCCCAACAACCGTAAGAGTGTGGGTCGTCACAGTGCCGTCTAGGATATCAATAGTTTGTCCCAAAGACATCCCGTTCGGGTTTGTCGGACTATATTCTGTCCACTTACCTTTGATTGTAATCTGTTGGTGCGTGGTTTGGACGGCCGAAACCTCAGCTCCAAAAACAGGGTAGTTCCCTACAACTGCGTCAGGCCCTGTAGCTCCGAGAAAGGGTTCTTCAAAATAAGTTGCTACGTCGTCAATTCCCAGATACCTGAAAATTGTAGTAGGCGTCGCAATGACAAGAGCGAGAGTCCCTCTAGGAGACCTCCCAGAGTAAATCAAATTAATCTCTTCGTCTGAGGGTAAAGGAGGATACGCTTGTATATCAAGAGGTAAGTCTTTATTAGGCCGAAACAAAACATCACCCTCTCGTCTAACTTCCTGATCGTATTCCCTACGGAAATTACGTTTCGTGGTGTAGTTAGCAAGACCTATTGTAGCAGCAGAGGACTTAGTGACTAAGTCCCCGCCTTTGGTGGGTTTGAATTGTATCGCTGGCATTATGCAGGTTGAGTAAAGTCTACGAACATGATATAAGCAAGAGCATAAAACTTAGGACGGTTGTCGTGAGCCCCAGCTCCTCCTGTGTTTCCTTGAGCGTGGACGTGTCCCTGTCCCGCTAACCCGCTAGAAGACCCATCGTCAGTAGTTGATGTTGTCAGAGCGAACCGCTCTGCATTTGGGTTCTTGGATCCTATTTCGTTACCCCCGCTGGCAATGTTGCTGGCAAGCTGGTGCGTATGAGGAGGTATTTCAGATACAACAAGAGGGTGTGCGTTAGTATTCGGGTTCGTGTGGGCATGGTTCCCGATAGCGTCCGACCCTCCTGTCTGGCCATCCGTATACCCAGAACCGGAACCTGCACCAACAACAAACCTTGCCCGCAGGTCTGGAGTCTGTTGTCCGTTATAAGTTCCCCCATTGCAAAGAACCCAACCTGTCGGAATCGCAGCACTTGAGCCACTCCACAAGTTTATAACCCCTACTGGAGTACGTAAATCAAACTCAGCTTGGATACGAGTGTTGGTCGTGTCGATAGCTTCGAGATTCTCGTCATGCTCTTTAGGAGTTAGAGGTCTCCCAGTTGGGATCCTCTTTATAGTAGTTGCTTGTGTGTAACTCATTATGCGGTGAGGGTTGCAGAAGTTGTATTAACAGAACCAAACTCGTTCGAGATTACGCATCTGTATAGGTAGCCTATTTTTGGTCCTGTGTTCGTGACGGTCAGAGTCATAGAGTCTTCCCCGGAGTAATCTACTCCCGAAGGGATTGCTACGAAACCAGCTCCGGTATTCTCTTCCCAAGTATAGTCAAGAGTTTCTCCTTCAGTGGCCGTTCCCGTGCAAGAGAAGATCACAGGAGGGGAGGCGTCAGACTGGTTAGTTGGATTTGCTGAAACTGACGGAGCTGCCGTAAGGACAGTTAACGCAAAGGTATCACTGTCAGAACCTCCGGTATTCGTAACTGTTATACGGTATTCGAACTCGTCTCCGTTTTGAAGGTTGCTTATTTGCAGTCGAGAAGATCCCGCCGCATCCGTGATAGTGACGGTTCCAGAAGCGGAAGGACTTGGGTCAGCGTCATTTAGAGTAACCCAAACACCTCCGCCAGTAGAGTCGTATTCCCACACAACACTAGGCGCAGGAGCCCCTGTAAAGAAGTAGCTAACATCGAGTCCGTCCGTCTGTGCTAGAAACTGAGCACTATTTGAAGTGGTTAGGGCCGCTGCGGATTCATTAACTGTAACCTGGGCACTAGATGAGATAACAGAACCAGCCCCATTACTGACCGTGCAACGGTAGTATTGTTGGTGGTCAGCTTGCGTGATCGCAGTGAAAGACAAATTAGCTGTCCCTTGTCCAGAGTCTCCGGGGAGGGCTGTTACGTCTGCCCAACCTGTAGCTCCGTCAGCGGAGTATTCCCACAAGTAAGTCAGTGGAGAAGACCCAGTCACTGCCACGGAAAGGTTAAGGGTTAACCCTGCGTCTAGGGTTTGGGTCAAGGGATCCGAGGTTATGTATGGAGCTGATAACACGTCAAGAGTTACAACATCTGACTGAACTTCCCCAGCAGCATTGATTACTTGACAGAAGTAGTCAGAACCATCTATCGCAGGATCCGCTCCTGTAATGGTGTAGGTATTCAAAGTTTCTCCACCGATCAAAGAACTCAAGGCCGAAGCAACTCCAGTCGGAGAGGTTGTAAAGTCAACAGCACTACCCCCTCGAGAGGTACTCAGTTGGAAGGTATTTGTCCCACCGCCATAAGAGTTGTTTATGACAAAGTATTGAGTTGCAGCACTAAACTCTCCGGGCTGTCCCGCAGTGAAAACAAAAATGTCTCCGTCGGTAAGCTGGTCTCCCGTTAGAGTTACCTCATCTGTAGGACTACTAAAATCAAGATTTACGCTGCCCGCTTCTACATACCATTGATATGTCGGTAAAGGAGAGCCTGTCGCATTGATTAAGAACGTTACATCATCGTAAGCGTCAATAGACTCGTTGATAGGCTGTAACGTGATAACGGGTAAGCTATCTACAAAAAGAGGAACTGTCGTAGAATCGACTGACCCTGCTGCGTTCGCTACGGTGCATAAGTAATCGTCAACGTCTGAGACGTCTATGTTACTTATAGTAAGAGTAGATCTTTGATGTCCAGAGACGGTGTCGTCTACAATACCAATATCTCCTCCTGCGGATAGAGGAGTTCCTCCTTTTTTCCAAGTGAAAGTCACGTCCGGTTCTCCAGCGGCTTCAATAACAAATATTGCAGTGCCTCCAGTAGTTGCTGATTGTAAAACAGGTTGCACGAGTATTGAAGGCGCTTGAGTTCCAATAGACAACACGGCCACGGCACTCTCTGTAGTAGCTACTGCGTTAGTAACTTTACAAGTATAAGCTCCTTGGTCAGCGACTTGAACATTTGTCAAACTCAAAGATATCGTAGCTCCTGAAGTTGTCGAACCGGATTCTCCTCCAATAGCCACAGCTGTTTTATACCATTGGTAAGTCATAGGTTCAGCTCCAGCTGCAACACACTCAAAGAGAACATTATCTCCGACAGAGGCAACATCCGTATCGGGTTGATCGGTAAAGAAAGGAGCGTCTGCAATGATTGCAAGGGTCGCTGCGTTTGATTCTGTGGAGCCTTTAGTGTTGGTAGCTACGCAAGTATAAGCTCCTCCGTCGGCTATTTGTACATTTGACAAAGTCAAAGTAGAAGCTGTTTCACCCCCTATAGGAGTTCCGTCAAGTTCCCATTGGTAAGTAGCGGCAGGGATTGCGTCCACAGTAACGAAGTAAGAGAGTCCTCCTCCTACGTTTGCAGCTTGTGAAGTCGGAAGTGGATGGGCTGTAAATTCTGGTGCATACTCAATAGTTGCGGAAACAGTATCACTTGTAACGCTCCCAGCAATATTAGAAACTATACATTTGTAATCAGCAGCATCGGTCTTTACGCTCGCAGCGATAGTTAGGGTAGAAGAAGTCTCCCCCGCAATATCTACGCCATCTTTTTGCCACTGGTACGAAGGGTCTGGTAGTCCAGTCGCCGTAACCGAGAAAGTTAAAACAGCTCCAAGGTCGACAGTTTGTGCAATGGGTTGTACAGAAATTACAGGGATTGTAGCCAGCTGAACTGTCACATGAGTAGTCTCTACCGAGCCCTCGTCGTTAGTAATTACGCAGTAATAGTCTCCCGCATCCGCAGCTTGAAAGTTTTCTATAACAAGTTCGCTGTTAGTCTCGTCTGTAATCTCTGCCATATTAAACCTTAAACCATTGGTAAGTTATTCCGGGATTGCCTATAGCTCCCACGCCTAAAGTGAGTGTTCCGCCTTGAGCGATTACTTGACCTTGTGGTTGTGTCAAAATAATAGGGCTAAAAGGTTCCGCTCCCCTACAAGTAGCGGGGCCTCTATCGACATTGAGTCTGCGTTCTCTCTTCTTAGCTGAGGCAAGCCTGCGTCGATATTCTTTGAAAGCTGCTGAAGCGGGTTGCGCTTTTGTCCCTGCTTCCTCTACATACCCGTAAATCTGAACTAGGACAAAGTAGGAAATAGCTTTAGCGGCTGTTTCATTGAAAACTACTGTATCCCCGTCTGAGTAATCTAGTTTAGTACCTTCCCAAGTGATCTCTAATTCTACCACATCCCCAAGTAATTGAGGATATACTAGGAACTTAGAACCTCTCGGGTCAAAGGTTATAACAGGTTCACAGTTACAGGAATTACAGATAACTTGATCTTTTAAGTTCCAAGGGACGAACCGTACTTGGCAACCACAAATATCCTCAAGTCCGGGATATCTTAAAGTAGCCGTGAGGGGTACCGCTCCTTCTGGTAAAGTTCCCTCAGAGGCGTTCCCTACAGGGAACATGTCAGAAGCGACGTATAGATTAGAATTTTCTAATCGGTATTCGGGTATAAAGTGTTGCAGGTCAAGGAGTCCTTGTCGGATCTGTTGGTCGATAAATACATCAAAACCTTCAATATCAAGTAGGGATTTTTCAATCTGTTCATCCATCCACTCGCCGAGGGCTTTAATATCCTGCTTCCCTTCTTCGATCATAGCATCGACGTAATCGATCGTATTCTGACGGTCTTTATCGACTGGGAGGTAAACTCTTACCTTGTTACGTAAGTCAATATCCGAAAGGGCTGTTTCATACCCAACAAGGCGAAAACGATCTTTTTCATAAGAAGACCGTACAACCATTGCAAGTTCTTGATTCTGCTCTATTTCTGAAAGAATATTAGACTTAACAAATTTAGAGATTGTGGAAATAAACAAGGACTCTGAGTGGGCGTCAGATAGAAAATCCTTTACTTGGGTTTGTACGTCAGAAAGACTCAATGAAGTTTTATACCCCACCAAGTCGTTTCTCGCACTGTCGTAACTCCCTTTGTGGGAGCCATAGGAAGTAAGATCTCTTAGGAACTCTCGGGAATAATTAGCTCGTACAAAGGTGGCTACGGTGCGGATCAACTGATCGTCGGTCCGGTCTTTGCCTCCTGTTGCGTTGTCTTTTACTAATTCCTTGAACTCCAAATAGGTCATTTTAATCCTTTAAGTATGCGACCCAAGCGTCGACGTTGTGTCCTTTTTTAGGGTCTCTCTTAGGAGCTCCCTCCTCTTTTGCAAGGTCTTTAAGCTTGTCCTCCGATTCTCCTGTGAACTCTGCGAGTTGTCGGTAAGATGTAGCAAATTCTGAAACAGCTTCTGAAGCTTCTTCTCCGATATCCTCCGAAAGAGCTGATACCTCGCTAAGTTCTTCCTTCGTGAAAAGACTTTCTTTTTCTTCACCATCTTCCTGTCCCACATGTTCTACAACCGGAGCCTCTTGAGGAGGACCCGCTAGAATAACTTGTTGGAGATTTGTTGGCTGCTCCAAGGTTGTTAGAGAGGAGTGTAAGGGCTTTTTTTTTCCGACCATCTGATTGTATTCGGCTTTATCAATTTCCGTAATTCCAGATTTAGGATTAGAGATAATAGGTTTCAAAGCCTCTATAATCTCTGCATCGTCAGTTGAAAATACTCCTAGATACATCCCAGCGGATACGGAGCAAAGTTCAAAGTTAATAGTAGTCCCTTGGGAGAGATTTACAGGGTGTTTAGCCCTCTCAGTCAAATAGTATTTAGTTATCATCAATAATATAAAGTAAAGAACCCTCGGACTTTGTCAAGCACGAGGGTTCGAAGGTTTGTATTTTTACACGTTATACACTACACGGGAATGTCGGTAAACTGCTCAACTTCCAAAACTCCTTCGAAGATTGTATCGGCTGCCGCAGGGGTAGCCTTAACCTCTAGTGTTTTGAGAGTGTCGTTCGCAGTTACAGTTACTGTGTAAGCAGCGTCTTCAAACTTGACAGCGTCGTTAGTTCCTACAATGGATGTAGAAGTTAAGTCAGCTGCAACAAGTCGGTAGATAGCGTCACCATTACCTCCAGAGATTGTAATAACATCTCCGGGCTCATAGCCAACCCCACCAGCGTTGACGGTAAAACTTGTAATCACTCCACCAGAAGTAGTCGTATCGACCGTAAGGCCTGTTCCACTCCCACCAGTAGTAGCTACAGCTGTGTTATTTGAATAACCTGAACCTCCGTTAGAAGGAGCGATCCCAGAGCCGGCTACGGCAGCGGGAGCGTTCTTAATAACACCAGAGATAAAGTGTAACCCGTTTTCCTCAGTTGTAACGTCTTTGATTCTAAGCTTGACCTTGAAGTACAACATTTGACCAAAAGGGATAGCTTTTGAAGCAATAACTTCAGCCGCTCCCCCGCCAGTCAATGTGACTTTTGGTATCTTGAAATTTTTCATACTTATAAATTTTCCTTAAATAAAAAGGAAGGCGAGGAGTTTAACCCTCGCCCCCGTTAGGTTAAGAAGTTGCAGCGCAATCCTCGTAAGTATACACTGGGCACTCGTCTGAGAAATTCTCAAGAATGAAGTGACGTTTAGTGTCTCCGAGTATCGGAGTCATCTTAGTGGATTCCATCTCTGTGTGAGTGATGTTCGCTTCGATGATACATTTGAAGTCTGGATCAGACTCAATGTCAGGAGTGTGGCTCTTACGGCTATTAACACCAGCTACACCCATAGACAAATCGCTCCAGTCAACGGCCACTAACATATTACCACGAGAAGCAAGGTTCCCTGTGAAATGTGATTTGTGATCTGCGAAGAAAGGATCTACGATTACATTCAACATGATCTGTGCTTCATCCAACTCGTAAGAGTTAACATTCCACATAGTTTGTTGACCGAAGGTGATCTTCTGTCCAAGGTTAGCGTTACGAGTCAAGTCCATGCCGTAACGTTTCTTGTAGTAATCATTGAAGAGAGTCTTCAAACGATTAGCTGTAGACTTGTCAGTCATGATATCGATACTGTCTACGGAACCTCCATCAACTTCACGGTAACGCTTCAAGCTGTATAGTTGTTCTTCAAGATAGTTGATGTCAAGTTTTTGACCGAGGTTGTCAACAAGACGGTTACATCCACGTAACTGCTCACGTACACCGATTGCGTTTGACTTATATTCAATCAAACCGTTGTTCCCACGAGGGTCTCTTACCTGAGGCAAGTTCTTGTAGTCTTCAACTGTTTGGTGTTCGTCAATCTGCTGACCGTACCAGAACGTGTTCATCATCTTACGCTGATACAAAGCATACATACGCTTGTTCTGCTCAGACATTGGGAGTTCTTTGAAACGCTCAAGGTATGGATTTACTTGACCAGCGAAAATACGCTTCAAGAAATCTTCATACAAATCGTCGTAACAACGAGTGTAACGCATTGTCTGAGGCCAGAAAGCAATAAGACGCTTGCTGAGATCAGAAGGCTGATTGTAGCACCAAGACTCATAGTCTGATACTGAGTTAGCTCCCATTTGAACAACCCCAGCTTGTGCTTGGTAAGGAAGTCTTTCAGCAGCTGTCATACTAGCCCACTTAGCGTCAGTAACGTTAGGAGCAAGGATAATGTCTGCCTTTTCAATACCACCAGCGTTCGCATTAACGGAAGTAATTACCTTGTAATAAGGTTCTGTTACAGTTCCAGAAGCTGAGAGATTAAGAACAACAACGTACTCACCCGGAAGAGCATAACGCTCGAGGTTTGAAATCGTAGAAGTCCAAGGAGAAGCAGAAGCTTTAATGGTAATTTTCCAAGCACCGATTGGGTGGTAAACTCCATTAACAGTAGTTCCTGCGTCTGGGTCAACGACACCAGCTTCGATCTGAAAAGCATTTGCATTAACAAGATCCTCTTGCTCTCTCAAGATATAAGGGAGGAAAAATGATTTGTTAGGACCGAGGTTCTGCTTGCTGATCTCGCCCTTAACGTTGGAGATACGTGACATCATAAGATCCCACATAGAATTCTCACGAACACCACTCATACGAGCCATGGTTGTTTGACGGTACAAGAAGAATTCCATGAAAGCTGTATCTTTCAATTCCTCCATCTTGGCGGGGGTTAACCCTGTAATGTCCGCTTTCGTAAGAGATCCGTCACAAGAGTTTGAGACGTCTATGATACGGGGACCGCATTGACTGAATATATCTGACATAATTTTAGTGTTTCATATTTTGTTTTTAGATAAGTTAATTCTATAACAAGTTAAGCCTCTAAAAAGTATTTTGCAAGCTGTTTCTTATTAGAGACTTAAAAAATTAACGTGTTAGGTTATCCTTGTTAAACGTCGTCGGGAAACTCTGGATCCAACATAGCGTCATACAAAGAGTTACCTGTCGGTTTATTCTTAGACACTTGGTTCCCGGGCTCTCTAGAAGGACGTTTAGACTTAGGCTTTATGTCCTCATCAGATTCTTTAGTTTTTGGTTTTTCCTTAGCATTTGCCCCTCTAAGTATCCTATCAATCTCTGCATCTGATAAACCTCGGGACTTTAAAGAGCGAGTAAGCATAGTTTCTTGTGAAGAAACCTCGTCTTTAATCCCGTTTTCAATACGTATTTTCATGTCAACCGCAAGGAGTTCTAACAGGTCTTGATCTGAGAAAGTCCAGTGTTTCGCTTGCTCTTCTCTGGATAGAGAAAAGAACTTCTCTCTAGGCATAAAGAACTTGTCACCCTGCTTCAAAACCTTCTCTCCTTCGGGGTGTGCTACCATGTCTTTCCCGAACTGAATAATCTTGTTACTGAGTTCTGCTTGAACTGGATTGTCCTTATCATACTCAGCAAGACCTAGACGCAACTCCATAAGAGACTTGCCCATTTCTTGAGTTTCCTGAAATTCTCTTCCTGCCACAGCGGTTTCTATAGGTAGTGATTCTGCTACTTTTTTAACACCCTCGTCGTCAAACCCGTTCTCTTGGTAAGCCTTTTTCAAACTGTCCGGTAGATAGTCCACTAAGTTGCTAACGTATTTTTGAACGGTTTTTTCCAACTTAGGTTTGTTCTCAGAATCCCGGATCTTGTCCTTGAGGGGTTTATACTTTTCCTCGATGTTTTTCTCAGCTCTTTTGGTAGCCTGATCGATCAAGTAATCCTGACCCAGCATCTGGAATTCTTCGGGATCTACTTTGGGTTTATGCTGGGATACCCAATCTTCAAAGTCTGGGTTATCAGAAAGAGGGGTATCTGGATCCTCGGCTAATAATTCTTTGGCCTTAGCCTTCAACCCCTTCAGATATTCAAGATGTTTTGCGGCTCTACCTTTGTAGGCTGGATCTTTAGACTCTGCGTGTTTCCAGACGTCGAGAGATTGTTTTTCGGAAAGTGTCAACGTAGATATAAACTCGGCATCCTCTTTTGAAACTTCCTCCTCGGCTTGGGTTTTCTCTTTAGAATCAAAACCCTCGAAGTCGGGTTTAAAATCATCGTCGGTAAAAGCTTCTTTAATGGAAGGTTTTCTATCAACGACTTCCTCGTCAGCCTCATCAGACTCATCGTCAGAGACCTTGGTGGAATTATCCTCCTTGTTCTTTTTATCCTTCTTTTCCTTAGAAGTTTTGTCTTTCGGAGTGTCGGCTTCCTCATCAACCTCTTCGGGAGGATTAGAGTCTAGATTCTTATTGCCCTCAATACGACGTAGGGTTTCAGCAACACTCCGCCCTTTGTGGCTAAATACAGAAAGTTCCTCTTCTTCTTGGTCAATACCTAAAAGTCTAGCCTCTTCAGGGCTGTACCTTTTCGTAGGTGGTTCTGGAGTGTCTAACATAAAAGACATATCAACCGGGTTGATATATTCTTCGTTCTCTACCTCTTCGTTTTCAGTCTCTTGGGTTTTGCTCATAATGTATGTTGTTATATGTTAGGAGGGCCTATGGCCGATTGCGGAGTAGGACTTTGGTCCTGTATCGCTTGTTGTTGTGCAAGTTCTTGTTGTTGTGCTGCGTCTACTGGGTTCTGAGGAGCTGGTGGTTGAGTCCCTAGTTGTAGTTGCAGCTGTTGGGCTATCTGAGTAACTGCTCCATCGAGTTCTTGGACTCCTTGTGCATTCTGCTGGATAACTTGTAAAATCTCTTCCATAGAAGGAGCTCCCTCAGGAGTTTGTTGGTCTCCTTCACTCTCAGGATTTAGTTTAAGAGTTATGGTAGTTCCAGAAAGCCTAAAGGCCTCGGTTATCATCTCGAACAGTTGTTTTTGACCAACAGCTTTAACCATAGCCTCATTGCCTGTTATTGTTCCTAGGAACTGGAATATAGCTTGAGCCGCCTCTACAGACTGCGTACGTACCGCACCATCCCTAGAGTTGAAGATGTAGTCGTGAACAAGAGAGTTCTTTGAACCCGTAATGGTCTGTTGTACCTCAAGGAGGTTAGATTGAACGTCATAGTTTTCGATCTCCTCGGGGTTTGTAACTTTAAAACCAGCAGCTCGGATAACGTCGTCTGGGTAGGTATCTACAATAGGGACGTAAACTTCGTTCTTCCCAGAAGCCATCAAGGATTCGTACAGGATACGTTTCATAGCGGCTCTGAACTCATCGGGGCCTTGAGACGTAAAGTTGAAAAGAGCCGTTGTAGTGTTGGCTACTTCTACAACCTCTGAAGCGGATACCTCCCGCTCAACAAACTGTCCAAGTTCCTGAGGGCTAAACATCTGAGTCTTCTCAAGAAGGCCGATAATGTTAGTGATACCTCTGAAAGTCTCTGCTATTTGAGCATGTAGGTCTGACGTCTGGAACTTAAAAGGAGAATCCCTCACTGGGTTTTTACCTCGTAGCTCTTCCTCATCCCCAGAACTATATTCAGCAATAAGGGCCTCGGAATGGAAACGTCCAGTCTTAACAAACTTTTTGATGTACTCTCGGGCATCATCTTCTAAACTGTCTACGTCAATGGCAAGAATCATGAAAGACTCTAAACGCATTAAGTAGACAAGCTGACTCATAAGGTTGTCCGCCTGATCCTGATATGGTAGGATCTCATGAGCCATTCCCGCATTGAGAAGTCTGCCATCATCTTCATTGTAGCCCATATAAGCTGCCGGAGTAGACGGAAGAATTTCTGCATGGACCACTGTATCGTCATTAGCAATAACGAGCTTAACCCAAACAGGGTGCGGGTAGTCCCCAAACCCTTTATCTTTAGGAATAACCTTTTCATAGTAAGTAGCTAGGAAAACCGCTTGGTCGTCCTCAGCGTCAGTAAGTAATCCGGTATTAGTCTTGCGCTCGTTCTTAAGAGCTATTTGAGTAGCAGACTCTGTAGGTGCTGGAAACTTGATTACTGTATCTGGGTAGTACGCATCAAAGAAAGATTGATAGGATGTGTAAAGATCGTCAAGGGCGCTGGCTGTTTTTATCTCGTTACGATTAAAATACCCAGAATCTCTCTGGATATCCTTAGCTTGAACCACATCCCAAAAACCTAGGTATTCAACCCCGTTGTCGTAATTGACAGAGGATAGAGGGGATGCCATATCATAGAAAACTCTAGACGGGTGAGGTGTAACGAACTTAACCCCCTCTTTTGTAATGACTTCCTCAAGTTCCCAAGCATCTGAAGTGCTTTCTAAAAAATTCTTTCGGTATTGTTTTTCTCGATCCCAAGCAGATTCAACAAAAGCTACCGTGTGCCCGTGAAGGAAACATTTCCTAAGCCACTGAGTAAATTCTGGACGGTATCCGTATTGGTCAGTTATAACCTCTACTCGCTGAGAAACAGCATCTGACCGTAAATTACCAACGTGGGTTTTGGCTCTCGGTTCGTATTTGAAAAAAGGATAGAGGTTGGCAAATCGGTTAGTTTGAGCCGCTACTCTGCGAGTTACGAAGGGGCGTATCAAGTTAAGAGCTGACTCAGAAAAACGACCTAAATCAATAGAAGTTTTTCCTCCAGATTCCTTTATGATGTACTCTTTCGCTTCGTCCTCTCCTAAAACTTCCTCTAGTTGTTTGGCACACTCTTGGACGTTTAACTTGTTCTGAGCGTACAAAGTAAGGGGGATTGTCTCGTTCACTACAGGACGTCCATCAAAAGCTAAGTCGGCAGCGAAGTAAAACCGATAGTTGTTAAGGTTCCATAGACGGCCCTCATCTAAACGATCGTGTATGTTTTGGATCCACTTGTCTTTTTTTGCAACAAGTTTACGGAGGTACTCTTTACGGACCTGTTTTTCAGCTTTCTCGCTGAGGGGTTCATCCTCGCCTTCATCCTCTCGTAAGGATTCTAGACGGGCAATCTCCCGTTCAACCAAACTTTCGGCCTCAGGAGGGTTGTCCTTTTCTCTAGCTAGAAAAAAGGCTTTTAAAGACTTATTGGTCGTCTTAAACTTCTTGAGAACTTCGTAATCTATCATGTTGAACCGGAGATGGGTAATCCTTTAACTCTTCGTTTAAGGTAATATGTTTATAGTAATTTTCCCAAAGGTCAAGGAGAACGCAGGCAGGCCCCGGAAGTTTATTATCTTTCAAACAGTTCTTGAAAGTCCAAGGTTTCATGTTTAGGTAGGCGGCTAACTCATCATACTCTATAACAAGCAGTTTGCAAAAAGTATCTACCTGAACCCGATCCCATTTGTGGACAAGGCCTTTATTGAAAGATTGGATGAGTTTTACGTTAGCTAACACGTTTACGGTTACTTAATCAGTTTGGTCAAAGTTTCCATGACCTCTTTATGTTGGTTATCCATCTTCTTCTCAAGTTCTTTGAGTTCCACTTTAAGCTCTCGGATCTCTTCCTTTTTAGAATACTGGTCACTAACCTGAAGTTCAAACTTATGAAAATGAGCTTCTAACCGCTCAATCCTAGCACCTAAACCATTACTGTCCTCTTCGTCTTGCTTGAAGTTTCGCCCTATTGCTTTATCGAGTTGGTCAACCCTAGCCATAACTACGTTATTAAGTATCCAAGCTGCACCTGAACAAATTGCGGCGAATATTACAGCGATAACGCCAAGGTCTGCGATAGTTAAACTCATGTTACTTAGTCTCTATAATAGGTGCTTCTTTACTTTCTGAATACTGTGCCTGTAAGGACGTATTGGACGATGGCAATGACTGGGTGGAGGAGGATGAATGCGAGTCCGCCTGTAGAAAGGACTGCCGCTTCCTTCGGAGAGATTGCAATATCAACGATCCCCCAGAGGAGTTTAACCCCTGTCCCATCTTATCCGGGGACGAATGTTTGTACCATAACGTCTGGGATGTCTGCCCAGATGAGGATTGGGAAGGTGATTGCGAGTGTGAGCATGAACAATGCCCCATTGTGAGCAAGACTAGCAAGCCCATATACCAACTTCTCTTTTTTCGATTGTGTCTCATAAGCGTATTTCTAATTCCCTAATTGTATTGAGGTTTTCTTTCCAGAATCAAGTTCTACTTCCAGAGGCGGTGCATTAA
>Ga0114918_10000854_pt1 | contig 26865 bp, 19 predicted proteins | sample LantaG_FD_87015 | JGI IMG/M metagenome (GOLD analysis project Ga0114918, IMG submission 87015) | Deep subsurface microbial communities from Baltic Sea to uncover new lineages of life (NeLLi) - Landsort_02402 metaG | ecosystem: Environmental > Aquatic > Marine > Oceanic > Sediment | place...
ATGTTCGCAAGGTCACCCGCGATGGCGTCCACGCAGCCGCAGCTGTGGAAGAGCACAAGCTTCCCCTCCCGCAGCACGTTCTCGAAGCAGTACTCGTATTCCGGGAGGAAGAACTGGCGAAACATCTGCGGTGAGATCATCAGGGCACGCTGGCTGCCTAAGTCCTCGCTGAACGTGATGCCGTCGATGCCAAGCTCAAGGTAACGGTCGAACACCGCTCGGGCATAGCCGGCGATGGCGTGCAGAAACGCTCGCGCTTGCTCCGGATGTGTCGCGATGCCCGCTAGGAAGTTGTCCATGCCCATGACGGCCCACGCTCGCTCGAACAACAGGTAGTCCAGCTCTCCGATGACGAGCGTCGCTCCACGATCCACCCTTGCCAGTTCTTCCCGCAGTTCGTCGCTGAACAGGAGTGCGTCCGGACTCGGGAGGCGATAGTCGTCGAGGTGGTCGAACGACGGCAGGGGATTGCCTTTCGGGAAGGGGACCGTATTCTCCAGCCCGACCTCCCAACGCACGCCCCAGAGGTCAGTCCAATCCCCTTTGAAGAAGTTTCCTTCAAACTGGAAGGCGTGGAAGATAGGTTCGTTGCCCAGGGGGACGCGCTCCGGGTTGTCGAACCGGATGGCGGCCAGGTAGTTTTCTCTGGGGCTCAGACTCGACATCTCCGCCTTTCCCTCCATCATCAGATCAGCTCATCCTGGCGCAATTACCACGGTGCTGAGGCCGAAGGGGCGGATGTCGACGGTCACAGCTCCCTCCTGGTACTGGGCCGTGTTCCGCCCAAGGGGGCGCTCGAGCAGATCCGTTTCCGTGACACGGGGGTTGTCGCCCGTGAGCGCCGGATCAAAGACTACGCGCGCCTGCGTCTGCCTGCCCTCCATCTCATAGAGCCGCAGGACGATGGCATCTCCCTCCTCAGCCTTCTTGAGACCACTGACCATCACGTTATGCGATTGCACTTGTAGGAAGCTCTGCGATGGGGGAAGCACTCCTTCATGTTCGTCCGTCGCAAGCACTTGCAGCGGGAGGTTGAGCTCGTAGCCGGAACGTGTTGCCTGCGACACGGACCAGTCCCCGACGTGCGGTTCCAGAGCGAACTTGATGACATGCTTTCCGAGCTCGGGGAGCGGGTCAGGATCGTAGCTGCTCCTGAGCAGGCTGAGCCGAAGCGTATTGCCCGAGACACTGTGGCCGTATCTCGACGTGTTCAGCAGGGCGGCCCCGACCGGCTTGGAGGTGCCGTCCTGTCTGCCGGTGAGATCGGCCCATTTCTGAGCGGGCACTTCGCCTGGAGTAGCCGCGATCCCAGCAGGGCCGACCCATTTGTGGGTGTAAGTGGTCAGTTCAGCGGGATCGGTCGGCCGCACTACGTGTCCGTTGGGGCACTCAAACCGTGCGACTGAGTCGGCAATGGCCAATGGGAAGACTGCTCGCAGTGAGGGGACACCGATCTCGGGGCGGCCGCGCTCGAGCCAGTTGGCCTCCACCTCGAAATCCACGCGGCGCGAGTCAGCGGACAGCGAAACGGTTACACTCAGTTCGGATTCGTTCAGCTGGCGCCGCGATCTCACGCTTGTCAACCACGGACCGCGATGCACTGGATCGAGGACGGCGCCGGAGGACAGCAGCTTCGTCTCCACGGGCTCGCCCAGCACCCATGCCGTCATGCCGTGTGGCGCCTCTAGCACGTACTCCAGACATCCGAGGAGCTGACCCGGCTGGACGAACTCCACGCCGGTTCGCTTGTCAACCAGGCTCGAGACGGCCCCTGATCTCGGGTCGATCTGCACGCGGAGAAACTCGTTTTCCAGCACCCCCTCACAGTCTCTCCGACATCCTCCCGTGGGCGAGGGAGACGGATCCGAGGTCACGGAGTACGTTCGGTAGCCGAGGCCGGGAACGTCGCGAGCGGGGAAAGCGACTTCAAGGTAGTTGTGGCCCCAGTAGGTATCGCCGCCAAGAACCTGTGCCGGGAGCGATACCCCAGTCTCGTCCACTACAGCGATCGCGTCCTGGGGGAGATCGGTGTCCCAGAGGCGGAGCGTAATCACCTCGGAGCGTTCCCAGGGACTCGGGTTGAAGACAACGAGGTGGTCTCCGCCTCCCTTGCCCCCTGCGTATCGGGACACGGCGCCGTCCGCGGGAACATCTCCCGCTCCGCCACCAACATCGATGTGAAGGTTAGCCTGCTTCCCACTCGGCGGGCACTTGGAGGTGTCAATGAACGACACCAGCGACCGCAGCGCTTGGGTCTTGGTCGCCGTTGTACGTGCCAGCGCCTCCTGGTAGCGCCCCAGCGCATGCTGCGTGGTGGCGGCCACACCGGAGCCAGGCAGAATGTCGTGGAAGTGGTTGAAAAGCGTGTGGCGCCACGCTTCCGCCAGTTCGCGTCGTGGGTAGCGAAAGCTCGCGACTCGTTCCGCGATCAGCGCAAAAGACTCGGCCTCAGCCAGGGCATTCTCAGTCGCGCGGTTTGCCGCCTTGATGCGGCTCTGCGACGTATAGCAGCCCTCGAACACGAAGTTGAGTTCGCCATCGACGACTGGCAGATCGCGGGCGTCTTGCTCTGCAATCATGAAGAAGTCGTCGAGCCTGCTCAGCCTAACCTGCGGGAAGATCGGCCAGGCGTCCATGTCTCCGGCGGCCTTGAGGTCGCGCCGTGTCGGTCCCCCACCATGATCACCGACGCCGTAGAGGAACAGCATGTCCCTCATGCCCGTTTCCGCCTCGAACGACAAGAGCCCGCGCGTGAGTTCCGGAGTGATGGCGCCGTTGTACCAGGCTCCTTGATCATCGAAGGCGAGCACGCGCGAGCCGTCCTTTCCCTGCCACCAGAAGAGCCGAGGGCCGTGCCCGCCGCGACAGAAGTAGTATCTCTTCACGCCGGCGTTCGCCAGGATCGTCGGCACCGTATGCGCGTGTCCGAAGGTGTCGGGTTCGAAGTCGATGAGCACAGCTTCCGGCGGAATGCCATAGTCCTCCTGCAGGAACCGCCGGGTATACAGAAGATGGCGGCACAATGCCTCGCCGGAGGCGAGGTTCTTGTCCCCCTCCACCCACTGGCTCGCGGTGACCTCCCACCGTCCGTCTGCGATGCGACGCTGCACCTTCTCTCGGAGCTCCGGCAGGTAGTCTTTGAGGATAGCGTATATGGAGGCCTGGCTCTGGGAGAAATGGAACTGAGGGAGTTCATCCATCAGCGAGTCCACAGTGGTGAGAGTGTCGTGAACGACGGCGACGGTCTCTGGCCAGCCCCACATCCAGTTCATATCGATGTGTGCGTGCCCAACGCAATGAACCGTATATTGCTTCGCGGCGGCTGATAGCGGCGAAAGCAGCTCCTCGGCCTCCGACACCGCCGAGGTGACTTCCGATTCGTTCGCTTCCAGTACCAGGGCGCCAGCCTGCGCCAGAAGCTGCTCCCAGTGGCCACGGTCACCGGCGCGCGCGGCGGCGAGCTCACAGCCGAACTCGAACTCGGCGTGGAATCGGGAGAGTGAGTTGCTGGTCTGACCGACTGCACGACGCTTGAGTTCAGTCCCCAAGTCCTGGAGGGTCTCCATGTGTGCCTGCCCGAATCAAGTGTTGTCGGTGAGCGCACAGTCCCTTATCTCCGAGCGGGGCCGCCCGCCTACCCGCTAAGCTGCTTTGTCGGCGCGAGCCGAAGCCCTTCTGCGTCTTCCGGTCTATAGTGGAAATGGGCAGATTGTCAGCAGCGTCGGGTACGGGAGGAAGCCGCCACAGGGAGTAGCTTCTATAGGGACTAGCTTGAAGTACGGACGCAAGCGGAGCAGTGAGCCAATGCTCCGCGCGCGGCCGCCTCCTGCGTGGCGGGAAAAGCCGGGCGTCAGGAGGACCACCGTGGACGCACATTACCTGGCAAGGAGACTCTCTTGAGTCGGATACGAATAGGCGTTGCTGGGCTTGGCCGGATTGGGTGGAAGTGCCACTGTCGGGAGATCGCTAAGAGCGAAGATTTCGAGCTGGCGGCTGTGCAAGAGGTCGTTCCAGAGCGACGGCGAGAGGCCGAGCAGGTATACGGAGTTCCCAGCTATGGGACTTTCGGCGCAATGCTGCGCCACGGTGGTCTTGACGCGATCACCATCGCCACTCCCAGCCATCTGCATGCCCGTATGGCGGTGGCTGCCCTGCGGGCCGGTTGCCACGTTCTCATCGAGAAGCCCATGGCGCGAGACGCGAAGGAAGCGGAGGCCATCGTGCGCGCGGCGGAGGAGGCCGGGAGGCTGGTCACCGTCTTCCAGTCCCTAAGGGCGCTGGCCTACTTCCAGCACCTGCAGCGCCTGCTGGCGGGGGGAATCATCGGCCAGGTCTACCAGGTCCGCCTGACCGGCTACCGGTACGTCAGGCGGAATGACTGGCAGAGCCTCAGCCGGTATGGCGGCGGTGTGCTCCTCAACGGCGGGTCACACCTGATCGACCAGCTGCTCCAGCTCATCGGCTACAACGTCAGCCGCGTCTTCTGCGACCGCAAGGTTGTGGCCTCTCTGGGCGATGCCGAGGACGTCCTCAAGCTCGTGGTGGTTACCCGCGAAGGGGCGACGGGCGAGATCGACATGAACCAGGCCGCCACCGTCTCGCCGAGTGGGCCCCAGGTGTGGGGGACAGAGGGAGCGCTGGAGTTGACCCCCAGCCTAGACGCTTTCACGGTCACGCTGTTGGATAAGTCAGACTTGTCGCCCAAAGAGCTGGACCCGTCGCTGGCAAGCCGCGACCGGCTCTATCCGAACGACGACATCTGGGTTAAGACAAAGACGATCGGCGTGGACCCGGGATATCTCGTTGACATCTACGCCAACTTCGCGTCGGCAATCCTGCAGGGGACGCCGCTGTTCGTGAAGCCGGAAGAGCCGCTGGCAGTCATGCGACTCATCGATGAGTGTCGACGGGACAGCGGCCGCGTCCGCCGAGTCGGTGCGAAAGAGTAGCTCAAAGATGCTCCTGCGCTGGTGCGGCTCAGAACTCGGGCACGCGCGCGACCGTCACAGGGCCGCCGGTCGCGAACGACTCCCGCATGGCCGCCAGCACAGCGACGCCGGTCAGGTAGCGCTGCGGCGGCAGCGGCTCGATGCCCGTCTCGAACATCTCGCAGAAGAGCTTCACCCCGGTCAGAAACGGCTTCTCCTCGGAAGTCAGGTGGGCCGAGTGCGTTCCCTCCTCGCCACAGGCGAAGGCGTGGAAGCCACCGCCTCCCCACCACTCCTCCAGGCAGTGCAGCGATGCCATGACGCCGCTGTCGAAGGTCACAACCGCCACGCCATCGCTGCCGCTCCGCGTCGCGGTCACACTGACCGGTCGGGCGTCGACCAGTCTCAGCACCACCTCCACCTGGTGGACGCCGTAGAAGAACACTCCGCTCCAGGGGCCGTCAATGTCACACGGGCCCGCGGTGACAAGCGCGCGCAGCCGGCCGATCCCCGTCATGCGCTCCGCGAACTCGCCAACCGACGGCTCCAGCGGGAGCGTGCTGAAGCTCGTGATGGCGACGCCTTTGCCGCGGGCCAGGCGCACGAGATCCACGCCCTCTTCGAGGTCGGTGCAAAAGGACTTGTCTACGAACACAGGAATGCCGGCATCGATGAAGGGCCACGCAGCCGACGCGTGGTGCTTTCCATCCCGGTGATCCACCACGACCCCATCCACTTTGCCGATCATCTCTGCCGGATCCCTCACGACAGAGGGGATCTCCCCATCTCGCGCCGCCTTCTGCGCGAACTCGTCTGTTTCCCCCCAGACGTGGGTCACCCTCGCTCCCGGCACGGCCTTGTCCGCGTTCAAGGTTCTCGCAATGAGGGCCGTGTGGCTGTTCTCCGCACCGACAATCCCGATCCGCATCTGTCTCCACTCCTCAGCGGCGCTCCGCTCGCGGCCGGTCCAGTTCGTTCGTGGTGAGCTGTCTCCTTCGCGCCAGCTGCAGATTCCTGCCGAATATCCGGAAAGGAACAAAAGATGACTGCGTTGACTGGATCACAAGTAATGCCGATCGAAGGCATAGAGGACTGGGAGCGGCGCCTCGCAAGACAGGATGCATTCTGGCACCGCGAGGTGCTGGATCGCCCACCAGTTCATATCACCGTGCCGAAAGAGAAGCCGATGGCGCCGTACCCGGTGAGCGCTCACGGGAGCATATGCGAGCGCTGGTTCGACGCGGGCTATCTGGCCGAGGCGGCGCGAGCGGAAGTCCTGAACACTGAATACCTCGGGGATGCGCTCCCCCACGTAACGCCCGACCTTGGGCCGGAGTTGTTCAGCGGATTCTTCGGCTGCGAGCTCACCTTCGACGAGGAGACCTCCTGGTCGCACCCGAACCTCATGGACTGGTCGCGCGTCGGCGAGCTTCGCTTCAGCACTGACAACGTCTACTGGAAGTCAATCGTCGAGATCACGGATGCTATGCTCCAGGCTGGTGAGGGGCTCTTCTATACCAGCTTCACCGACCTCCACTCCGGCGCGGATGCCATAGCCGCTTTCCGCGATCCGATGCAGTTGAACCTGGACATGAGAGATTGCCCAGAGGCAGTGCGGTCACTGCTCGAGCACGTGACGGACACGTATCTCTGGGTCTATGACTTCTTCTACCAGAAGCTCTCCAGTGCCCGCCAGGCCATCTGCATGTGGGGGAATCAGGTCTCCACGAAGAGATGGTTCATCCCCCAGTGTGACTTCTCGTGCATGATCTCACCTGCTATGTTCCGCGACATGTTCCTCCCGGCACTGGTTCGCGAGCTGCGCCACTACGAGGTCTCGCTCTACCACCTCGACGGTCCGACCGCCCTCAAACATCTCTACACGCTCCTGGATGTCCCCGAGTTGACAGCCATACAGTGGGTGTACGGCGCGGGCAACGGACGCTGTTCCGACTGGCTGCCCGTGTACCAGAAGATCCAAGCGGCCGGGAAAGGGCTCGAGCTTCGCCACCTGGAGATGGACGAGCTTGACTGCATCATGGAGAACCTACGGCCGGAAGGCGTATGGATCGGAATGGCGGGCGTGCCAAACCGGGATGCCGCAGAGCACGTCCTCAAGAGAGTGGCGCAGTGGCGGTAGTAGCCGGCGGCTGAGCACAGCGGTCGTGCTCCTTGCGCGGCCTGGCGATCCGGTTCGCCGCCATCGGAGGATTCACTGCGCTCCTGGTGGCGCTCTACCTTGTGCCTCGGCGCCATCAGGTGGCAGCGACCGTTCCGTCGTTACCCGCATCTCCCGCACCGGCTCCCAGGCGCTGACCATGCACCTGCGGTTTCGCGGTGGTCTCGTCAACGGCTGGCGCCGGTACAGGCGGTGCCGATCTGTTCCATCGCCGGCAGAGAGAGGAAGGGTGTTTCGCAAGGGTCCCGCGAAGGGAAGAATAAAGCAGACTATGAAGCGGCCCCAAGGAAGCCCTGACGCAGCGTCTTTGAGCACAGAACGCCTCTTTGAGAGGCGTGCGCGTGCACTCGGGGCTCACCGCTCGGCGTCCAGAGTTCTGCGTGCGGGGGAAGATAGTTGGGGACACTTCCCGGTCTATGGTTCCGGGATCTTCGATCCCCACGTCGCAGGTCGGCATGAGTTCGTGTTCGCTGTTTCCGGACGGGCACGGATAGCGACCCCGAGGGATTACTTCTCCATTGAGCCCGGCGGTCTGCTTCTCATTGAGCCCGGGGTGGACCACGGCGAAGCGCCAGCGGAATCTCCGTCCTCCTACGTGTTGTGCTGGTGCGTACTCGACCAGAGCTATGCGATGCTCCTACACACGACCTACTCCGCGGGAAGCAATTGGACCTTGGGTGGTCCCCAGCTGGAACTCCCCGGACGTACGAACGTACAGAGCATAGCCGTGGCCATCGGCGCAGAACTCGCCCACCATGCCTGGGGTTGGCAGGTGGCGGTCCAGTCTCTGCTGCGGTACCTAAGCTGCATTCTGGTCCGGCGCATCCGGCGGGGTCGGGGACATCAGCTTGCGCCCCTGGAGTCGCCGACGGTTGCAAACGATCCCGCTGCCTGGGAGGTCGTGCAGAATGCGCTCCAACACTGCCGCGCGAACTTCCACCTCCGGCTCCGCGTGGAGGATGTTGCCAACGCTGTAGGCTATAGTTCGAGCAGGCTAAGCCACTTATTCTCTGCCTACATCGGGCAATCGGTGGCGGACCACGTCCGCAGCCTGCGAATGGCGCGAGCGAGAGATCTGCTCGAGGTGACGGATCTGACCGTGTCCGAGGTGGCTCGCCGCGTGGGATACGGTGACCCGGCCCACTTCTCGCGTGCCTTCAAGCGATCGGAACGCGTTTCGCCAAATGCGTTTCGGGAGCGCCTTCGCGGTCACTAGCAGCGTTCTGCGCTCCATGCGAAAAAGGCAAAGCAGCAGCAGTTCTAGGCATGGACTATGTGTACCCGCCCCCCGTATCCTGGGTATAGTCGCTTTAGACTAGGTCGTTGACATGGCGTGCTTGCCGTTGAGGGCCCTCAGGAGGCGCTCGAAGGCGGGCGAGAAACGACCGGAAGGCGGGATGAAGTGCCCAGGAAGGAGGGAGATTTCAGGCGGGTGCTCCGTCAGTTCTGAGTAGTATGAGACGTAGTATGAAAACGCGTTGATGAATTCAGTCGAGGAGGATCGAGGAGGATATGGGTAAAGCAATGAGACGAAAAGGGTTCACGCTGATTGAGTTGTTGGTCGTGATAGCGATCATCGGCATCCTGGCATCGATGGTCTTCCCTGTGTTTGCGCGCGCCCGGGAATCGGCGCGCAAGGCTGTCTGCCTGTCCAACGTGAAGAACATCGCCCTCGCCGTTCAGATGTACCTGACGGACAACAACGACTGCTTCTGGAACAGATCGGGCGACAGCGAAGCCCAGGAGTACTTCGACCTAGGCATCGCTCGCGGGAACCCGAAAGACAACTGCAACCGCGCCTACCAGGCGAACCCGTTCCTGCGGGTGCCGGTACGCCTCGATGAGTACATCAAGAACCGCGACGTCTGGGACTGCCCGAGCGCGAAGCTGGAGAGTACCGCGAGCTTCATCCTCGCCAGCTATGGTTACTGGCTGGACACGTACCGCAACAACGAAGGTGCTTGGGGCACCGGTACCGAGGCCGGAGGGCCCTGCTACGTTGCCTGGCCACCGGGCTGGGGCGGCACGGTGACTGACTCGATCGCCCAGAGCACCCATGCCATGGACGCCAACAACCAGTCGGACAACGGCACTGAGAGCAACAAGGTCTTCAGAGCCTCCATCGGCGTCAACGGTGACATCATGTACAACGAAGTCAAGTTGGTCGAGATCCAGGATACGGTCAGGTACCTTGTCGTCGGCGACACTGGCGTCTTCATGGAGATCGGTAACATCAACCAGGTCGCCTACCCCGACCTGTACGGTAATCCATGCTGGTGCCCGGATGATGGAACGTTCTGCGCCATCGACTGCGCCGACTGGGAGAACTGCCCGTGGTCGGCCGGCTGCAGCATCACGGCTGCCAACGTAGACCAGTGGTTTGCGGATCCCTCCTATCGGAGGAGGTACTCGCGACACCTCGGCGGCAGCAATCTCGGCTTCGCCGACGGGCACGCGGCCTGGTGGCCTTCCGAGAGGATCATCTTCGGCGCCTACGATGGAACCGGCAGGGGCGCATGCGCTCGTCCGGGGGAAGAGGAGATCCTCGGAGCCTGTGCCTGCTGGGCGGGGCCCTGAGACCTCGGCTCAGGCCTAGTTAGTTAGGCGCTAGCTTGTTAGGACGGGGCCGCTCCGTGGGACGGCCCCGTCCTCTTTCTGTCCACGGCAAGCCGAGTACATGGGATGGGACAGTGAGAGCGCTGGTTACGCAGCTTAGGCCCGATGGGACGAGGGAGAAGCGGCTGGTAAGCGACTGGCCCGATCCCTGCCTTCCCGCGGCCACCGAGTTCAGGACCCACACCACCTGGTCTGGTGTCACGAATGGCACCGAACGAAACGACCTTACCGGCGGCAACTACGCCACCCCGGACGAAAAGCTTCCGCGCGGGTGGGGATACCAGAACGTCGGCCGCGTGACGCATGTTGGGAAGGAAGTCGAGGCCGTAAGCGTGGGCGACCTCCTGTACCTGTCCGCCGACCATATGGAGTACGTCGTCACTCCCCAGGACGGGCTCTACGTTAAGCTCTTGGATGGCGTGGATCCCCACCAGGCGGCGCTCTTCGGGATGGGCAGCGTCGCCATGCATACCTGCCGCAACGCCGACCTGCGCGTGGGAGAGCGGGTCCTTATCGTCGGGGCGGGGTGCATCGGGCAGTTCGCCGCCCAGATTGCCGCGGTGACGGGAGCGAAGGCGATCGTCTGCGACATCGACGCGGCGCGTCTCGAGGTGGCACGCAGGATTGGCGCGGCCGAAGAGGTGGTCGACGTCTCCGGCGTTGGGTGGGCGGAGTCGATCCGCGATGGCGGCTATGACGCGGTCCTCGACTTCGCCGGCGTCGTGGGCATGGAGGACAAGCTCCTGTCGGCGGCGCGGGAACGCGGGCGCGTGCTCTTCATCGCTGGGCGAGAGCAGGTGACCTACACCTTCAATCTCGTCCAGTGGCACGAACTCACGATCAGACAGAACAGCCACTTCGATCGCGACGATCTGGGGAACTTCTGTCGCCTTGTGGAGCGCGGCCTCGTGGTGGTAGCTCCGCTCATCCGCGACGTGGTGCCAGTGACAGAGGCGAAGCGCATCTACGACATGCTCCGGGACGACCCAGGCAAGCTCCTCGGAACAGTGTTCGCGTGGTGATTTCATGCCGTCTCTTGATCTGACAGGCGGGCTGAGGCCGTACGCGCATGGAGAGGTGCTGACGCGATGACCAGTCCTGTCAGACTCGCTGTGGTCACTGGCGGGCACTCCTTCGATGTCCCCGCTTTCCACGAGCTGTTCCGGCATATGGAGGAGATCTCGGCCTACATCCAGTCCATGGATGACTTCGCCTCGTCAACGCGGGAGATCCGCCGCCATTACGATGCCATCCTTTTCTACACGATGCTCCAGGAAGGACCCGTGGATGAGGGGCTGCCGTGGTATGCTGGAACTCCCCTGACCACTCTCTCAGACCTGGGCGCGGCTCAACAGGGCCTTGTTGTGCTGCATCACGCGCTGCTGGCCTATCCCGAATGGCCTGTCTGGGACGCTCTCACAGGCATCTCCGGCCGCAGCTTCGAGTACCACCTGGACCAGACGGTCCGCAGCGACATCGCTCGCGGGGATCACCCCATCACGCAGGGCCTCGACTCCTGGGTGAAGGTCGATGAGACGTACGAGATGCCGGAGCCCGGAGAAGATAGCGAGATTCTCCTGACATGCGATCATCTGAAGAGCATGCATGCCATCGCGTGGACGCGTCGATATGGGAAGGCGCGGGTCTTCTGCTATCAGGGCGGTCACGACAGCCGAGCGTATTCGCACAGGAACTTCCAGGAGGTGCTTCGCCGCGGCATCCTCTGGTCGGCAGGTCGCTTGGCACCGTGACGATATGCCCCAAGGGCACCCGCGGGAATAGCGTGCTCTCGCTAGGAACGGGCTGGCTCCGGCTGGTATCTCGTTCCTCGGCACAGCGCGGTGTCAAGAAGATCGCGCGAGCAATGGGGATGGAGGCTTCCCAAATGACCAGGTTGAGCCACATGAAAGCAGGAGGTGCGAGGGGTCCTTGGTGGCTCGCCGTCGCTGCTTGCGGTCTCCGGGAGTGCTGCCAGCCAGTCAACCTATGACGCCACGCGAACGACTGCTCACGGCGCTGGACCGGACGGTACCCGATAGGCTTCCTGTCAGCACCTACCAGTTGATGGATTACTTCATTCGGCAGTACATGGGGGGAGCGACAGAGCGCGAGTGCTGGGATCGCTTCGGGCTTGATGCGATTCTCTGGATCACCCCCTACCGACCCGACGCGAACAAGGGGGAGTACCTAGCCCCGTTGGCTGGCGAGTACGGGCTAGGCATTCGAAGGCATCTCAGCTCACCGGACTGGAGGGTGGAGTGCGAATCGCTGGCAGGTGAGGCATATCCGACAGCGCGATATCGATTCGCCACCCCCCGGGGTGAGTTGACCATGGTGGCGCAGGCGAACGAGCATACGGTCTGGATTGCGGAGCACCTCATAAAAGAGAAGAACGACATCGATCTCATCGCCGATTTCGTTACCACTCCGAGCTGCGATGTGGAGACGGTGAACGAAGCGGCGAGAGACCTTGGCGACCGCGGAATCGTGCGTGGGTGGGTGTGCTTCTTCGACATCTTCGGACAGCCGGGATGCTGGCAGGACGCGGCTTGTCTGGTCGGGATTCAGGACCTGATCATGGCTACCTATGATGATCCCGGCTGGGTGCACCAGCTCTTGGAGATTCTGCAGCGGCGAAAGCTGGGGTTTATAGAGTCGATGGCCGGCGCCAGGTACGACGTGGTCGAACTCGGCGGGGGCGATGCTTCCTCGACGGTGATCTCCCCCGCGATCTTCGATGAGTTTGTAGCGCCGTACGACGCCGAACTCATCAGCGCTGCGCATCGAGTTGGATTGCGAGTCGTCTACCACACGTGCGGAGGGATGATGCCGCTGCTCGAGGCCATCGCGGATATGGGGCCAGACGTGATGGAAACCTTCACGCCGGCGGGCATGGGTGGGGACGCGGACTTGGGCCTCGCGAAGAAGCGCATCGGCGATCGGGTCTGCATGATGGGTGGCTTCGACCAGTTCCACCACTTCCACGGCTGCAGTCCAGAGGAGACGCGAGCAGCGGTGCGGCGCTGTTTCGAGGAGGCTGGCGCGGGTGGAGGCTACATTCTGGCCCCCTCCGATCACTTCTTCGACGCCGATCCGGAACTCGTCAAAGCATTCACGGACGAGGCCCGTCAGTGCGCCTACTGACCACTCTGCTCCCACTCCCCCGCGAGAGGTGCTGACATGCGGATAGACATTCACGTACACGGAGCGCTGTCGGATCTTACGATGTCCCCCGACCAGTATGCAGAGAGACTGCGCGCAAAGGGGATCGAGCGAGCGGGTCTGATAGGCGAACTCAGTGAGGTGCTCGCGGCATATCGGGCCCTGCCCGACTACGTCATCCCCATTCCCTGGTTCGACATGGACACACTCTCGCCGGTCCAGATCCACGACGCCTTAGACGCGGGAGCGGCCGGAATCAAGTTCATCGACCCGCGTTTCTCTTACGGAGACCCTCGGTACGATCCGCTGTACCGGGCGGTCCACGATCGAGGGAAAATAGCGGTGTTCCACACCGGTTACCTCGCGCCGGAGTTCTCTAGGTCTCCAAGCCACACAGACATCACCCTCATGCGACCGGCCGCGATAGACGCCCTGAGCCGGAGACACCCCGACCTGAAAATCCTAATGGCCCACTACGGTAACCCCTGGTGGGAGGAGGCTTGGAAGATCACGTGGTCGTCCCCCAATGTCTATGCGGACCTCTGCGGGGGGACGGCGATCTACCGGTCCCTCAATATGTGGCGGGGTCTTTTCGCTCCCAACGGCACGCTGGATCCAGTCAGCATATCCAAGCTACTTTTCGCCACGGATGATAGGATCTTCGAAGAGGCCTACGATCCCAACCCATTCTGCGAGTTCTACGATGAGCTTTTCGATGCAATAGGAGCATCGGAGGCGCAACGAGAGCAGGTCAACCGAGGGAACGCAATACGCCTCTTCCTGTCGGACCTATGAGGGCAGCGCGCCGGCGGCTCCCCCAGCGTTCGCGGCCAAAAAGGTACACAGCCAGCAGGTCTGAGCATGGACGCCCAGGGAACGCGCGGCGTAGTCTTGGAAGTGGCTTAGCGAGACGGTCGCTTAGCCTTGGCAAGTGCGCGGGAGCTGGCAGCCGAATGCGAGAGGCCAAGTGGGCGGGCCAAGCGCCCTGCCGCGCCGACCCGTCAACTGTGCAGACTGCACTTACCATGAGGCAGGAATAGAGCAGTGGTTCTCATCGACATCGTCATCCCGATCGCGATCTGCGCATGCGTGTTGGCATCTCTCCCGGGGCGCCCGCAGCCGCTGACCGATAGATGGATCTTCGTCATGAGAGATCTGACTCAACCGGAGAGCTTCGAGCGGACGATATCGCTCGTGCCCGAGGCGGCGGCCTGCGGCTGCACCGCGATGGTACTGTCCGACCGGGCTTTCCAGCGCCTCGGAGAGCTCTCTTCCTCGGAGCGCGCGTCTTACCGAGCCCTGCAGGCCGAGTTGACGAGCCGGGGCATGGACCTGATTCCAACGGTCATGTTGATGGGGTATGGGCGGAGCATCCTTCGACACGACCCCAACCTGGCCGAGGGGCTGCCGGTGCGGGATGCGCTGTTCCAGGCACAGGATGGCGGCGCCGTTCATTTTCCAGACCCGCCGCCCGCTCTCGTCGACGGGAGCTTTGAGATTTCGGACGGCAATCGACTCACTCGCTGGGAGGGGCAAGGCGACGCGGGTCGCAGCATCTTCGTGGACGGAGAGGTGTGCCACAGTGGCGGGAGATCCCTGCGGATGCAGGACTTTCCGCCGGCGGCCGAGGATGAGCCGCAGAGCCGTGTCTGGCAGACAGTGACGGTTGGCCCCTTTCGGCAGTACCACCTGAGTGTGTGGGCCGGGACGGAAGGTCTAGAGGCGCCAAATGGCACCGTGTCGGTCTGCGTTCGGCCGGTGGCGAACCCGAAGCAACAGCTGAATTTGTCCAGTTTCGCGCTGGCGCCAACCCAGGACCGGAAGCAGTATCACATCGTCTTCAACAGCCTCGACAACGATGAGCTCTGTGTATACGTCGGCACTTGGGGGGCGCGAAGAGGACGGGTCTGGTGGGACGATGTGGAGCTGGAAGAGATCGCGCTGCTGAACGTCCTGCGGCGGCCGGGGTGTCATCTAACGGTCCGCGGCGAGGATGATGTCCTGTATGAGGAAGGGAGAGACTTCCAGTCGGTCAGGGATCCAAGTCTTGACGCGAACGAGATCTACCACGCTCCGCCAGGCTTTCAGTTGCCACAAGGGACTCGCATCCGAGCAGGCGAGAGCTCACGAGTGAGCTACTATCACCTGGTCGTCATGTGGCGCGCGCAGACGGTCAACTGCCTGAGCGAGCCGGTGATCTACGAGCTCATGGAGGAGGAGATCCGATGGGTAGACGATCTGCTACACCCGCGCGCCTTCTTCATGCAGCACGATGAAATCCGGGTCGCCAACTGGGACGAGGTCTGCCGCGGTCGCAGTCTGACACCCGGCGAGTTGCTGGCCGAGAACGTGCATCGCTGCATTCAGATCATCCGAGGGCCGCGACCTGATGCCGACCTATGGGTCTGGTCGGATATGTTCGATCCCCACCACAACGCCGGGCCTGGCTTCCCGGAACGCGATGGTCCGTTCTTCCTCGTAGACGGCAGCCTCGAAAGGTCGTGGGAAGGCTTGTCCTCAGAGGTCGGCATCGTGAACTGGAACAGCGAACGTCCAGCGGACAGCGCAGCCTGGTTCTCGCAACGCGGCCACAGGCAGATCCTTGCGGGGTACTACGATGCGGATGAGGATGGCGGGGCTATGGGTGACTGGCTGCATGCTGCGCTCGACCTACCTGGAGTAGCGGGAGCGATGTTTACGACCTGGATGGACAACTACTCCAACCTTGAGTGCTGGGCGCATCGCGTCTGGGGCGATGCGGGCCGTCGATCTGAGATCATCGAGGGAGTCTGAGCCTCGGGTGATGGGCTGTGACTAAGAGGACTCGGGTCCGAGGCGCGCAAGCGCTTGAGTCCACAAGGCAAAGGAGAGAAGACCGTGAGTGTCATCGACGATCTGAAGCAAGCCGTCATACGCGGCGATCGGGCGAAGGCGAAGGAGCTAGCCGAACAGGCGAGATCGGAGGGAGCGTCCGCCCGCGCGATCGTCGTAGAGGGGATAGCCCCGGCCATGGCGATTGTCGGCGAGAAATTCCGCGCGAACGAGTTCTTCGTGCCGGAATTGCTCATAGCTCAACGCGCCATGAAGGAAGCTCTAGGCGTGCTTGCCGGCGAGGTTACCGATCACATCGGTACCGTGGTCATCGGGACTGTGAAGGGCGATCTGCATGATATCGGCAAGAACCTGGTCGCGGCCATGCTGGAGGGGGCGGGCTTCAAGGTGGTTGACCTCGGTGTTGATGTCGCTCCAGACCGTTTCGTGTCGGCCGCGCAGGAGAGCGACGCGAACGTTATCGCCATGTCAGCACTCCTCACGACCACCATGGGAGCGATGAAAGACACAGTTAGAATACTCGGAGAAGCCGGCATGAGCGGCCGCGTCAGGGTCATGATCGGCGGCGCCCCCGTCACACAGAGCTATGCAGAGGAGATCGGGGCGGATGGCTACGCACCCGACGCGGCCAGCGCCGTCAGTACCGCGAAAAGCCTATCGGGTTGACCCCCGTTCGCATGGAGGAGATCGAAAATCGATGAGGCCTCGAGATATCGTCCTTGAACAGATCAGCCATCGACAAACTCTGCCGATACCATTCGCCCTTACGTTCGAAGAGGGAGTGGACACACGGCTCGACGAGTACTATGGCACAGACTCATGGCGCGAGCAGATCCCACCATACATTGTGAATGTGACGGCCATAGACCCAGATCGCCCCTCGCCCATCGACGACACGACCTACCGAGACGCGTTCGGCTCCGTCTGGAGCATCGCAGGACGGCCACAGCATTTGTTAGAGCCGGGGCTCAAGTCTCCCAGCCTCGACCAGTACGACTTCCCCTCATGGGAGACCTTTGTGGACGACAATCTGCGGAAACAGGCTCTGGAGACCTGTGCTGAGTACTCCGATAGCTTCCTCGTCGCGGGTTTCGGCTGGGGACTCTTCGAGCGCCCCTGGATCATGCGCGGGTTCGAAAACGCGTTCTCGGACATGGTTGTAGAAACGGACTTCTACGAGGAGCTCCTGGACCGCGTGCTTGAGATGCATCTCAAGTTCGTGGAGGTGAGCGCGCAACTCCCCGTCGACGGTATCATGTTCTCGGACGACTGGGGCGACCAGCGGGGCGTGCTCATCGGTCCGGAGAGATGGCGCAGACTCCTCAAGCCGCGCCTCGCCAAGCTCTATGAGGCGGTGCATAGGCACGGCAAGAAGACGCTCAGCCATTGCTGTGGCAACGTAACAGACATCATACCGGATATCATCGAGATCGGACTCGACGTGCTTCAGAGCATTCAGCCCGAGGCCATGAACCCCTACGAACTGAAGTCCCGATGGGGCGACAAGATCACCTTCTGGGGCGGCCTTGGCTCCCAAAGCGTGATTCCTTTCGGCACGCGGGAGGAGATATTCGAAGAGGTCAGGCGGCTATGCGAAGGGATGTCAACCGGCGGTGGATACATCCTTGGACCGGCGAAGGCGCTTCAGCCGGAAACCTCTGCTGCCAACGCGGCTGCCGTCCTGGAGGCCTTCCTGCAGTTCTCCGGCCATCCCTCTGCGGTCGTTTGAAGGCGGTCATAGCTCCAGCGAGGACGGACTGAGTGGCAATCTCGGCAACAACAGCTGAGGTGTTGCCTCGCTCAGCCCCCGACTTGTCTCAGCAGCGGTGACGATTCGCGGCGAACGCTCATCTACCTGCGCCTAGGGCTGACCGCATCCTGATTCGGCCAACGCCGGGGCGATGCGGCTCTGGCGGGGTAGGTTCCGGTGGCAGGTGCGTAGCCGATCCAGGCATGGACCGTACGCGAGCAACGTCGTATTCTCGGGATCGGCTTCATCCCGAGGTAGCGACTCACGCCGATCGTGGCCGCTGCCCAATTCACTTCAGAGGACGTGCCGGTGAGAGCACTGGATCGAGAGCGGAATACCATACGTGCGTTGGCCGCCCACGTCGCAGAGATCGCAGCGCTGCCAGTCCAGTTGGAGAAGGAGGAGCTTTGGCGGCGGCTGAACCGGCTTGACCCAGTGCGGCCTATGGTCATGCTCCAGATGTTGGATGACAGTGCCTGGCCGGACACCGGAATCGAGGATGCGCTCGAGTGCGCCGACCCCTTCCTGCGTCGTCAGGAGCTGGAGCTGAGCCGTCTGCTCTATCAGTCGGAGCATCAGGCCGGGGATATGGTGGTTGACACCGTGATCGCCGTTCCCTATGTCGTCTCGGACACCGGTATCGGGCTGGAAACGAAGTGGGATCATCCCGACCATTGGTTCGGCGCATACCGTTTCCTGCCGGTGATCGCGAGCGAGGAGGATGCAGACAAGATCCGGCCCCCGCAGGTCACCGTGGACCACGAGTCAACCGAGCGACTGTACGAGCAGCACTGCGATCTCTATGGCGATATCCTCGACGTCCGTAAGACCACGCCGCACAACTGCTGGTTCGACCCGTTCGACCAGTTCATCCAGTACCGCGGCGTCGAGCAGGCGTTCGTCGATATGCTGGACCGACCGGCCTGGCTCCACGGCGTATTGAGCCGGATGACGGAGTGCGACCTGGCGCGGATGGAGGCACTGGAGGCACAGGGCGCGCTCTCCCTCAACAACGGCAATCGCCGGATCGGACCGGGGGGGCTCGGCTTCACTGAGGATCTGCCACAGCCGGACTTCGCCGGGCAGGTGCGGATCAAGGACCTCTGGGGAACCGCCTCCACGCAGATCTTCGCCGACGTCTCCCCCGCGATGCACGAGGAGTTCGCGCTCCAGTACGAGAGCCGGATCCTCAGCCGCTTCGGCCTCTCCTGCTACGGATGTTGCGAGCCCCTGCACCACAAGGTGGATATCGCGAAGAAACACCTCCCCAACCTCCGACGCATCTCCATGAGTCCGTGGGCCGACGTGACGGTCGGCGCGGAAGCGATCGGGAGAGACTTCGTGTTCTCCTACAAGCCCAATCCCGCGATCATGGCCGGAGACACCTGGGACATCGAGACAGTCAGGGCCGACCTGCGAGACGTGCTCGAGAAGACACGCGGGTGTGTCGTCGAGATTCTGATGAAGGACCTGCACACGTGTCATGGGCGACCCGAGCGGATGTGGGAATGGACGGGGGCCGCGTTGGAGCTGGCTGAGGAGTTCGCGAACTGAGGGCGGGTCCCACCGGGCGACCGCGGGCCCGTTCGATCCAGGGATGATCATCTCGCGACGTTTGGCGCCACGTGTGGCAGAGACCGAAGTGCGGCGTTCCCCGACTGGGGCCGGAAAATGTTGACCTGCCGCCGGTGATGGCGGTGCGACCGTCAGGATCGGAGACTATGAGGTGAGTGTGCGCGTAGGCATTATCGGTTGCGGCGACATCGCCGAATCGCATATCGAAGGGCACGTCGCGGCGAAGGCGGCGGTGGTTGCAGTGTCGGATGTGAAACCCGAGGCGGCGAACGCGCGGGCTCAGCAGACCGGAGCGCGGGTCTGCCCAGACTACCGCGCGCTGATTGACAGCGGGGAGGTGCACGCGGTGAGCATATGCAGCCCCCCGGTTGCGCACGCGGAGGCGGCAGTGTACGCTCTTCGGGCCGGAGTGCATGTGCTGTGCGAGAAGCCCATGGCCTTCGATGTCGCCTCGGCGCACCGCATGCGCGAGGCCGCGGAGCAGTCGCCGGCACTGCTCATGCCAGCCTTCCGACATCGCTTTCTTCCGGCCGTCATCGCCCTTCGCCAGCTGCTCTCCTCGGGAAGACTGGGCGAGCCGGTGCTCTTTGACAACACCTTCTGTGGCCCGGCCTTCGGGATGGAGCAGACGTGGTTCACCAAGCAGGCCATCGCCGGTGGGGGCTGCGTGCTCGATACCAGCAGCCACTCCGTGGACCTGTTCCGGTTCCTGATCGGGGAGATCGTGAATCAGCATCTGGTGACGCATCGGCGCTTTCGGACCACGGATGTGGAGGACGTTGGCATCCTTACCGTTAGGGCAGAGAATGGCGCGCTGGGCGCAATGCGCTCCTCATTCGTGGCCGGCGCAAGGATGGCGTTCATCGATGTCATCGGGACGAAGGGTCAGGCGAGGTACGACTACTACGCCAAGCCGAACGCGCTGTGGTGGCGGCTGACGGAGGACGCGGACTGGACGCGCCAGCCCGCGGCGGAGAGCTGGGGGTTCGTGGAAGAGGTGGCACACTTCCTGGGCGCGGTGGAGGGGAAGCATCCCCTCGCCGTCAGCGTCGAGGACGGGGTGCGCTCGATGGAAGTGATCTGTGGAGCCTATGGCGAGGAGAAGGAGACATCGTGACGAAGATCGGGTTCATTGACTACTTCATTGACGAGTGGCACGCGAACAACTACCCAACGTGGATTCGGCAGAGCTCGCTCGCAGCCGAGTTCGAGGTGGCTCTGGCGTGGCAGGAGACTCAGCCCGAGGGGAAGCGGACGCTGGAGGAGTGGTGCCAGGAACAACAGGTGACACCGGCGCTCAGCCTGGAGCAGGTGGTGGCCGAGTGCGACTGCTTGGTGGTGCTCTCGCCCGACAACCCGGAGCGGCATGAGGACCTGTGCGATCTGCCGTTACGGAGCGGCAAGCCGGTGTATGTGGACAAGACATTCGCGCCGGACCTCGCCTCCGCTCAGCGGCTGTTCGCGAAGGCAGAGGCGCACCGCACACCGATGTACTCCTGCTCAGCGCTGCGCTACATCGAGAGCCTCGAGCATGCCGTGCAGGAGCTGGCCGGAGCGCAGATGGAGTTCGCTGCTACGCGCGGTCCGGGGAGCTGGGGCAACTACGCGGTGCATCAGCTCGAGCCGCTGGTGATGCTGCTCGGGACCGGCGCCTGCCGCGTCATGCAGATCGGCACGTCACGGGCGCGGTCGCTGGTAGTCGACTACCCCGATGGCCGCCGCGGCCAGGTGCTGCAGACCGCCGAGCACCCGTTTGAGTTCAGCGCGCTGCGCGGCGATGAGACTGTTGTTATCGCCGACATAGGCGATTCCTTCCCCCAGTTCATCGAGGCCATGCTTGCCTTCTTTGGCAGTGCGCGCGTGCCGGTTCCAAAGGAGCAGACGCTGGAGATCATGGCGCTGCTGGAGGCCGGAGCGGCGGCATTGAACACACCCGACACGTGGGTCTCCGTCCCTCAGTAGCGCCATCCCAGAACCGGTAGTCACGGAGGCGCACGTCCCGGCCGAGTTGCAGGGCACCACCCCGTCGTGATCAGCAGGGGAGGTCACGCGGCGAGGCGATGGGATGTGTTCACGGGATCATTGCAGGACTGGTCGGTTCAGGTGCGCCACCGCGCGATCCCTCACAGGCGCGTATGATAGAGGAAAGCGCCATCTTCTCTCTTGAGAAGGCCTTTCCATAAGCTGGACGGGCTGCGCTGACAGTTCAGTAAGCGACCTTTTCCAGAAGGCCTTTGACCGCCGTCACGAGGATGGCCGGCGCTTCAGGCCCGACTTTCGACCACGGCCCTAGGCCGACTTCGTAACCGCCCCGCTTCCACGCCTCCGGGGGTGCGAAGTAGCCGAGGTAGCCGTTGGCGCACGTGACGGGGACGCCGACGCGCGGGGCGCACAAAGCCTTGATCCGGTAGCCGACGGCGGAGAAAGCTTCACCCGGGACTCCCGCCAGCACCGCGTCACCGATCCGGATTACCTGTACATCCTCGCGGAAGGGACCGTCCCCCTCCGCGATCCTGACCAGTTCCTCCTCATCCACAGTCCCGGCCGCTTCCTGCGGGGTCGGGAGGGGCCGGGAAGGGAACTCGATCTCCGCGGAGGCGGCCCGCACTACCGCCGGTTCGTCGCCGCGACCGGCAGACAGAATGAGACGCAGCACGTGCTCCGCGAGGGCCCGCCCCATGGGCTCCACATCTGCGAACCGCCGCGTCGCGCCGACACTCGGGTCGATGTCGCCGCAGGCCCCGAGCAGGAACTGACACGCGCGAAGTGACGGGACCGACTCCTCGACGGCGTTGACCATCGCCCCCACGTAGTCCGCAGACACGAGCGGCTGCGCCTGCGCGATAACGGGGTGACAGGCGTAGTTGGCTAGCACCAGTTCGGGACCGTGGTCCGAAGCGAAGACAAGCACTGTCACTTCTTCGTCAAGAACCTCCTCGCCGCGGCGGTTGTAGGACAGCCCTGGCGCCATCCCTCTGCCAATCCGCAGCTCAACCTCGGCGCTTCCCGCGCAGGCCGCGACGGCACATCGGGATAGCGTCGCCTGTAGCATTTCCAGCCAAGCTTGCGCCTCCGCGTACGTCGCGCGGAGCGGACGGAAGCTCAGCGTCTCGGCCGAGGAATGGATGTGATTGCTCGCGAGCATCACATGCGACGCGGGGATGCCGGTGGCCCGCTCGATCGCACGTTTCACCTCGCCGGTGAAGCTCCGGCCCTCGCCGAGCAGGGAGTTGGCGAAGCCAATGGTATCCGCACTCACAACCACGACGCGACTTCCACCGGCCTCGATGCACGCAGCCCGCGCGAACAGCGGATCGTGTACCCCACTGATGGGCGCGTGCCGCGGCACGCCACTCAGGAACGGCATCCCCAGCGGAGGCGTGATATCGGCCTTGGCACAGCCTATGCGGTACACGGCTGTTCCGCGGCAACCTTCCGGATGATCTGCGCGGCTGCCTCCACATCCTCCTCCTGCCAACCCTCGTGCGGCCCGAGGATGAGAGTCTCGAGCAACTCCCTCTCCGCGACCGGGCAAAGCCCCGGCGCGTATTCGACCGTCGTCCGACACGGGGGAGCGGTGAACGGATAGCCAGACGTGCCGAAAGTTCGCTTCCCGCAGAGCGCGTCCGCGCACAGGTAGATGGGTTTGCCGGTGTACCCCCATCCGCACCACAGCCCATACGCGCTCACTCCCCGTGCAAAGGCCTCCGCATCGCGGCCCGGCACTTGGATCGGGTATGCCCAGTAAGAGTGGGAGCCGCCTTCAGTCACCGGCGCTGGGTTGATGCCGGGCAGGTCGGCAATCAGCTCAGTGAGCCTGTCTCCAACCCGGTTGCGGGCCCGCACGACCTGCTCCACCTTCCGCATCTGGACGAGCGCCACGGCCGCCGTGAGCTCGTTCATCCGGTAGTTCAGTCCCAGGAGCACGTACCTGCGCTGACCGGACTCGCCCCGCGATCCCCATCCTTTGTCCCGGAACAGCCTCATGCGCGCCGCGAGCCCCTCCGAGTTGGTGATCACGAGCCCGCCTTCGCCTGCGGGGAGGTGCTTGCTTTCCTGCATTGAGAAGCAGCCCATGTCTCCGACCGTGCCGACGTACCGGCCCCTATACGAGGTGCAGTAGGCCTGGCAGCAGTCCTCGATGACGGGCAGCTTATGCTCCTGGGCGATGGCCATGATAGCGTCCATGTCGCAGGGGTTCCCGAACAGATGAACCGGCACGATCGCGGCAGTCCGGTCCGTGATCTTGCGGGCCACATCTTCCGGGTCCAAGTTATACGCCCCCGGCTTCCAGTCCGCGAAGATGGGGACGCACCCCTGGTAGATCATCCCGGCGATGGTTCCGAAGTCGGTTACGGGCGAGGTGATGATCTCGCTCCCCGGCTCCGGGTCCAGAGCCGCGATGGCCGTATGCACGGCCGCCGTGCCCGACGTGCAGGCCACTGCGTGGCTCGACCCGTAGAGTCTAGCGAAGCCCTCCTCGAGCGCGCGCACGCGCGTCCCTTCCGGCCCGAAGAGCACCTGAGAGCGAATTGCCGCCGTGACCTCGGCGATATCGTCCTCGCCGTATGGGGTTCGCTCCGGGAAGTCTCTGCTCGACGCGAACTGACCAGGATCGCTGTGCGCCATCAATGCCTCCTCAGACAGGCCGGGCTGGTGGGCTCCGGCTGGCCGACTCAGACCCGTTAAAAGGAGTGCCTGAGGCAGGCCGTAACCGGAGGTGCCGGATTCCCACCCTTCCGTACTGTAGCGAGCCAGAAGGAAGAGGTCCATGCCCGTGCCTGCAGCGCAGTTGCCAATTGAGGCCCTTGTGCGGGCAGCGCGGTCAGCCCGGGCAAGATGACGTAAGGCGAAAGCTGCGGGATCGCCCGAGGGCGCGTCCCATCTGCGAGTGTCGGTGGCTAGGACTGCTGTTGCATCAATCGGGTAGGCAGGCCAACCACATGCTGGTGTGTCAACAACCGGTTCCAGTAGGAGTGTCTGAACGAGCACTGGTTCCTGTCAGTGGTGGACGTGCAGGAGAAGGCCGGCGCGTGGCGGAATTACTGTAAGGCTCAGCGGCCGTGCCGCGCGTTGGGGACCCTATCGCCGGAGGACTTCACCCTTGCGTCGACCGAGATGGTCACAGCCGTCGATGGCAAGGCAGAGCTTGCCGTCTTGATCTGAAACCCCCAATTCCAGGTGGTACAAGGACGGGGGTAGGCCCGATGGCAGCGGTCTCCACCGCGGTCGAAGACCGCTTGCAGACCCGCGAGCTTCAGGGACATCAGACTGCATAAGATGGAGCCCCGGTAGTGAAGTCGGGGCGACATCTCTGGTGCTCCAGTGGGTTGAGGCAGACGAGCGGCATCTGCCCGTCGGTATCGGCAGAAGCGGACAGCCTGCCTTGATCAAATGATCTGGCCTATCCAGTCACGGCTAGCTGAGCCGAACACACCATGGAGAGAGACGATGGAAGGCGAGAAGAAGCTGACCTCATGCAATTCACGCACTGCGGGCGGAGACTGCGCAATCCCGATCGAGGTCGAGAATCACTCCGGGGGCGCCGCGGATGAATGCCTATCCGCTGGCGTCCCTTTCTCAAGAGGCGCGCTGAGAGACGCCGAGACATTGACGCTGAGCGACGCCAGCGGCCGGCCGATGGCGCTTCAGACGCGAATCCTCTCCAAATGGCCCGACGGCTCGGCGCGGTGGGTGCTCGCGGACTTACCCGTGAGTCTCTCGGACTCCACCATCTCCAGGTTCACGCTCTCGGCGGGCGGCGAGCGGCCCGCCATCGAGAACGGCGTCCGGGTAGCTGCCGACGGCACCTCAGTACGGTTCTCGAACGGTATCGTGGAGTTCTCCGTGAAAAGGGGAGGGGCTTCCGGCACGCTCGCCTCCGCCGACGGCAAGGCATCGGCAGAGATAGTGTCGATCGTCGAGATCGGCGGGGATGGATACCGCGTTACGTCGGAGGTGGTTATCGACGCGCTCGAGGTCTATGCCGACGGCCCGGTGCGCGCGGCGGTTTCGATACGCGGACGGAGGCTCTACTCAGACGGGACTGAGGGGCCGTTCAGCCAGCGGGTGGAGATGTTCGCGGGCTCGCCGTACGTGAGGGTGGAGGACACGTTCATATATGCGCACCTTCCGGGCACGCACGCCAATCCCCAGCATCCGCTGGCCCTCTGGAAAGTCCAGGCGCGCGCCGAAGGTGACGCCAAACGCCTTGCGATTGCGTCGCTCATGTATCCGGAGGAGGCCGAGGGGCTCGTCGTTTCGAGTGACTCCGTGGCGTTCTGGGGACTCGATAAGCCGTTCGACCTGTCGCGCCACACCGACGAGGAGCTTATCGGCGAGGATACGCCGGGAATCGCGCTGGGGTTGGGGAAGTCGGCGGCGGCACTGGTGGGACTCATCCCGCCCGACGGAACCGGAAAGGACACCCGGCCGCGCTTGGGAGTCTACGCGCATACCACGCCGGAGGTCTACGCCGCGAGCAAGGCACTGGGTAACTTCGCGCCGGAGACGCCCGGCAGGTTCGAGGCGGCCGAGGGAGGCATTCGTCAGATACTCGGGTTCTTCATGTTCTACCAGGACCACGATCCCGATGGAGTCTTCGGCGGCGGCCCGTGGCACGGCATCTTCGACTGGGGCGACTGGCAGTGCCGCTATACCGACGAGCACAATGAGCCTACAGGATGGCAGTACCATAGCGGTCGCTACGGCTGGGACTGCAATGAAATGGACACGACGCTCATGCTCTGGCACGCCTTCCTCCACACGGCGCGGACAGAGTACTGGCGCGCGGCGGTCGCGATGAGTCGCCACACGATGGACGTGGACATGCTCAACATCGACTACCGCAAGTACCAGCTCCCCGACTACGTCTACGATCCTCATAGCTACGAAGCTCCGTGGCAGGAAGGCAAAGACAGGCTTTTCACGATCAACACCATCGGCCTCGGCCGCCGGCACAACGTGCAGCACTGGGGCAATGGCGTCGGCGACACGCGCCACACCTGGAACGGCGGGGTCATGATTTACTACTACCTGACCGGCAACCGGCGCGCCTACGACGCCGTGATCGCCATGGCAGACATGCACATGCAGCGGATCTGGGGCTATGCCTGCGGGGAATACACGCTCAGCCTCTGGTGCCTGTACAACGCCTGGCAGATGACTGGCGATCGGAAGTACCTCGACGAGTTCAAGTATCGGCTCGACGTGATCGCCGAGCTGAGACTGCCTGACGGCACGATCCCCGAGCATCTCGACTTCGACACGCGCGCAAACTATCCGGACGTGGACCATGAGGGCGGCGGAATGGGTCTTGCCCTCGACTACATCTCGAACGCCCTGGCCGACTACTACGCCGACACGCAGGACGCCGTTGCCAAGGACGTTCTCGTCGGCCTGGCCGAAAAGGAGCTTTCCTACGGCCCCGTCGACCTCGAGGGGGTCTACCAGCCGCTGTATCACATGAGGGCGCTGGCGTTCGCCTACGAAGTCACGGGTGACAAGCGTTTTCTCAAGCAGGCGGCGGACTATCTCGCAGTCCTGAATGCCGAGCCCATGCCGAAAGAGCCGGAGACGGCCGATGAGTGGTTCAAGCTCACCTATGACGTCAACTACCGCCAGGCGTGGCAGATCAGGCATGTGGGGCCTGGCATCCGCATGGCGCCGTACGTCATGCAGGCGATATCTGACAGCGAGGAAGCCGAGGGTGACTGATCTGACACCGTCGTCTGCTGTCTTTGGTCGACCGGCGCGGCGGAGGGGACTAGGGCTATGAAGGCGCCAGTGTGAGGGCATCCTGCGGGTGTTAAGTTGGCGTGGGA
>Ga0114918_10000855_pt1 | contig 26863 bp, 21 predicted proteins | sample LantaG_FD_87015 | JGI IMG/M metagenome (GOLD analysis project Ga0114918, IMG submission 87015) | Deep subsurface microbial communities from Baltic Sea to uncover new lineages of life (NeLLi) - Landsort_02402 metaG | ecosystem: Environmental > Aquatic > Marine > Oceanic > Sediment | place...
AGGGCCTTCTTCGTGTCCCATTTTCGTCCTTGCGTGGTGTCCGCTTGCGGACATGGAGCCTACTTCGAAAATAGCGCCTTCTATTGTCGAGCAGATGGTCAAGCTGACAACTTATCCCCGTTAAGGGGAGCTTGACCTACATGAGATCTGCATGTAGGCCGGGCTGTCGTGCCCGGCTGTCTTGCGACCTCTGCAAGTTCGCGACGGCATTTCCGTGTTGCGTGGTGTGCGACAGCGCATGGCGTCTGTTCCGCTGATCTTCATCGCTGGGGCGGCTTGGGCTAACCCACATACCGCCGCGCGGCGGCATCGTGTAGCCACTCGCGTGCCACCCAGAGGGCGTCAGCGTCCGAGAGCCAGTCGTGTTGCACCTGGCGGTGGAGGAAGTCGGCCAGGAACCACTTGACCAGCAGGATCTTGCCGTAGCACCACTCGATGCAGCGCGCATCAGAGGCCATGATGACGCTCTTGCTCGCGGGGACGGCCTCAACCCTCACCTGCATGGCGTGATTGTAGGTGCTCTGGCGGAAGTTGTACCACCACAGGCCGCCAACATGCGCGTTGGGATAGATGCGGGCCGCCTGCGCGGCGTCCATATTGTTCTGTGGCGAGCCCATCACCAGCTCGAAGTCGCAGTCGTAGCGCTCGAAGAGCGGGTAGAGGTTGGTGACGCGGCGCGGGTCGTTGACAGCCATCGCCGTGCTCGGGCTGACGTCGCGCTCGATCCCCAGGAAGAGTTGGGCGAACATGGCGTGTTCACTCAGGGCGGCGAAGCAGGCGTGCGCCAGGAGGGCCCCTGCTTGCCAGGCTTCCAACGGCCCGCCGGCCAGCGTGTCGGCCACGGCGACGGCGCGCTTGCCCGCGGCATTGAAAGCCTCCGCCTCGACGCGCATGCCGCGAATGCCCATCCCGGCCAGGACAGCGACGCGATCGCCGATGGCGGCGTGGGCCTCCTCGGCCACGCCGGCAGGCCGGTCTGCAGCTATAAGCCGATCCAGCCACAGACGGTGGTCCTCCCACGCCGGCACGGCCACGGCAACGTTGGGGAGTTCCGGGAACGGAGTATCCCCGAGTTCATTGACCGCGATCTTGCGGATGTTGAGGGCGTCGACGACGGATTGAGCCCACTCCGGCTGGGTCGCACGTTCGCGGACCGCAGCGTCGACGCCCAGGACGGCCTGGTTGGTGCAGAGTCCGTCGGCGTTGACCAGTGGCACCCCATAGAGATCCCGGCAGATGTGGCAGACGATGCGGTGCCAGTGGGTGTTGCGCACGGCGTTGAAGGCACTCACGAAGTGCTCGACGCGCTCCTCCTCCGGCAGCTCCGCGACCGTGCGAGGGTAGCCGACGGACCAGAGCTCCTGCAGGAACCAGAAGTAGTGCGCGATGTCCCAGAAGGTCTGGGCTGGAATCGGCACACCGGGCTTGTTCAGATGCGTGTGCGTGTCAAAGACGGGCAGCTCGTGTATGGCTTGGCGCCATTCTTGACGGTCCATACGGCTCCTTTGTTGATGACCGGTTGCCAGTTGTCAGTTGCCAGTTGCGATTTGAGATTTGCCTATTCGTCTCTCGCCAGCTGTGGGAACTCGGTGATGCGGAGGTCCGTGCAGCCGTAGGGAATGAGGGCGAGTTCTTCCAGCGGCTCCTCGCTGGTGGCGGGGCTCAGCGGGACGTCGGCGGCTGAGCCTGCTTCCTCGTCCCACTCCGTCAGCTCGCGGCCCTTGACGGTGGCCGAGACCGGCGCGCCCTCTGGCGAGAATGGGACGGCCCCCACCGGGTGCTCGTGGAACTGGACGTCATCGGCCAGCGTGTCGGCGTCGACTGCCAGAGCGTAGGCCCAGCGGCTCGTGGGGGTGATCTCCCAGTCGGCGTGGGGCAGCTCGCGGAAGGGCTCATCTTCGTTGATCCGTTGCCACTGTTCGCCGATCTTCAGGGCGTAGGTGAGGGGGCCGCGCTGGATGGCGACCGCATCGCCGTAGCCCTTGCGGAGTTCCGGCTGCATCGGCAGCGTCAGGTCCAGCTCGGAGGTTCCCTCCCACGTCCGGTTGACCTCGTAGAAGGTGCCGGTTGCGGGGGGGACGGTGGTACCGTCCGGCAGCCTGATCGCGGCACCCTTGGCCCACGCCGGGATGCGCAGCCACAGGGAGCCTGTTGCCGGGGCCTCGGTGGTGACGGTGAAGTGCAGGCTATCACGGAAGGGGTAGTCGGTCTCCAGGCTCACCACGACCGGCACGCCGCCAAGGGTGGCCCTGGCGGCGCTGGGCGCGTACGCCGCTGCGACCAGGCCTGTGCTATCCTGTGTCATCATCCACAGGTGCGCGGCGAATTTGGGCCAGCCCTGGCTGAGATTGGCCGTGCAGCAGCCGTAGTTGGGCTCGACCCCGAAAGTGTTGGAAGCCGGGCCGTTGGTGTTCCAGATGCGCTCCTGGACGGTGCACAGGATCTGGTTCGCCTGCTGGTCGTATTGGTGCGACCACATGTCCGGCGAGAAGGTGGCGGGCAGGGCGTTGAAGATGATCTGCTCGAGGTGATCGCCGAAGGCAGGATCGCCCAGGACGGAGAGCAAGACCTCCAACGAGAAGGCATACTCGACGACCGCGCAGAGTTCGGTGCCATGCGTGGGCTGATGTCCCGCCAGGCACTCGTCGCCGGTGAACATCCCTGTGGCGACGCCATGGTGCGCCAGCAGTTGGCCGATCATCGCCGCGGGGGCTGTGCGATCACTCTCGGCAGCGGCGAAGCGCCACCACAGCGCGGGGGCTTTGACCGCCATCGCGTTGTTGACGACGTGGCTCATATAGTTCCAGCGCCCGTGCGGCGTCGGCTCCGCGTTTGGCCAGCCGGAAGGCGTGTTGAAGAATGCCGGCCAATCGAAGCCCTGGGCGTGCAGTTTCGCTGCCAGGTCCACCAGCCATGCCTCCCCGGTCTCCTCGTAGAGCGCGGCGATGCTGAGGAGTGTCTCGAACCAGCGGAACTGTCCCCAGTTGAAGAGGGGGGCCCTGTCGATGTGGCGATCGATGCAGCGGAGGGCGCGCAGGAGCGCTGAGCGTCGTGCCTCGCGGACCGCGGGGTCGCCGCCGGCGATGCCGGCAACTTCATAGGCCTGGAGCAGCACCTTGGTGGTTAGAATCTGGCCCCAGAGGTCGTAGCTGGCCTGCACAGCAGCCCCGGAGGCGGCGATCATAGCGCGCGGGCCCAGCCAGCCATCCGCCTGCTGGTGCTCCACGATGGTGTCGATATAGCGCGTGACTTTGGCGATCAGCTCCTGGTCGCCCAGGACGTAGGCCAGGGGGATGACACCGTCGAGCCAATAGGGCGCGCGCTCCCAGGCTTCGGCCTCGCCGCCGAACCACTGGCTGTCGCGGACGTCGGGCCAGAACTCGTCCAGGTGCCCGCTGAGGCCGTCGGCCTGGATGCGCAGCTGTCGTTGCAGCCAGCCGGTGGGCGAGATACTGCCGAGGGGCAGGGGCCGGAAAGCCGGTGGTTGAAGCTTGAATGTTGCCATAATCACTCCTTGTGATGTTGCTCTAAGAGCTCACGCAAAGCCGCGAAGCCGCGAAGACGCAAAGGGGACCGGTATCTTAGGCTGACCGCCAAGGAAGCTAAGGGAACGAGTATGGCAACTTCTTGTCAGGTACGTGCGTCGGGTGAAATTCCAGGTTATCTCTTCTTTTCTTAACGTCTCTGCGCCTTGGCGTGAGCCATCTCCATCTCGTTGTCGGGTCTCGCTGCTATCTGCCGAACATGGGTGCATCACGGTCGATGATGATGCCTGCTTCCTCGATGCCCTCGCGGATGGCGCGCAGGCAGTTGGGCCAGCTGCCGTCGTAATGGCCGATGGTCAGAGCGTCCGCGCCGCACTGTGCCGAGACCAGAATACCCTGCTTCACCAGTTGGGGCGTTGCCTTCGGACGCGGCGAGATGGCCGACAGGAAGTATTTGTCGGGGCCGATAGCGCGGCGGATGCTGTGCAGGTAGGCGCGCTTGAAATCCATCCGCGCCGGATCGCCGGATTGCTCCGCGTAGTCGGAGCTGCGGACGGAGTCCATGATGGCGCCGACGGCTTTGAGGTCGAGGCCCATCAGCTCGGGGTAGCTGGCGAAATGGTTGAGCCGCAGGTCCATCGCGGGTTGGGCAGTGTGCACGGCGTCTGAGATCTGCTGGAAGAAACCGGTCAGGGACGACGTTCGGAAGCGCAGGAAGGCGTAGAGCTCCGGCATCTCCGCCAGGAGCGCCGTCGCCGTCGTGCTGCTTTCCTGCAGTAGACGGAGTTCGAAGCTCTGCTTGTGATTGTAGCGATCGAATCCCTCTGCGAACCAGCCCAGGCGCTCAGTGATGGCTTGCCAGTTGAGCCCCTGTGACTCGGCAGCGGATCGGCAATGCTGGCAGAAACAGCCGCCGGTGGTGATATTGATGAGTCGCATTGACTCAGCGGCGCTGGAGCCTGCCCAGGGCTGTTGCCCGCCGGGGAAGAATCCCAGCATGCAGGTCTGAATGAAATCGACGTCATAGTGGGTCGCCAGATCCAGGTAGAGTGCCGTGCCGTAGGCGCGCACGTCCGGGTGGTTGGGGCACATGTGCCCGTCGATGGGTGCACCGAAGATGTCGCGCTGGCGGACATCCTCAAGCTCCTCGCGCATATGGGCCTTGTCGATCCAGGTGTGCGAAAGCTCTGCTCCGACAGTCATCCCGCGGCGACGGGAGCCATCGATGAGCTCCTGCAGCCAATCGCGCTCACGGATCTCGGGCCTGTCGCTGACGCGCGGTTTGATGCGGCAGTTCGCGTAGCTATCGGCGCTGGGCTTCCAGTATGCGCGGGAATCCTCGGTCCAGTAGACTTTGCGCCGGCGGTTGTGGGGGTAGTAGAAATCGGTGAGCGGGCGCTTCTCGTCGTGCATCAGCGCGACCAGATAGGTGCTGTTGGTGAGTGTCTCACGCTCCAGGGTGTCGAGGATGTTGTCCAGTCCTTCATCCAGCAGATCCCAGGGGTAGAGGCTGGCGACGACTTCTTTCCAGAACATCACGGCTCCTTTTTTTCATGAACAAGGGATAGGGGATATGGGAGAAGGGACAAGGTCAGAATGCAGGAGTCTGCTGCCACGAGTCTTCGCACGTTTCGCGCCTTCTCCCCCAGTGCCTGATCACTTCTCCTTCTTCCTAGTAAACCATACACGCCCGATAGGCGTCCAGGGCATAACGGTAGCTGTCATAGTCCGTGCGGGGCGAGATCGAGTGATCGGTGGCGAATACGAGGCGCGCCCCACACGTCTTCATCCCCTCGATGTAGTCAGTCACCTCACGGACGATGATGTCGCGGTCGTTGGTCTCCAGAACCCGGGCGTCGAGGCCGCTGACAAAGGCCAGCCGGTCCCCGTACGCCTCGGCGAAGGCGAAGGGATCGTTGCCCTTGGCCTTGCGCTCCATCGGGTTGAGCGCGTCAAAGCCTGCCTCTGTGATCATCGGCAGGGCATCCACCGTGCTCCCGCACGTGTGGAAGACCACGGGCAGATCGTAGGTGTCGTGGAAGAAGGCGACCAGCTCGGCGTAATAGGGGAAGACAAGCTCCCGGAGGATCTTGGGTGAAGCGAACAACCCGTTCTTGTAGCCCATATCCTCGTAGATCCAGATACCGTCGGGACGGCCCACATCCTCAATCATCGCGGTGAAGGCGCGTTTGTAGAGGTCGGTGTAGACGCGGTTGTAGTCGTGGATCCAGCCGGGATCGAGGAGCAGGCTCTCATAGAGCGTGACGTCGCCCATGCTCTTGCGGGCGAGTTCCCAGATGAAGAGGTGACCGTAGTGGGTCCAGCGCTCGCGTCCCTCCACCGCGGCCCGGTTGCGACGCATGTCCGCTGTGTCCAGGCGCGCCGGGTCCCACGCCAGGACGTGAGGGCGGTAGTCGCGCTCCCAGATCTCGCGGGTCACCATCCGGAAGTCGATGTGCTCGGGTGTGCCGGACTTGTGCTTCCAATACTTGAGGGCTGCGCCGGCGCCATCGCGGCGGACCTCCCACGCGTCCGTTTCCTCCAGGAGCTCGTCATAGTCCAGGATCGGCAGCGGGTCGAACCACGGGCCGATGCCGACCATGTCATAGCCGAAGTGCTCCCACGGTGCGACAGGCTCAATGAATTCGCCGGGCTCGGCGACCGCCTCGGACCGTCCGTCGTCGGGGCGCCAGCGGTTCTCGCCCGGCTCCTTGAGCACACTTCGAGTGGGGTAGCCCTGGGCCACCCACTTGACCAACGTCTCGGGCCACGGTGAGCCGTGCAAGGCCACGCGCTCCGCTGGCTGGCCTCGGAGTAGGCAATCTACGACGTCTTGTGGAGTCTGGGTCATTTGGTGGCCTTCTGCGACGGTTTCGTTGACAGGAAGTGTAGTCTCAGTAGCATGGTGTTAGTAGCGTTGAGCCGACTTTGATCATAGTGTATCCGCCATTCTTCTCTCAGCAAACGAGCCCGACTTGTCCCGCGAGGGGCCCTGAAGCCTGGGCTGACAAACTAGGGCAGCACGAGAGCTTTTAGGGCCTGTGCGCACGTGTAGTTGGTATTCGCAGTGATTTGTCGTTCTGAACCGCGCTCGATGACGTGATAATTGGGCATCTCGGCAAGTTTCGTGAATTGGAGGTGTTGTGGAAGCTTCATATCGAAGTACGCAATTCGGCACGGTGATTGTGGTGGGACTCGGCACAGGCGTCGTGTTCCTCGGTTACGAGGTTCTAACGACAGGGTGGCAACTCTTGACCGGCTCACTGTTGTTGGTGTTGTTGGTCTGTCTGGTTCTGTATCACTCTCTCACGATCGAGATCCGGGACGGCCGGCTGGTGTGTTTCTTCGGACCCGGGCTGATCCGCAGAGATTTCCCTCTTGAGGACATTGTTGACGCCCGTCACGTTCGGAACCATTGGTACAACGGATTCGGCATCCGCCGGACCGCTAGTGGGTGGATGTACAATGTATCGGGCTTCGATGCGGTGGAGATCTCACTGAAGTCCGGCACGCGCTTCCGAATGGGCACGGATCGCCCTGCCGAGGTGGTCAAGGCTATCACCGACGTGGTGAACCAGGGCGTCTAGCTAGGGGCGGACCGGACCAAGCCCTGGGATCGCGGGCGTCTCGCCCGCTCTGCTTCCGCAAGCTCCGCTTTGAGGGCAATGATTGGTCTCGCGGCTTCTGCCGCAAAGATGCGGGCGAGACGCCCGCGGTCCGCGGAGGCAACATCCCAGCGTAGGAGTAGTCTGAATAGGAAGCGAGGGCGACGGCAGATTCTGCCGTCGCCCTCGCTATGGGTGGTTACTACGTTAGCCGAGGCTGGGCGCTTGCCAGCTCCAGTCGGTGTACTGGTGGAGCTCAATGCGATTGCCGGCGGGATCGGTGATCCAGGCCTGGTAGCTGTGGTCTTTCCCCAACTTGACGGGACTGACCTCGACGCCGCGGGAACGCAGCGTCGAGACTGTGGCCTCGATGTCGTCGACCTCCAGGCAGATGTGCTTGAAGCTCTGTCCGTCGGCGCGTTCGGCCAGCGTGCCCTCGAAGAGCTCGATGAAGTTGCGCTCGCCGAGGTAGAGGTATATGCCGAAGCGGTACCCGTCTTCGTTGACGAAGTCGAAGGCCTCCTTGAGGCCGAGGGCGTCGCGGTAGAAGCCCAGAGCTTTGTCCAGATTCGAGACGGTGAAACAGGTGTGTGCCATACCGGTGATCATGCAGTTGCCTCCTTAACACGGTTTGTGATTTCGTCGTAGAGATGACCAGGAAGCGGTCCCTGCTTCGCCGCTGCTACGTTTTCTGCCAGGTGGTCGGGGTTGAGAGTGCCCACGATAGTGGTGTCACAGTGCGGGTGGGTGAGGGTGTAGCGCAGAATGAGCTCAGCGGATGACATGCCCTCGGGGAGGATCTCGCTCAGTTTCGCTGCCTTCCACAGATCGACCCGCTCCTTGCTCGCTACCTCGCTTTCGGGGCCACCCTTGGCGATGCCGCCGCGGATGATGATGCCCATGCCCGCCTCGGCGGCGCGGGTGATTACGTCGTGGTGTTCCGGCTCCAAACCGGAGTAGGGGATCTGGAAGGTGTCGAAGGTGCCCCACTTGATGTACTCGTCCAGATGGGGGAGGGTGCTGGAGATGCTGATGAACTTCACCAGGCCCTTTTCCTTGATCTCCTCCATCACCTGGAGCAGGTCGCCCTCCTTGATCTGCTGAGGCGCCGCGTTGTGGAGTTGCCAGATGTCGATGCTATCGAGCTTCATACGCTCCAGACTCTGGTCGATGTTGCGCAGCAGCGTGTCGCGGTCCCAGGTGTGGGGTGTGTCGAGGCGCCCGTCATCGGTGGGAACTTGGTTGCAGCCGGCCTTGGTGGCGACGTAGAATTCCTTGCGCCGGTGGCTGATGTACCGCCCGATGCGGACCTCGGACAGCCCGTAGCATCCTGCCGTGTCGATGAGGTTGATGCCGGCATCCAGGGCGGCGTTGAGGATGCGCTCGGCGTCCTCCTCCGAGGGATCGCGTCCGTTCCAGACCTTTGGTCCGCGGATCTCCATCGCTCCGAAGCTCAGCTGCGTGACCTCAAGTCCGGTGCGGCCCAGCGTGCGGGTAGGTAATCCTCTGTCCATTGCACTGCCTCCTTTGACTTTGTGGACGTGAATATTGTACTTCGCGAAGGTTGCCGGTGCAATCTGCCCCCTTTTCCTATCTTCTCCCGAAGGGCAAGGGCGGAGACAGCATGCCGCCGGCAGCAACTGTTACTGCACGACCCAGCCGTCGTCGCGCACGGCTCGTGTGTAGATGTCCTCGTCGAGCGCTAGGCCAAAGCCGGGCAGGTCCGGTACCGTGACAAAGCCATCCTCGATCGTGTAGGCGGAGGCGTCCAGCCCCCGGACGGTGGCCTCGTCCCACTCGACGGCCTCGAAGCTCGAGAGGGTGGGGGCCAGGTGGCAGGCGGCGTAATTGCCGAACGGTTCGCCGTAGCTGTGCGGTGCCGCACCCACGCCCCACTCGGCGAGCTGCGGGCCCAGCTCCAGCCAACGGCTGAAGCCCGGTCGATGGATGTCATACTGGATGATGTCAATCAGCCCGTCGCGGGCCCAGTCGAGCAGGCGCGGGGAGGCGTCGCCCTCGCCGTCGGCGATGCGCGTGGCGAGACCCTCGGCGGTCATCCACTCCTTGAGAGCACGGTAGAACTGAGCGTCCTCGTGAAAGGCTTCCTCGATCCAGTTAATATCCGCATCCACAGTCTCCGCGAGGACGCGTTTGGTCAGGTTCAGGTTGTAGCCGTTGTTGGCGTCGATCATCAGTTGTGCGTCGGGGCCTACTGTCTCGCGTACCGCGCGGATCACGGCGATGTCGCGCCGGGTGCCGGCGTCCAGGTCCATATGCATCGCGCCGCGCCCAACTTTGATCTTGAAGGCCGTGTGGCCGCGTGCCATCCCTTCAGCGGCCCCGCTCGCGATGAGTGCCGCGGCCTCGTCGTCGTCGCTCAGGTGCAAGTCGTCCATGTAGAGCGACGTATCGTAGCAGGGCACGCGCAGGGGGGCGCCGTCGGCCTTGCCGCTGATCAGGGTGTGGACCGAGCGGCCCCGCTGCTTCGCCAGGAGGTCCAGCAAGGGATACTCCAGGAGGCGGAATGGCTGTCCCAGGCCTTCTCCGCCGACGGTCTCCGGCAGCCCGGTGCCGACGAATGCGCCTGCTTGGTCTTCCTCGATCCACGTCCAGCCGAAGCCTGTGGCGCCGCTGTCCGTCGTGACGCGTGCGATGGGCGGCGCGACGCGGTCGCCGTGGGTGCCGAGCCGGGCGTTGCATCCGGCCGATCGCGGTCGACGGCCTTCCAGACGTCCCGATTCGATCTTGGTGATTCTTGTGCCGATTTCGGTCATGTGGGTTCCTCTGTGGTGTGTGATAGGGCGAAGGCTTCCTTTGACTCCGCGAATATGGGTATTATCGGGCAAATGGGAGGAATTCACAAGGAAGGTTCAGGCGGCGGGCAGGGCGAAGCTATGTTGCTGGGGAGTTGTACCGCTGAGCAGATGGGGCAGATGAAAGCGCTGAGGGTGATGTGATCCGCCTCAAGCGTGGAAGGCGGAGCTTGGGCTCGAGCTGGACCACGCCCGAGGCCTACTCAGGACGTCCAGCGCACATCCTGAGGGTAAGGTGCACTGCCTCCTCATAGACGCCGTAGCCATCTAGTAGCGTTTGCGGTATGATACAGACAGTATGGTCCAAAGGAGGGTTTGATGGCGACCATTGTGTTGACGGCAGTACTTCAGCAGGAAGAGGACGTCTATGTCGCTACGTGCCCGGAGGTAGGCACGGTTAGCCAGGGGCCCACGGTCGAGCAGGCACTGGCCAATCTTAGAGAAGCGACCGAGCTGTACCTGGAGGAGTTTCCACTATTCCGGGCGAGCCGTCCATTGCTCACAACCTTTGAAGTCACGGCGGAAGAAGCCGTGTATGCCTAAGCTGCGACGGGTCTCGGGACAAGAAGCCATCCGGGCATTGGAGCGCCTCGGTTTCATCCAGATACGACAGCGCGGCAGCACGTTGCTATGAAGAAGCAGACGGTCGAGGGTAGCGTCGGATGCGTTGTTCCGCTGCATCGCGAACTGGCAATCGGCACGTTGCGTGGCATTTTGAGACAGGCCGGTGCGACGCCTGAGGAATTCATGAATGTGGTGTAGCTACGGAGCTCTGAGCGTTTGCCGGAAGCCAATGCGGACTAGATGCAGGATGCCCCACAGACGAGTCCCTGGAGGCATGGAGTCCGCTGCTCGGCACGGTACCATTGACGTAGCTGAACTCCGGTAGTCACGCCCAAGACGTCCGTCATTACAGCACGCGAGCCGTCCCGGCCCCAACAGCACCCTATCCTGGTGCTGCGCCGACGGCGGCTCGCGTTTTCTCAGTAGCCGAAGCTCCGGAAGGTTGGCCCACAGTATCTGTCTCCAGACTTCCAGCTTCTGATAAACAGAATTATATCATATAAATAGATAAATATCAAGCCGCAAGTCTCAAATCACAGATGGCAGATCATAAAGGAGCGAGGGATCTCACAAGATGAAGGTGTGTTAGTCCGTCTTGAAAGATCCCTCGTTGTTCTAGGCTCACGAAAGGCGGGGGTGTGATCCCGTTAGGCTAAGGGCGGTATCTGCGGCCCTCGTCGACCATGGCCAGGTAGTTGTCGAGCGGGATGTAGTTGGCCACGCTGTTGCCGGTGCCGAGACAGTAGCCTCCGCCGGGCATACAGATGTCCAGGGTGTCGCGCACGCGTTGGCGGATGGCGGCCTCGTCGTTGCGGCACATGAAGTCGAGGTCGATGCCGCCGAGGAGGGCGATACGGCTGCCGATGGTGGGCTTCAGCTCGCGGACGTCCTCGATGGTGTCTTCGAAGGAGTGCTTGCCGTCGATCTTTACGTCCTCGATGAGGTCCTCGTAGATGGAGAAGAGGTTGCCGCAGGAGTGCAGGATGTAGGGGCGGCCCGCCGCGTGCGACATGGCGGCCATCTTGCGGTGGCCCGGTAGGACGAACTCGCGGAGGTCGTCAGGGCCGATCATCGGGCCGGTCTTGAAGCCCATATCGTCGCTGCCCCAGGCGATCTTGACACGGTCGAACTCCAGGATGAGCCCGAGGATGATGGTGTAGAGGTCCATCAGGCGGTCGGCGATGGCTTTGACGAGATCCCGCTGGTCGAAGAGGGCGAAGCAGAGTGTCTCGTAGCCCATCAGCCAGGTGAGGAGCTCAGCGAAGTGGCCGAAGCCGCCGCTGCCGACGACGCACATGTCGTCGGGCAGGTTCCGCTCATACCACTCCAATGCCCGCGTGGTCAACTTGGCCGGATCAGGCCATGGGTAGGCCTCGAATTCCTCCCAGTTGGTGATGGGGCCGGTCTTTTCGTCGATGTACTGTCGCCCGCCCTCGCGTTGGATCTCGGCGGTGTCTTCGGTTGTTATGTGGTGTAGGGGCATATCCAGGACGTCGATGCCCTGTCGCACGTAGTCGTAGCCCAGGAAGCGCTGGATGCGGAGCATCCGCCGATAGGCGAAGTCGCCGGCGTCGGTGTCCAGATCGTCCAGCAGATGGAAGCGCTTCGCTATGGCGTCCTGTACTTCCCCGTCGAGGAAGAGCTCGATGTGGTGGACGCGCTTGGGCGTCCCCTCACGTAGTATACAGGCTCGGAAGGCCTCCCAATCCTGTGTCACGGGTACAGAGAAGTTTACGTCAGCGTGTGTGTCCATAGATCCTCCGGGGTCTGTCTTGGTCCTGGGCTTCGGGCTAGTTCGCCAACCCAGTGATGAGCAAGATGCCGGTGAAAAGGCTAACGGTGCCGAGCGGGAAGAAGGCCAGGAAACGCTTCATCATGTTCATGCGACCGCGCAGCGGGAGCGCCAGGACACGGGGGCCGCCCGCCTTGAGGTACTGCTGCAGAAGACCGACAAATTGGGCTTTGGCCGTCGCGTCCTGCGTGAAGCGGATGGCAAGCTCCTGCCATTCGCCGTTGATTTTGAGTTCCACCTTGCTCTTGCGTGGGGTGTCGGGGTCCTGCGCGAGGCGTGCGCCACGGACGCCATCGATCTGGCGGCTCGACAAGGCGAGTGAGCCCATCCAGGTGGTCACCAACCCCACGGACACGGTGTCCCAGTCGCCGCGCAGGATTCTGGCGACCGGCAGCAGGCCCGCAAAGACCCACAGTGCCACGCCAAGGAGTGCCAGCATCACGCCAAATACGATTGTCACATTTGTCTCATTTCACGGATCAGCATAGTTGCTTACGAGGCTACATTATAGGACGGTGGGGCGGGGGGGCAAACCAAATCGCAGATCATAAATGGCAAATCACGAGCTACACGTGGCAGAACGTGGTTTGCAGAGCACCATTCACGATTCACCGGATGTATGCGACGAAGCACGCAGCTAGAGCCAGCCGCGGAGGCCGTAGATAACGGTGCCGATGATCTCCTTGAGGGTGCGGGAGGTCATGTCGAGGTGGTCGGAGCGGGGGAGCAGGTTCAGCAGTTGCACACCCAAGTTGAGCTGGGTGTAGTACTCCCAATCAGGTTCTGTTGCCAGGTAGTCGGTGGGGGCCGGCGTGATGACAAGGTCATACTTTTCGAAGATCGCCATGGATCTGGGCATGTGCATAGCGGAGGTGACGAGGATGATCCTGTTCATACCGCGTGCCTCGAGGATCCTGGCGCATTCGATGCCGTTCTCGTAGGTGTTGAGGGAGGCGCTTTCGAGGATGATGGCGCCGCGTGGCACGCCGAAGAAGACCAGTAGTTCGGTCATCGCCTCCGACTCCGGCACGCGGCCGGGGGCAGAGAAGGGGCCGCGGGCCCCGCTGACGATGATCACGGGCGCGACGCCCTCGCGGTAGAGGCGCGCGGCATAGATCATGCGATCGCCGGCCTCTCCGACCTCGTGCGTCGGGCGGGGTGGTAACTGCTGCTGGGTTCCGCCGCCGAGTACGATGATCGCGTCTGCCGGCGGAGCCTCCGCGGGGTCCAGTGACGGGTACTGCCACTCCAGGGAGCGGACCAGGGCCATACTGACGACGCGGTGACCGCCCAGCCACAGGCTGACCAGGGCCACGATGATCAGGCCGTTGCGCCACCTGTCGTGGTGCCGGAGGACAAGGCTCACGACCAGGAGCAGACAGGTGAGCCCTGCAGGGTAGATAAGAGTAGGCAGGAATTTCGATAGAAAGTAGAAGATCTGCATAGCTTGGTAGTGTTGTCTCCTTGGGTCAGGCGGTGGCGTTCATTTGTGGTATTGCTCGCCGCTCAGGATGGTCAGAGCGCGATAGAGCTGTTCGAGAAGCACGACTCTAGCCAGTTCGTGGGGGAAGGTAAGCGGTGAGAGTGACAGCGTGTCGTTGGCGGAGGCGAGGATGTCGGGTGCGAGCCCCGCCGGCCCGCCGATGAGGAAGGCCACGTCGCGGTAGGTGCTTGCCTGGTTATGCAGGTAGCGGGCAAGTCCCTGGCTGGTTGTGCGCTTCCCCTGGGCATCCATGGCGATGACCCACGGGATCTTGGCCTTGGCGATGGCCGCGGTGAGCGCAGCTCCTTCGCGGCGGATGGCGACGGTATCGGTCATCCCGCCGGTGAGGTAGTCTCTGACTTCGACGATCTTGAGTTGGGTGTAGCGGCGGATGCGCTTAGCGTAGTCTTCTTGGGCAGCACGCCAGTGCGGCGTGCGCATCTTGCCGACGGCGGCGATGGTCAGTGTGCCTGGCAGGCTGATCACTCTGGACTCCCTTGGATTACTAGAAGGCTATCTCCGGAACAGTGGTGCAACGTGCCATCTTGGACCGCGTGCATCAGCATGCCCACGTCTCGCCCGCTCTACTCCCAAGGCCCCGAGGAGCGCAGCAGCTGCTATGAGCATCGCAGTTCCCACTGGCGCGAAGATGCAGGCGAGACGCGTGCGGTCCGCAGAAGCTGCAATCTGGCGCGAGTTGTTTTCGTAATGGGCATCATGTTCGCTCGCGGCCACCACGCAACACGAAAATACAGCGAGCAGAAGGTCCCAAAGCCTCGGCCCGAGCAGACTCGGATTGAGATCAGGCGAAAGGCTTTAGGCCCGCAGAGCGGGCCCGCTCTGCGGGGCGCAGAAGGTTATTTTCGTAGCAGCACTTCACCGTCCGCAGAGGGCAAATTGCTGACCTTGATACCGGCCGGTGTGCATTGGGAACCGCGGTGCGCCACACCTTCGTGATTCTACGCGTTCGCGGCGTGACGGCAAGTCTGTGTTGCCGCGGACGCTCACAGAAAGGGCACGCACCCAGTCGGGTGCGTGCCCTGGCAATATAGCGTGGTTGCGGTGCTTCTACGGCTCGGGCGTCGGTGTTGGTGTCGGTGTCGGCGCGATATATGGCGTCGGTGTGGGCGTCGTGGTCACCAACGTGGGGGTGAGCGTCAACGTGCCGGTCACGGTCGTGGTCAGGGCTGTTCCCTCGGGCGACAGGAGAAGCAGGGGCGTGCTGCCCTCGGGGAGCGGCGGCAGCACCCGGTCAGCGATATCGGCCCACAGAGAATCCAGTGCCGGCGCAGCGCGGAAGGAGCGCTCCCCGATCAGCGTGCTGAGGATCGTGGCGCGTTCGACCCATCCAGCGGCGTCGACGGCCATCTCGGGTGAGAGGGCGGCGGCGCGCGTCAGGTGTTCGACGGCGAGGACCAGCGATACCTGGGCTGCTCCGATATTATCTTCCAGCAGGAGCAGTTGTACGTGGACGAGGTCCTGCGCGGTCTGCAGGAGGGCCATGCGGCCCAAGATCTCGGCCTTCAGCGCGGCCAGTTCTTCGCTCTGACCTGCAAGTGCATCTGTTTGCGCTGTGAGCTCGGCCTGAAGATCGGCGAGGCCGGCGGCCTGCTCGTCGAGCAGCTTGCTCTGGTCATCCAATTCGCCGAGGGAGCGGGCTAGGGACTGTTCAATCTGGGCTAGCTCCTCCGTTTGGGTGTCGGCCGTTGCGTAGAGGCCATCCATGCCGGGAACCAGTGTGGCCAGCTCTGCGGCCGCCGTGGCCAGTACGCGGTCCTGAACGGCCACCGTCTGATGCAGTTCGGCCAGTTCACCCTCGAGATCCGCATTGCGGGCTTGGAGCGCCTCCGTGCGCTGGTCGACCTGGGCTTCTGCCTGATCCACGCGTCGGCTGAGATCGGCGATGTCGGAGGTGTTATTCTGCACCGGCACGATGGTGGCGCGATAGAGCCAGGGGATGGCGAAGTAAAGGCCCGCGCCGAGGGCGCCCATGAAAATCACAATCAGGATCAGTTGGAGCAGCACCTTGAGCACGTTTCCCAATGCACGCCAGAAAAATCTGGTCTTCTTGGGCGGGGTCGTATCCTGTGTCACGCGTCCACCTCCAGATCGGGTGCCGCCCTCTGGGGCGCTGCACTCTGAGGCTCAGCGAGTTGCTCCGCGAAGATCTCCTGGAGCAGCTGCTGCAGGCGCTCGAAGAAGGTGGTGGCCTTCTCGGTCTGTGCCTCGACGGCATCGAGGGTCTCGCCCATCGTGTCCACATCCTGACTCAGGTCTGCCAGGGACGAGGTCAGGGCCTTTGTCTCGTTCGCCAGCGCCTGGATCTCCTTGGTAAACGTCGCCAGAGTTTCCTCAGCCTGCTCCATCCGCGCCGTCAGACCGGAGAGGACCTCGACGCGCTCACGCAGCCCGCTGACGTTGCCCTGCAAGATACCAACGTCGCCTTGGACGGCGTCGAGTTCCACGCTGAGTTCGTTAATCTGTCCCTTCACCTGACGTATGGCCACGCTGCGGTTCACGTCTACCGATCCGTTGATGCCGGCGAAGACGAGCATGCTGAGCCCCAAACCCAGGAGGCCGCCTAACACCGCGCCGAGCAATGCTGTCCAGAACCAGGCGAACCTGCCGCGTTGCCCAGGTGCGCGTTCAGACTGGGCCGGCTGCTTTACCTCCCCGGCGACGGGGCCCGGCACAGGAATCGCGGCGTGCTCTACGGGCGGTGCTTCTGACTCCGCCAGCTCTTCCTCCACATCGAGTTCCCAGCCGGTATCGTCATCGGCGGCGACTTCCTTGGGGTTGGGTACCGGTGGGGGGGGCTCGACGGCCAGCGCATGATGCACCGCGGGTTCGTCGATCACGATTTCTCCGGAGCTGGGCAGCGACTCCGCGACCACTGGGGCCGTTGCTTCGGTGGCTGCGACGTCGTCGGCGGTGGGGATGGTGACCGTCAGACGGTCAGCCAGCTCTTCATACAAACTGGCGCTGACGCCATCGACTTGCGTGATGTCTTCCTCGAAGAGAAAGGGCCCGTGCTCGTCGCGATAGGCAATGATGCGGGATGCGAGTCCGGGGCCGATTCCGGGCAGGGACCTCAATGCCGCTTCATCGGCTCGGTTTAGATCTATCCGGGGTGGCTTGGGCTCTATCATCGTTTCACTCTCTGTCTCGATACGCGTAACCATGCTGATCTCCCTTCGTGATGGCCTGCTGGCGCAGCCTTGATCTTTCCGGGGCCGCCGGCAGACGCACATAGAGCAGAATCACTTCACCTTCATTATAGAGAGACGGAGGCGAAAACGCAAGAAGGCTTAGAGCGGCTTGACCGCCACGAGGTAGTTGAGAAAGACGATGCCGCTGTAGCCCTTGGCGTGGGCGCCGCCAAGGGCAAAGGCTCCCGCCGGGAAATCGCGGTGGTAGACGAAGAAGGGATAGAGGCCGCCGGGTGTCTGGATGTCGACCTGGATGGTCTCGTCACGTTTGAAGCCGCGGAGCCAGCGCGGCAGCATCTCTGCTTTGGCCTGATAGACGATGTAGACACGACTGGGGCGGGTGAGCTTGAAGCGCAGCAGTTTGTCGCTCTCCGAGTCATAATCCAGGTCGGCCGGCCGAACGGCGTGGAGACCGCTCAACGTCAGCGGCAGGTTGATGATCCGGTAGTCACGGTCCGTGTAGCATCCCATCCGAGCGCGCAGGATGGTCTGTTCGTAGTGTTTGCCGCTGGTGGCTCGGACGTAGACCAGCGGGTTCTCGTACCGGTAGGCGTAGGCCGGCGTGGGCGTGGATTCCTCGTGGGCGACAATGGCCATCCCACCGACAACCGAGGTGAGGGGATCCATCTCGCGGATGCGATCGTGGCCGAAGATGCGCTCCAGCATCGCGACGTAGGCCGGGACCAGTGAGGTGCCGCCGGTGCGTAGGACGACGTCGACCTGGCGGGAGCCTATGCCCGCATCGCGGAGGACGGCGCGAATGTCGCCCTCGACCTGGATCAGCTCGGGTTCGATCATCTGCTCGAATTCCCGCCGGAGCAGCCGCTCGCGGATGTCGATGTACTCGTGCTGGAAGGTCAGCTGGGCCATGAGGTTGGGGGTGAGAGCCTTCTTGGTCTGCTCAATCTCGCGGAAGAGCTTGAAGCCGACGTTCTGCGTCACGAGGGTCTCCAACGCCAGCATCGCCTGCGGGTTGTCGCCGGTCTTCCGGTAGCGTCTGATCTTGCCTAGCGGCTCCGGCCGGGAGAGCTCGGGCATTGTCTGCCAGGTATGGAGTTCATCCAGAAACTCGGGCGGGAAGTCGGCGCCGCCGTCGATCTTTGCGCCTTTGCCGAAGTAGGGCAGCAGCGAGGCCATAATGCGCCGGTCCAGATCATCACCACCGATGAGGACACCGCGCGTGGCGATGACGCTGGGCGGTTGCCGGCCTCCGACCTCGACGACGGTCAGGTCCAGTGTTCCACCGCCGAAGTCGAAGACCAAGGCGACCTCGCGGTGGGCGGCACTGCGGTGGTAGAGATGGGCCGCGGCGACGGGTTCCATCTGGAAGGTGATATGGCGGAAGCCTGCTGCGCGGGCCGCGCGGTAGAGGATCTCCTCGGCGCGAGCCGACACTGCGGGGTCATCCGAGAAGCTCACCGGCCTGCCCAGGACCACGCCGTCGCAGGATTCGGAGAACTGTGCCTCCGCCCGGCTCTTCATGTCTCTCAGGATGACGGCGATCAGTTCATCGATCGTGTAGTACCGATCGAATATCCGGGTGCCCTCGTAGCGCGGGTCTCGTAGTGCGGTCTTGACGGATTGGAGCAGGCGCCCGTTGGCATTGATGTCAGTGACGATGTGCACATCGTGCCAGTAGTGAATGGGGCTTGATCCGGCGCCGGCGACGATGATCTCGATGGCGCCGAGGTCCTGCCGCGACCAGACGATACGGCGTCCGGTCTCCTTATCCAGGTATTCGGACGCAGCCTGCGAACCGAGCTTGGTGTTGTAGTCGCGATCGATCCAGATGAGCGACGGCAGAACTCTGGGGTTGTCGTTGGTGGGGTCCAAGTGAACCGGGTGCAACTCTGATCCGTCAAAATACGCGACTGAAGAGTTCGTGGTTCCGAAGTCAATGCCAATTCGCATCTTTCCTCCTTGGGGTGAGTGAGGCTTCTGGCGCGCTGTGTCGGAAGCGCAAATCATTATTATAGCGCGGAATGGTGGAGGGGACAAACGGAGACGCGTAACGGATGCGGGGCAGGGAGGCTAACGGTTGCAGGTTACACGTTGGCAAGTTGGTCCGTCTGTCGGCCGTTCTCTTGCGCACACCATATAGCACGAAACTGCATGTGGCGGCAGAGGGCCTGAAGCTTCTTGAGGGGCTTTGGGGCCTCTACGGTTCCGCAGCAGAACGACTACCGACCGGTAAGTCCGTACGTTGGGCGTGTTAACCGCGGCGGCCGGCGGCGATGACGAGCAGGGCTGGTACGAGCAGCGCGGTCAACAGCATGAGCCAGGGAACGGTGTCACGCAGGAAGAGGGTCACGCCGGCCTTGATCGGCGAGGTCTCCTCTGTGAGGTCCTTCCCGTCCTGCTCGATCCAGAGGCGCCACTCGCGCTCCAGCTGTGTCAGATCCTGTTCCATGACAGTCTCTGTGCCGGTGTTGCAGGCCTGTCCATCGGCATAGGCCCAGAGCAGCTCGCGAATGGCTGTCCAGCCGTATTCCTGGCGCAGGTAGTGCACCAGGCTGCCGCTCTGCGCGTAGGCGAGCTGAGCTCGGACCGGGTCTTCGGGGAAGGGCGCGCACAGCTCCGTCAGCGGGATCAAGTCGTTTATGTCCTGCGCCGTCCGGATTGCCTGTGCATACTCGGGATCGGGGCGGGTTTCGAAGTAGGTCGCGAGCCCCTCATTGAGCCACGTGGGCAGAAAGGCATAGCCTTGTGATCCGAGGAGATTGAAGAGCGCCATATGGGTCAGTTCGTGCGGGATGTACTGCTGCATCGCCAGGAGCCCATCGGAGTTGGGCGGTGCGGCGATGAGGATGACCTGCAGTTCGGGATAGGCAACTCCGCCGGCCCAGCGGTGGCCGCCCAGCTGCATGGCGGACGCCAGATCGGTCTGCGACGGGTAGACAAAGATGTCGACTGTGTCGATCTGAGGGGTCTGGAGGGCGGCGTAGATCGCTCCCAGGGCCACCTGCGCGACATCCAGGGCTTGCTCCATACCGGCACGCTCTCCCGTGATCCAGTGGATGCGAACGGGGTCAGCAGTAGCCTTCCGCCAGGTGAACCGGTCATCGCCATACTGGAAGCTCTGCCGCGGGGTCTCGGTGACCTTGCCTTCAGGCGTTTCGTAGGTCCACCAATAGGTGATCGACGCGAACGGCGGCAGTGGCGCAGTTTCAAGGTTGCGCGAGACGACGGCCGAGCCTTCGTTGAGGGAGGTTGTTTCGCTCTCGGTATAGCTGTCGTTGACTCGGAGGAAGAGCTCAGCTGCGGCGCCCTCAGGCAGGTCTGCGACATTCATGCGGAACAGCGCGCTCTGTCCGTAGGTGTATGAGTGGGAGAGCAGCGGCTTCTGCTGCGCCAAAGCAATGCCGGGCAGCAATAGGAGCAGCGAACACCCCAGCCCTGCTAGAATGAGCGCACGCGACCAAACAGGCCGCAGCTTGGTTTGGCACGCGTGCTGTGGCTGTTGATGTTGAAGGCTCCGTCTATGCCCGGTCCTCATCATCGTCCTGGACCTCGTCGCCGTTGTCCTGGCTGGTCAATCCCGGTATATGCCACAAGTCGTCCGCCTCGCCATTGGCCCCGCCCGGTGGGCCAAAGAAGTCGGAGAGGTTGCCGCTGAAGAATTCCAGTTCCTGAAGAGCTTCTTCTGCGGCGGCACGCAGGGCTTCATCTTCAACGCTAGTGTACTTCGCCAGGGTCCTGTGGGCAACCTCGCCGCCGATCTGGCCCAGCGCCCACAAAGCGGCGGCGCAGACACGTTGGTCGACGTCATCGGCAAGGTCCACGATTTCGTCGGTGGCTACTTCCAGCTGCAGCTCTCCGCCGGCGCGCGTCGCTCCCAGGCGCATGTCGGGGATCGGACTGGATAGCTCGCGACGGACGCTTTGGCCCCATTCTTCGTTCGCGCTGCGCCCCATCGCCACGATTGCGCTGATGCGCATCGCCTCGTCGCCGTCCTTGTAGGCGCCCGCGATCATCTCCGGAACGCCATACTCCTCCGTATAGGCGATGGCCATAAGCGCATGGCGGCGAACAGGTGGCGACTCCGAGGCATTCAGGTAGCTCTCGCGCAGGGCCAGGACTGCAGTGTTGAAGAGCGTGCGGCGGATCTTCTCCAGCTCGCCCATCAATTCGTATTTCGCCAGGGCATCCGCTGCCGCGACCCGGACCGCTTCTGACAGATCGTTTTGGAGGATCTGGACGAACGTCGGCACCAGCCGCACATCATCGGTTTCGTCAAGCCCGCCAATCGAGTCCACGCGGATTCCTGCGTCGATATCCTCCATCGCGATGCGGAGCACGGCCGAGAAATCCGCGGCGTAATCGTCGCGTGCTGTCTGGCTCAGGCTCCGGACCAACTCGTGACGGACGTCCAGGGGAAGCGCGTGCCAGGCTTTGCCGACGCGCGCGATGCTCCTTTCCGGAAGTCCCGAAAGCATCCGCAGCAGATCGGGCGCCGGCACGTGTTTGTCCTCCTCCAGCGCTTGCCACAAGGCCTCTTCCTGCTCGCGAGCCCGGTCATCTTGCTCGTTATCCAGCTCTTGCCATGTCTCCATATGACTAAGTGGCTCCTCGTCTATCGTCATAGGTTAAGGAAGCGGCACCGGCATGAAGATGTCCAGCAGGGTGATGCCGACGAAAAGGACGAGCATCGCCGCGAAGGCGATCAGATGGATGCGCTCCTCAAGTGCCGGCGTCAGTGCCTTGCCGCGGATGGCCTCGATGAGTGAGAAGAGAATGCGACCGCCGTCCAGCGCCGGTATGGGCAGCAGGTTGAAGATGCCCAGACTAATGCTCAACATCACCAGCAGGCTCAAGTAAGGGTAGGGGGCCGCCCGCTCGATACTCTGGTTGACCGACTGCTCAGCGATCTGGCTGATGCCGATCACGCCGACGGGCCGTGCCTGTTCGAAGGGGATGCCCATACGGACGATGTAGACCGGCAGCATCACCGTCATCGAGGCGAGGTTGCCGAAGTACCGGGTACCGTAGACGACGGACTCGGGCAGTGAGTAGCGCTTGAGGCTACCGGCGACTTCCTCATCCATGATCATAATGCCCATCGACCCCTCGCCTTCCGGTGGGTCCTCGCGGGGCGTGAGGGAGATGCCGAGTTCCTCACCGTCACGTTCGACGGTGACCATGGCTTCCTGTCCCTTGACGGCATCGATGGCAGCCTGAAGCTCGACCGAGCCTCCCACGTCTGCGTCGTTGACCGCCACGAGGGCGTCGCCGATCTGTAGGTTGGCGGCTGCTGCTGGAGAATTCGGTGCAATGTCTGTGATCACTGTCTGTACGCGCGGGATGCCGCTGGCGAAGATCAAGACAGCGATCAGCCACGCCGTGATAAGGTTCATTGCTGGTCCGCCGAGGTAGATTAAGATGCGCTTCCAGGGCTTCTTGCTGTAGAGGCTGTGCGCTTCGACCTCAGGATCGACGGTCTCTTTGTCCTCGGCGAGGGTCGATTCGCCCTCCATACGCACGAAGCCGCCGAACGGAATCCAGTTGAGCGTGAATTCTGTCTCGCCCCAGTTGAACATCTTGAAGATGCGCGGCGGATAGCCGATGCCGAACTCCCGTGCCCACACGCCGATGATTTTGGCCACGATCAGGTGTCCAAACTCGTGTATGACAACCAGCGGGATCAACCCGACAATGAACCCGAACACCGGGCCCAGGAGGCGGCTGAGTCCCTCGGAAAATGTGAACATAGTTGACTCCTAAGTGTCTGTCCCAGATGAATAGCGGCTATCAGGCGACCGGCTCCGCGCCGGCTGGCTCCGCGCCGGCTGGCTCCGCGCAGACAGGCGCAATGTTGTGGCTGTGGGTGACCCACGTTATAGGCGGGCAGACAGTCCTAATACGTACGAATTATACCGGATTGAGCAGGCCGTGTCCAGGCTTTTTGCGCTCCACGTGGATTCGGCTCACCCAGCAAGCAGGACGTGGCGATTCGCCTCTTGCAGGGAAAGACTGATGACCCGCCGGATTATCAGATCAGGGCGTATCTTACGGTGGGTCGAGTAACGGGTATCTGTTGTCGCAATCCGGCTGCCCGGGCGTGCTTCAGAATGGGCGCAGGGCAGGCCGACCGTCCGGCGACGGGCCTTCTGTAGGCATTCGCCCCCATTGTGAAATGCGTCCCAGGAGCGGCTCTGCTTGTGCCACGGTGGATCAGGTCGTATACTGAAGTGCGGTACAATATTCATGTGGCTCACCCCACGTGGTCCACCGCGCAAGGAGGAGATCGGTGCGGTCTGGGCGCCTCCAATTCTACCTGCTGATGATTGGCTTGGCCATGGCAGCTCTGACTGCGAGTACTGCACCCATCCGCGCGCAGGAAGCCGATGAAGATGCGCAGCAGACTGCGGAGGATGTGCAGCAGACTGCGGAAGATGGGCGGCTGATCCTGGCCTTCTACAATGCCTGGTTTGACTGGTCCACGTGGGCTTCACCGGCGTGCGACCACCCCACAAGCCTCTATGTCTCCGCGGACTTGGCGGCTATCGAGCGCCATATCCAGGAGGCGCAGAGCGTGGGCATCGATGCGTTCGTGCAGGCCTGGTACGGCCCCAAGTTGGCGGGGAACCCCACTGAATCCAATCTGGAGATGCTGCTGGTGCAGGCCGACCGGTACGGGTTTAACGTGGCTGTCATGGTGGATATGACGGGTGACTTCTTACAGACGACGGGCGACATCGCCGATGCCTTGGCGACGATCCAGGAGGTCCATGCCGCGCATCCTGCTTATCTCCGCTATGAGGGTCGGCCCGTGGTCTTCTTTCTTGGTCAGAACGTGTTCTCGCTCCCGGCTTGGGAGGCACTGCGCAGCCGCGTCGATCCCGCAGGCGATATGCTGTGGATCGCACAGGGCCTCTCTGTGGACTGCCTGTCGGTCTTCGACGGCCTATATCTGTACAATGTACGGGATGGTGTCTTCTCCGCGGCCGATATGGCGCGGTGGGCTGGTGAGGTCCGGCAGTGGAACCAAGATCACGCTGCCGCTCATCTCTGGGTGGCGACGGTACTGCCGGGATACGACGACAGCAGATCGGTCGATGAGGACGAGGCCATTGTGCGGTCGCGGCGCGGCGGGGAGACGTATCGTGACAGCTGGGCCACGGCAGCGAACAGCGACCCTGACTGGATAGCCATTCGCAGCTACAACGAATGGACGCACTGCACGCACATCGAGCCGTCGGTCGAGTATGGCCGCACGTATCTGCAGTTGACTTCGGAATTGGCCGCGCAGTACCGCTACCCGGCGACCCCAACACCACTGCTGACGGCCACGCCTATTCCTGCATCGTCGACCCCGACCGAGACACCGGTGCCGGCGCCGGGTGCGCCGGAACTGGGACCCACGGCCATAGTCACGCCCACGGTGGTGCTGACGCCGACGGCGACAGTCACTCCGACGGCGACGCCCTTCCGCTTGTCCACGCCCACGCCGACCTTGGCGGCGGGTCAAACCCAGCCTGACGCGCCCACCCGGACGCCTGACTGGGAGCACCCCGCGGATTCCCCGGCCTCTCAACGGCCCGTCAACACGGCGACGCCCCCCGTAATTCCACGGCTGCCGGTCGAAGGGCACACCCCGCGGCGCTGTTCGTTGCTGCCGGCGCTGCTGCCGCTGGTGGCGGCCCTCGCCGTGCGCCGTCGCTGGTAGTGCCCGCTCTCCGCACGGGCCGCTCTCCGTACGGGCCAGATCTCGTATGGCCAGATCTCGCAGGGGCCGATCTCGTACGGCCAGATCTCGCACGGGCCGATCTCCGTATGGGCCGGTCTCGTACGGCCAGATCTCGTAAGGGCAGGTCTCAGACCTGCCCTCCGCCTTTTTCATCGAGAACTGGCGGAGCTGCAGCCTTGCATCCCAGCCCTTCTCTTGTACAATAGAACATAAGAGCTACTCCAGGATGCCCTGCGCCCGCGGCCCTTCCGCGCATCCGGCGCGGCGCTCCCAAAATGGGGCAATCTACGAAACAAACCCATTTTGCGCAGCGCTGTGATCCGGCAGCGGCATCCGTTGGCTTCGCGGCCTGCCCCATCCTCGAACGCAGGTCGCCCCGCTCGCCTTGCTGGTATGTGGCTCCCGTGGTATAGTGATCGCCAGTCTTTCAGTGGAGGAGGCCAGGTCTATGTTCAAGACTCACAGTTGTGGCGCACTCAGGCCGCAGGATGCTGGGAAATCCGTGACGCTGGCGGGATGGGTTAACCTGCGCCGTGACTTCGGTGGTGTGATCTTCATCGTGCTGCGTGATCGGGGCGGTCTCGTGCAGGTCGTCGTGAGTGGCGTGTCTCCTGCGGAAGCCCAGGCGGCTGCCGCGCAGGCACGGAGTGAATTCGTCATCCAGGTGGAGGGTACCGTGCGCCAGCGGCCCGCCGATCAGGTGAACCCCGACTGGCCTACCGGGGAAGTTGAGGTCGAGGCCCACGCCGTTCGCATACTCAACACTGCCAAGACGCCGCCGTTCTATATTTATGATGATTCCCCGGTTGACGAGACGCTGCGGCTCAAGTACCGCTACCTCGATCTGCGCCGCGCGCGACTACAGCGCAATATCATCCTGCGCCACGAGATTGTGCAGTTCTTGCGCCAGGCTCTGAATGCTAGGGGCTTCCTCGAGATTGAGACGCCGTACCTCTTCAAGTCGACGCCGGAGGGCGCGCGCGACTACCTGGTGCCGAGCCGGGTCCACCCCGGCTGCTTCTACGCACTGCCCCAGTCGCCCCAGCAGCTGAAGCAGCTGTTGATGGTGGCGGGCTATGAGAAGTACTACCAGATCGCTCGCTGTTTCCGCGACGAGGATCTGCGGGGTGATCGCCAGCCGGAGTTTACGCAGTTGGATCTGGAGATGTCTTTCGTGCATCGGGATGATGTCCTGGATCTTATTGAGGAGATCTTTACTGAGCTGCTCCCGGCGGTCACGCCTCAGAAGCACGTGCCGTCGCCGTTTCCTCGCCTCTCCTATGCTGAGGCCCTGGAGAACTACGGTACGGACAAGCCCGACCTGCGCTTCGGCATGCAGTTGGTGGACCTGACGCCGGTCCTGGACAAGAGCAACTTCCGCGTCTTCAGTGGAACGGTGGCATCCGGTGGCAAGATCAAGGGTATTGTGGCGCCTGGATGTGCTGGCTACACCCGGCGCGAGATCGATGAGCTGACCGATATCGCCAAGCGCGGGGGGGCCAGGGGATTGGTCACCCTTGCGTATACCGGTGGAGCGGTGAAGGGGTCTGCGGCGAAGTTCCTGACTGAGGATGAGTTTGCCGCGATCGCCGAGACGACGGGGGCTGCGGAGGGTGATCTGGTGTGCATTGTGGCGTCAGATCCCAAGGTTGTCGGGGCCTCGCTGTCGGCCCTGCGGTTGACCTTGCGTGACCGCCTGGACCTGGTGGATCCCGACATGGTTGCCTTCGCGTGGGTGCTGGATTTTCCGATGTTCGAGCGCAACGAGGAAGAGCAGCGGTGGGACGCCACGCACCATCCCTTCACAATGCCGAGTCCCAACACATACGATGAGATGGTGGCTGATCCTCTGGCGGTGTTGTCCGACGCGTATGACCTGGTGTGCAACGGCTATGAGATAGCCTCCGGCAGCATCCGTGTGCACGATCCCAAGATCCAATCGGATATCTTCCGCATGCTGGGATACGAGGAGGCCGATGCCCACGCGCGCTTCGGCCACATGATGGAAGCCTTCTCGTATGGCGCGCCGCCACACGGTGGGATCGCGCCCGGCATTGATCGGCTGGTTATGATTCTGGCCGACGAGACCAATATCCGCGAGGTGATTGCGTTCCCGAAGACGTCGCAGGGCACGGACTTGATGGCGGGTGCGCCAGCCGAGGTGCCCGCGCAACAGCTCAAGGAACTGCATATCAGCATCGTTGAAGAATCTTAATCCTGCTCAC
>Ga0114918_10000856_pt1 | contig 26836 bp, 26 predicted proteins | sample LantaG_FD_87015 | JGI IMG/M metagenome (GOLD analysis project Ga0114918, IMG submission 87015) | Deep subsurface microbial communities from Baltic Sea to uncover new lineages of life (NeLLi) - Landsort_02402 metaG | ecosystem: Environmental > Aquatic > Marine > Oceanic > Sediment | place...
CTCTCTCTCTCTCTCTCTCTCTCTCTCTCTCTCTCTCTCTCTCTCTCTCTCTCTCTCTCTCTCTCTCTCTCTCTCTCTCTCTCTCTCTCTCTCTCTCTCTCTCTCTCTCTCTCTCCCTCTCGTTTCATTTTTTCAATCCCTTTAGCGAGAGCTTCCTCTCTTTCTCGCACAGCCAGGAGCCTCTTCCGCTGCAGGCAGCGATCGCCTGAACACGTCGCCTCTTTGGCTATCAAAGAGTTCCCGTGTGCGAGCGAAAGAAGAAAGAAAGAAAACAAAGGAAGAAAGATGGACGCATCTCGAGCGTCGTCGTCGTCGGCCATCGTCCGTCGTCGCTCGACCCCGACCAACGCCGTGTCGACCTTCGTTCTGCGCCGTCCCAAGGCCGCCGCGACGGTCTCGCTGTGGGTTCTGGGCCTGTTCATCGCGTTCCTGGCCCCGGCGCCGATAGCGAGTAAGGGGGTTTTAGGTATCGAGACAATGAGTAGAGACCCTTTTTTTCGCCTTTTTGACCCTCTCTCTTTCACCGTCGTTCTCTCTTTCTCTTTCTCTTCTCCTCCTCCTCTCTCAGTCACCAAGGAAGCCGCCGCCAGATACGAGTACTCCCTCCGCAAGGCAGCCTCTCAAGGTCCCGAGCTCGCTGCGGCCGAGCGAGCCGTCGCCACGGCCTCCTACGCCCTTTCTGCGGAGGCCTCGTGGTTCTGGCGGTTCCAGGGCCCGGAGAAGCGCGAGGCGGTCGCGAAGGCCAAAGCCAAGGAGCGCGCAGCCAGAGCCCGGCTGGAGAAGATCTACCTCCAGGGTGACGAGCTGATAAGGGAGGGCAAGCAGGCGCTGGGACTGTGGTCGCAGGCCGGAGTCGACGAGAGCAGGAAGACCTTCAAGCGGGCGTTTGAGAACGGCAAGATCTTCGCACGGAGGCAGACTCTCTGGGTAAGGATAGAACAAAAAAGAGTGACGAAGAAAATGTTAAACGGGGGAAAAAAGCTCACTCATTTTCTTTCTCTCTTTCGTTCTCTTTGAACAAAAAAACAGGACGGCATCATGCGAGCACTCTTTGGTGAGTTTTTTTAGAAGACAGGGCGATAAAGATAAAGAGAAAGCGAAAGAGGAAAAAGCTTCAAGAATTTCGAGAAAAAAAACAGGAAAAAAAATCACCTCTTCTTCTCTCCTCTTTCTCTTTCTCTTTCCCTTTCTCCCCACCCTCCCCTCTCAGGCCGCGAGGAGCGCCACCCCGTCGTCGTCATCGTAGAGCTCATCATGACCGCCGTCGTCAACTTCGCGTCGGGAGCGGTGATGAGCGTCGTCGTCTTCGCGTCGGCGCTCCCTGGCCTGATCAGGAGCTACCGCCCAGGCATCCTCAGCGGCACCCTGTTTTTCCTCGTGGCCCTGCTGGGCGCCGTCTCCGCCGCCGCGGCATTCATCGGCGCGCTGGCCGCTGCCGGGGCTGGCGCCGCGTACGGCGTCGTCTCCATCGCGGCGCGGCCCGCGATCCTCGCTGCCGAAAGGGAGAGGAGGGAGGCTCTCAACCCGCCGAGGGCGCCGCCGAGGCCGCGGGCGCCGCTGGACCCGCGGAGGAACCTCGACGATTGATTGATTGGTTGAGTGGTTGGTTGAGAGAGAGAGGAGGCGATGCAATAACTTGCGTGAAGGTTTTGGAAAAGAGGCGCGCGCGCGCGCGAATAAAACAAATGAAATGGAAATAGAAAAAAGTAGGAACGAAAAAGAAGCATTTATGTTTTTCATTGGTTTGATTTTTACTTTCCTCTCTTCTCTCTCTCTCTCAAAATCAATCAACCTCAAGCTTTCTTGCCCTTGCTCTCTTTCTTCTTCTTGTCTTTTTTAGACTTCTTGCTTGCCGAAGGAGCATCAGCAACAGCAGCAGCAGCAGCACCACCACCACCACCAGCAGTAGCCTTCTCCTTCTCTTCCCTCTTTTGCTTCTTGCTTTCCTCCTTAGCCTTCTTCTCCTTCTTCTCCTCCAGCTTCTTCGCCTCCAGCGCCCCACCTTTCGCCAAGAGCTCCTTCCTCAGCGCCTTTCGCCTCGCCTTGGCGTTGGGCACTTTCACGGAGGGCCTCGCGTCGGAATCGGGGGTTTCGGGGAGAGGAGCAGCAGCCCCAGCTGCTGCTGCCGCTTCGGCCGCTGCGGCTGCGGCCGCCGCGGCCTCCCTCTTGGCACGCCGGCTCTTCTGCTGCGGGGTCAGTTTCACGCCCGAACGGTCAGGAGCCACGGACGAGACGACGGCAAGACAGGTGAGGCGCGCGCCGGAGGCCTCGGCAGAGGCTAAGGGAGTAGAGAGCTTGGTTTCGTCGTCGGCGGGAGCTGTCGAAGGAGACGAGAGCGCCGCGCGGAGGTCCCAGAGGCGAACCGTCCCGTCGGTCGCGCACGAGGCCACCGTCAGCGGCGCATCCCCGCCGCCGATTCCCATCGCCGCCACGCCCTTGACGCGCGCGCCGTGCGCCCTCGCGACCCGGCACGCGGATTTTTCCCCTTTGCCGTTTTTGACCCTCGTGTCCCACAGGTGCAGCGCGCCGTCGTCGCCGCCGGAAACGAGAACGTTGGCGTCGAGCCAGCAGGCGGCCTGCTGCCTCCCGACGCCCGAGGCGGGCCCGCCGAAGGACGCGACGACGCCGGAGGTAGATGGCGAGTCGCCATTGTCTTCGTCGTCTTTTCCAGAAGCGGAGGCGGTGAGCGACCGGACGGTGAGCGAGTCGCCGCAGAGCAAAGCATAGTTCTCGGGCGCGCTCCCCGGCGCAAAGGCAACCACATCCGCCGCGCTCGCCAGCCTCGTCTTGAACTGCGATTTCCCCTTGACCAGGTTCCACAGCCTGAGCGTTCCCCCCTTGCCCCCCTTCCCGAGGTCGGCGGAAAGGAAGACGCGGCCCGAAGGGTGCACCGAGAGAGAAGACACCGGGCCAGAGTGAGCCTCCCCCATCGTCTTGAGGCACTCCCACTCTTTCCCCGCCGACCAGACGCTGATCCCTCCGTCCGCCGAGCCAGAGACCAAATGCGTCGGAGGCAGAGGGTTGTTGGAGTCTTCTGGATTAGGAGGAGAGTAGAGGGCCAGGCTCGTGACGGCGCCGTCGCCGGGGCTCATCAGGAAGCCCAGGTCGACGTGCCTGGCCACGTCGAAGAGGTGGATGGTGTCGTCAACACCGCCCGTCGCTGCAAAAGGGGCCGCAGCAGCGACGCACTTGACGGGTCCTCGGTGGACGGGGACGTAGAAGGAGCGGCGGAGCTTGGCGGGCTGTTTTTTTTATTGAGTTGAAAGAAAGAAGAAGGGAAGAAGAGGTGGGTGAGCCGCCGCATGTCGAAAAAGGGGGTCGATGCTTCAGACGCCTTTCTGCTTTCCGCTCCGCCTCTTTCCTCCTCTTCTTCTCTCTCTCTCTCTCTCTCTCTCTCTCTCTCTCTCTCTCTCTCTTTCTCTCTCTCTCTCTCTCTCCCTGCGAGGAGCGATCAGCCGCTCTCTCCTCATCCTCACCTCGGCGTCGACGTCGGCCTCGAAGCCGAACAGGAAGCGCTCGTAGCAGCCGACGAGCACGGTTGCTGTCGTCAACATTTGTTTCTTCGAGTTTTTTTTTTTTTTTTCCCCGAAAAAAGCTAGCTTTTTTCCCTTTGGAGTTTACTAGAGACGAACTGCGCTGCCGATTGCAATAGAGGGCGCGAGGAGATGAGGATGCTGGGCCCTGGAGCAAAGCTAGCTCAATGAGACCAGAGAGAGAAAGGAAGCGAGTCCCCCTTCGATTGAAGAGCAAAGAAAGTGAAGAAGAGCCGTTGTCGATTTGACGAAACGACGTCAAAAAAAGAAGAAAAAACTATGCTTTCAACTCTGCTCACTTCTTCTTCCTTTCTTCCTTCTCCTTCTTCTCGTTCTTTTCCTCCTTCTTCCAACCTCCAACCAAGCTGCCATGATCAACGACGAGGGCCAGGTCGTCGACCTCTACATCCCGCGCAAGTGGTGAGTGGTAGCGGGATTGCCCTGCGCGGAGTAGCAGAGGTCTTCTCGAAGAGGAGCGAGCGAGCAAAGGCTTTGTTTCGATCGCCGCGATCGACGACGACGACGACGACGGCGGCTGCGATGAATCGCGCCCGCTTGATTCGACCCCACTCCGCTGGTCGATTCGCTCTTCCTGTCCGGGAGAGCGCAAGCCCACGTCGTCGATGCGTCATTTCCATCGAGAAGCGAGCAATCGCGTCCGCGGAAGAGGCATAACAGACCGCGCGATCAGGGCTTTGCCCGACGCGCGTTTGTTCACTCGGCCGCCGCCTTTCTTCTCTTTTCACTCACCATCATCTACCCCCCTTTCTTTCCTCCTCGTGCTCCTCCTCCTACTTCAACCCACCAACCCTCTCTTCGCACAGCTCGTGGACCAACAAGCTCATCACGGCCAAGGACCACGCCGCCATGCAGATCAACGTCGGCCACCTCAACGCCGAGGGGATCTTCACCGGCTCGACGACGACGCTCGCGCTCGCTGGCAACGTCCGCGCGTGGGGCGCCGCCGACACCGCCGTCGACCTGCTGTGGAAGGTACGTGGGCGACGGGATGATATATATAGAGAGAAATTTCTTGAAGATTGGAATTGGAGGAGCGCGTGAAGAAGGCTTGGCGCGCGCGGGAGAGCAGAGCGATGGAAGCAATCGACGATCAAAGGCAGAATTTTCAACTCACCTCCTCTTGCTCGACCTCTCCGGAAAAAAAAAAACTCAAAAACTTCAACCCTTTCCGCAGAAGGCCCAGGCCGCTCGCCCCGAGTAGAGAGCCCGCTTCTTCTTCTTACCATCTGAGAGAGAACAACAGAGTCCTGCGTGTGTGTTTTGTACTTGTGACTTGGCGAAAGCGAGGGAGGGGATAAAGGGGAAAGGGTGACGAGAGAGAAGAGAGGTTCTTTCTTTTTTTCCCGTTGCTTTTTTTGCTCTTGTAAAGAGAGAAATCAAAAGGGGAAGAAGAAGGGCCAACCTTTTTTCGTTTCCGGCACCCCCGGAACTCCCGCCTGCCTCGCCAACATATTGATTATCGTTCATTTTGTTCTTTTCACAGTGTTTTGTTGATAGAATTTACAGTGCTGCTGCTGCCGTCGCTGCAGGCGCGCCGCCGCTCCTCAGGAACTCGAAGACGCGAGCGGCCGCGTCTGCCCTCGCCGCTGCCGCTCCGTCGCTGCTTCCTCCGCTTCCGCTGCTTCCTCCGCTTCCTCTCTCCACCCCGGCGGCGTAGCACAGCTCCGCGGCGACCTCGGCGACGGCGTCGAGGTCGACGTCGACCGTCGAGAACCAGCGCGAGGCCGCGGCGGAGAAGGAAGAGGAACATGAGGAAGAGGAGGAGGAGGAGGAGCTCGCGCGCTCTCGTCGCTCCGTTGCTCTCCCTTCGTCTTCTTCTCCTCCCGCTCCGTCTCCTTCCTCCGCTTCCTCGGCCGCGGCTCTCTCCGCCTCGTCCGCGGCGGCAGCGGCCACGGCCGCGGCCGCGAAGCCCACGACGTGCGGCGGGGCCCAGAGGCACACGTCGCTCCTCGCGAAAGAAACGGAAACCGCAGCCCAAGCTCGAGCGCCGAGGCGGAGCTCCTTCCTCGTTGTCGTTGTTGTTGTCTTTTTCGCCTGCTTCCTCGTCGAATAATCCGTCTCCTTGATCATTTTCTCCTTTTCCCTCTCGATGGCCGCAGCCGCCTCGAGCGCTTCGGGATAGGGCGACCACAGGAACAGGCCCCGGGCGCCGAGGGAGGAGAGCAGCTCTGCCTCCGCCTCCAGAAGCTGCCTCGGGGTCGGCGGCGCGAGCAGCGGGCACGGAGAGGGATTTGTTCTTGCTCCTGCTGTTCCTGCTAGTGCTCGTTTCTTCGGGGGGGAAGGGCCCGATCCCGCGGCCATCACTGCCGCTGCTGCAGCGGAAACGTGGGAGATTCGATTTCGCTGCGAAGCTTCGGAGGAAGAGGCGACGAGAGAAACGCTGCCCTTGTAGTTGTTGCTGCTGCTGCTCCCCTCCCCCCTCCTCCTCTTCGTTTCCTCCTCGGTCCCCCCCGCGCTCCTCGCGGCAGAGAAAAAGCTCTCCGTGGCCCTCTCCGCGGCCTTCAGCAGGTACCGAGCCGAGACGTGCGACTCCTCGACCTTGGCGGCCAGAAACAGGCAAGCGAGCGCGAGCGGCAAGGGGGCAAGAGCAGAGAGGCCCTTTTTGAAGAAATGCCTCCGGGCGAAGACGGCTGCCGAAGCGACGACGCGCTGGCGCAGGGCCCCCGAGGAGTGGCGCGCGACCTCGGTCATGTCTGTTTTTGTTGCCGAGAGAGGTGGAGAAGAAGGTGAGAAACGAGAGAGCGAAAGAAAAAAGTGGAAAATTTGAAAGAGGAAAAAAAAACCGAATGAAAAACAACGCACATTCCACGACAAAGGCCTTGTAGGCCTCGACGTCCCCGTCACCGAGCCCCAGGGCGCGTTCGTGGGCGTGCGCCGAGAGGACCGCGGTGCGCGGGACGAGCTCGAGGCTGTTTTTTGTTTTTGTTTTTTTTGAAAGTGGAAAGAGAAAAGAGGGAAAAAAGGGAGGGAAGAGGAGGTCGAGGTCGGACGAAAAAAGTGAGCATCGATCGGGCAATCGAGCAGAAGAGCCAAACCATCCGCTCCCAATCGCGCCCTCTCTCGCGCTTGTTCTCCGCGTTTCTCGCGCTCAGCTGGATCAACTCACGCGTGCGGCGACTCCCAGAAGCTGGACGCCATTTCAAAGGCCTCGGGGCGTGCTCAATTTTGGCGCATCGTTTTTGTTTTTTTCTTCTTTCTTTTGAAAGTTTTTTTTTCTTTTCGATTTTTGAATTTTTGTTTCGCTCGCTCGTTCGATCGATCGAGCAGAACTTTTGCAGACTAGCTCTCTCATTTGTCTCTCCCGCGTGTGGAGCTAGCGGCTCTTCGCCCTCTCTATCCTCCTCCGACTCCCACGGATGGAAAGGAACACTCAATGGGCGATCTCAAAGATGCCGATTGCGACGAGTCGATGCGCGAGGCGCTCGCGGCGGCGGTCGAAGCGATAACGACGAGATCGAGCGACGCCTCTGCTACGGCGACCTCTTCTTTGACCTCTTCCTCTTCGACCTCTTCGACCTCGCTCGCTCGCTCCCCGGCCTTCTTCGAGGCCCTCTGCCTGCTGTGCCGCCACGCGGCTCCCCTCGAGGTGGTGAGAGCGGCAGCAAGGGGCGACGACGACGAGGAAGAGGAAGAGGGAGGACAGCAGCAGCGACTCGACTCCGAACCCCTCCCACCTCGTTCGCAGCGCCTGCTCCTCGCCGCGCTCGCCGCGGCCCGGGCCCTCCGCGGCCCTGCCCCGCGCGGCTACGAGGCCCGAGTGCTCCAGCAGGCCGCCAAGGACTTTGGCAGGGACCTCAGCGACGATCTGGCTGGGGCCCTCGCCTCGTCGCTCGTCGTTGTCGTCGAGAACAACAAAGCAGGAGAAGGCGAGAGAGGAGCAGGAGAAGGCGAGAGAGGAGCAGGAGAAGAGTGTTCTCCCTCGCTGATGCAGCTACAGGCCTTTTTCTTCGGTTTCTCCCTCGAAAAAGAAGGGGAAAGCACCGCGAAGCGGCCCACGCTCTCTTCGACTCGCTCCTTCCCCGTCGCCGTCTCGTCCTCCCCGGACGTTTTGTCGGGCAGCACGGGAAAGGCCCTCTGGCCCGCGAGCAGGGCTCTCTCCTCTTTACTCCTTTCGGACGAAAGCGAGCTCGTCCGAGGGAAAGCAGTGATCGAGCTCGGGTGCGGCGTGGGGCTCGTGGGGGCTGCTCTCTCTCTCGGGAGCCGGTGGTGGCTGAGGAGGCGGAGGGAAGGAGAAGAGAAGAAAAAGAAGGGAGACGACGACGGTGGCGACAGCAAAGACAAAGTGACCTCTTTCTCTCCCCTCTCGCTGCTCCTCACCGACGGAGACTCGGGCTCCGTCGCCAACGCTAGGAGGACCCTCGAGGTGAACGGGATCGAAGAGAACGAGGGGATCGGCGTCTCGGTGCTCGACTGGCTTTGCGAGCCAGAAGAGGGAGAAGAAGAAGGCGAAAAGAACAGAAAAGTCAAACTCGAAGTCGAAGAGGTTGAGGTCGAGGTCGGAAAAGAGTGCGAAGAAGAGGAAGCAAAAAAACAAACCTCTTCTCCTCCTCCCACCCTCGTCGTGGGCTCCGACATCACGTACGACCCCGAGTCCGCCGCCGCTCTCTCCGCGGTGCTCGCGAGCCTGCTGCTGCCGGAAAAGAAAGAAAAGAAGAATCCTTCTCCTCTGGAGGCGCTGCTCGCCGGCGTCGTCCGCAGCGGGGCGACCGCCGCGGCGTTCGAGCTCGCGTTCTCGAAAGCCGGCCTCGCCTTCGAGTCGTCTTCTTCCTCCTCTTCTTCCGAGGAACTTTCTCCTCCTGTTTCTCGACCCTCGTTATCTCGGAAAGTGAGGGCGTGGCATGCCGGTGACGAGGGAATCGAAGTGCGGTGGTGGCGGCTGAAAAAAAAGGGAAAGAAGAAATAAGAGGAGAAGAAAAGAAGTCGGACGGAAAAACAAGTGTAAAAAATGATCGAGAAGCGAGGAAATGACGGAGAAACTCAAAACGACCTCGGGCGCGGAAGTAAAGAAAAGAAGAGGAGGAGGGGAGAGGGGGAGGAGAAGAGAGCTTGGAATTTAGAGGTTGAGAGAAAGGAAGAGAGCTTCAAACAACTTTTGAAAGTTTTTTTTTTTTTTTCTTCGGCGTCTTGTGCATTTTCAATTTTTGGCCTTCGATTCCTTCATAGAGCTCGACTTTCGTTTGAAAGCAACTTTAGCGCTCTCTCCACCCTTCAACGCCCTCGCCGAACGACAGCACGCCTGCGCACAGGTACGCCAGCGACGCGACGCCACTCGCGCGGACCCCTCGGCGCCTCGAGCGGGAACCGTTACGAGCTTGAAAGGGTAGAGTGGGAAGGACGAAGTTTGGGGATGTCGGCCTTCTTTTTCGACGTTTAGAAAGATTGATCCCATCTCTCTTTCCTTTTCTTCTCTCTCCTCGCTCACCTCCATCTCCACCCACGTTCTCCTTTTCAAAAACGACGCACCCCTCACATAGAAGCGACTGAGAGGAGAGAGAGAAAGAGAAAGAGACCCACGCGCGAGATGAGCGGCGCGGGTCCGTCCTCGCCCGATGGAGCGAACAACATCAACAACAACGCCGGTGGCAGCGGCGGCGGCGGCAAAGACCAAGGGCCGCTCGACCGCGTGGCCAGCGACGGCGGCAAGTTCTTCAAGTCGCAGGAGCAGAAGGACGCCCTCGAGGAGGCATACACGAGTGCGTTTTTGGTGGTAGAGAGAGAGAGAGAGAGAGAGAGAAGAGAAGGAGATGACTCTTTTTTTTCTTCTTCCATCGCTTCTTCTTCCGATCACCTCGTCGCGTCTCACGACCGAACAAAAAAACAAAACTTCCCCCCCACCCCTCAAAAAAAAACAACAAAACAGAAAACACCAACCCGGACCTGGAGGCTCGCGAGCGCCTCGCGACCGACCTCGGCATGCCCCCGACGGCCTGCACCGCGTGGTTCCAGCGGCGCAGGGCGGTAGACAAGCTCTCGAGGATCGACGCCAACCGGGCCGCGAAGGAGGCCGCCGGCGGCGGGGGCAGGAGGGGCCGCGGCGGCAGCGGAGGCGTTTCTTCTCCTCCTCCCGCTGCTGCTGCTCCCGCCGCTCCAAAAGATGGCGACGACGAGGAAGAGGAAGAAGAGCAAGGACAAGAAGAAGAAGACGCCCTGGCAGCGGTGCTGGCTCAGGTGGACACCTCGGCGCTGGCGGCGGCCTTCGGCTCGGCGGCGCAGCGGGCCCAGGAGGTCTCCGCCGCGCAGAAGCAGCAGCAGCAGCAGGAAGCCGCCGCAACCACTGCTGCTCCTTCTGCTGCTCCTGCTGCGAAGGCGGCTCCTCCGTCCCTCCCTTCGATCCCGGCCAACGCGCCGCCGGCGGTCAGGGCTGCGCTGCTCGCAGCCGCCGCCGCCGCCGCTCCGGCTCCCGGTGCCGCTCCTTCCGCTCAACCTGCTCAACCTCGCAAGAGGAGCCGCTCCCGCGGGGCCTCGCTCGCCCCGATCCCGGCGGACCTGGTCCCGCTGCTGCAGGCCGCGGTGCCCACGCTGCCTCAGCCCCTGCAGGAGGGCGGGCCGCCGCTGGGCTTCGTCTTTGACAATCCGAGTTCTTCTTCTCGCGGAGGAGCAGGCTCCTCATCTGCCGCTCACGCTCAGGCCGGCGCCCCTGCCCCTCCTCGCAAGCGCGCCGCGCCCTCCGCCGCCGAGCTCGCCGCGGCCGAGCAGCGCCGCCAGCAGGCCGCCGTCGCGGCCCGCGCCCGCGAGCTCGATCGCGCCGAGCAGGAGCGGCGCAGGGCCGAGGAGCGAGCCCTGAGGGCCTCGGCGGCGGAGACCGCCCGGCTCGAGCGCGAGGCCGCGAAAGCCGCCGAGAAAGCCGAGCGCGCGGCGAGGGCAGACGCCGACCGCGCTGAGCGCGAGCGCGTCAGGCTCGCCGACGCCGAGGCCAAGAGGGAGAGGCTCGCGCTGCAGAAGGCCGAGCGGGAGAGGGCCCACGAGGAGAAGGAGAGGCTGAAGAACGAGCGGGCCGCGGCGAGGGCGGCCGAGGCGGCGAGGAGGGTCGCGGAGCGGCAGGCGAGGGACGCCGCGGCCGCCGCCGTCGCCGCCGCCGCTCAAGCCGCCGGCGGTGGTGCTGGTGACCGCAGGAGCGCAAGCGTGGAGAGGGGAGGGGGCGGCGGCTGCGGACGCGGGTCTGCAGTTCCGGGGGGAGGCTCTCGCGGGGGGAGCCCCGGCGCGATCCCGTCGGCGTGGGCGCGCCGCAACCTGCCCAACGACTCCGACCTCGAGGAAGAAGAAGAGAAAAGGAACGACGGGAACGGCGACGGAAACGCCGTTGCTCCTCCTTTCACTCTTCCTCCTTTCCCTCCCCCGGAGACCGTCCCCACCGTGCCCGCCTTCCCCCCCGACCTGGGCGAGGCGGCAGGCCCCGATCTCCTCTCGGCGGCGGCCTTCCTCAACGACTTTGGCGACGTCCTGTCGCTCCCGGCGCACCTCTCTGCCGACGCTTTGCTTTCGGCTCTCCGCTGCGGGGAAGGTTCCGCGCTCTGCGGCGAAATCCACGTCTCTCTCTTGAGGTTAATCCAGGCAGACGCCGAGGAGGCCGCCGCGGCCGGAAACGGGATGTACGCGATGACGGCTGCCAATATTGCCGCCAACGGCGGAAGGGAGGAGGACGAGGGAGGATCGAGCTCCGCGGCGGCGGTGACTGCGGCGTCGGCGGCGGTCCCCTCTGCCGGCGGTGGTGGGAATTTCATAGACCGCTCGCTGACGGCCGCCGCGGCGCGTGTCGCCGCGGCGGCCGCCTGGGGCTTCGACGCCGACGCCCTGCGCGCCCATCTGGGCCCTCACACCTGGCCCGAGGTCTTGAGGCAATGGGGCGTCGTTGCAGGGCTGGGTCTGAGGAAGAGGCCCCCGAGGTCGCTGAGGAGAGACGAGGCCGGGAACAATGGGGGAGGGGGGGAGGCTGGCGAAGACGTCGTCGAAATTCCGAGCGGCAACGCCGAAAACAGCGACGAAAAGGCGAACGGCGACAAGGAAGCTCCTCCTGCTGCCCCTGCTACCGACGAAGGAGCAGCTCCTGCTGCTCCTGCCTCCCCTCCGGCCAACCTCCCCCCACCTCGCCCCCTGCGCCTCAGGCTCCGCAGGCCGGCCAGGCTCAGCGGCGGCAATGCCGGGGCCTCTTCTTCCTCTTCTTCTTCCTCTTCGACCTCGACCAAGGCCGCCGTCTGGAGCGCGCTCGCGGCCCGCGGCGTCGGTCCCGCGGGGCTGCCGATCCCCGAGATCGTCAGGCGCGCCGCGGCCAGGGTTTCCGCTGCTTCTGCTGCTGCTTCTGTCGCTCCTGCTTCTGCTCCTCTCGACGAGACAACGCCGTCAAAGGCGGCCCCCGCGACGACGGGAGAGGAAGCGAAGACGGCAGCGACGGCAACGACAACAACAGCTCCTCCTCTCCCTCACCTCCTCCTCTCGTCGCCGCAGTTCGAGGCCTCGGTCGTCGCCGCGCTCCGTCGCGACGCGCTGTTCTCCCGCGTCGCCCCGGGCGTCTACGCTCTCACGTCGCTGGTCCTCTCCGCGATGGGCGAGGGCGTCGGCGGCGGCGTCGTCCCCGAGCCCCCGGCGGAGGAGGAAGGGGCAGGGAAGGAGGAGATGGAAGGGGTCGAGGCGGCAGCGGCGGCGGCGACGGCCGATGAAGACGACGACGACGGCGACGACGACGAAGATGAAGACGAAGAGGAGCGCCGCCTCCGCCGTGGCGTCTCCACGGGAGGAGGCAAGAACACCGGAGGAAGAGGAGGACGAGGAGACTCTCTCCGCGGTGGCCCTTCCTCTTCTGCTTCTGCCGCCAACCGATGGGTCCTGCTGCTCGCTGGAACCGGAAGTGGAGGAGGAGGCAACAACGACGACACCACCACCAACAACACCACCACTTCTTCGACCGGAGGCTACTCTTCTTTGCCCCTCCCCGACCGCGTCGCGGCCCTCTCGGCCCTCGTCCACGCCGCCCTCGACACCCACACGGTCCGCCAGACGATCGACGCGCGCACCGAGGAGCTCGCGCGCGTGCGGCGCTGGAACGCCGAGGAGACGCGGGCCGACCGCAAGCGCATCGCCGATGCCGCGGCGGCGAGGGCGTCCGCCGCGGTGGTCGCTGCCGCGGCGGAGGCCAAGGCCCAGGCAGAAAGGGAGAAGGAGGAGGCCGCGAGGGCCAAGGCCGAGGCGAAGGTGAAGGCGAAGGAGGAGGAGGAGAAGGAGGGTGGCGGTGGTGGTGGTGCGGAGGAGATGGAGACGGAGAAGGAAAAGGAAAAGGAAAAGGAAGGAGAGGGAGAAGGAGCTGCTGCTCCCGCCGCTGTTGGAGACAAGCGCGGCGCCTCGGCAGACGGCAAAGACGACGCCGACGAAGAAGAGGCCAAGAAGAGGGCCCGCTCCGCCTCCGCCGCCGCTGCTGCTGCTCCCGCCGCGGGTAACGACGCCGACGCCGACGAGCAGCAGCAGCGAGAGAGGTCCCCGACCCCGGGCGCGCGCGCGGCAGCGCGCGCCGAGGTCGTCGCCGCGGCCGACGCCGCCAACCTCACGCGCAGGGAGCCGCTGGGCTTCGACCGCAGGCACGCGCGCTACTACGTGCTGGACGCCGGAGGGGAAGGGGCGTTGCTCGCCGACCCCGGAAAGGGGAGGCTGCTGCTCGAGCCCGCCGGGAACGAAGGGAGTAAAGGAGGTGGAAGCAACAAGCGCCGGCGAATGCGGTCGGTCGACGACGGCTTCAACGACTTTGCTGACGATGACGAAGACGACGACTTCGACGACGCCCCTCCGCCCCCGCCCCCGATGCGCGCCCTCGTCGAAGCCGAGGCCCTCGCCGCCCTGCGCTCGGCCCTCAACGTGAAGGGGAGGCGAGAGGCCCACCTTGCCGACGTCCTTCGCCCCCGAGGCGCCGTCGCGCGGCAGCTCGAGCGCGGGATGCCCGCGCCGCCGCTCGGGGAGGCCCTGCTGCCGCTTCCGCCGACAGACGCGAAGCCGGCAGCTCTGGTGGCCTCTCTGACCAAGCTGGCCGTCGACTCCGGCGCGGACCAGCTGACCGCGGGCGCGTCCGCGGCGGTGGACGCGGCTTTCGCGGACCCGGGCTGGTTCGCCGCCGCCCCGACCGTCGCCGCGCTCGCCGAGGCCGTCACCGCAGGGAAGAAGCTCGACTGCTCTACTTCGATTCGCTCTTCTTCTTCCTCTTCGGCTTCTTCCTCTTCTCCGCGCCTCGTGACGGCGCTGGAGGCGGCCAAGGAGGCGCTGCTCGCGATCGCGAGGGCGGCGCCGGCCAGGACGCTCGACAGGTCGAAGCTGGGAGGAGGCGGCAGTGGCGGAGGAGAGAAAGAGAAAGAGAAAGGAGGGAGCAAAGAGAACGGCGGCGGCGGCGGCCAAGCCTCTGCTGCTGCTGCTGCTGCTGTTTCCTCTTGGCGCGCCCGCGTCGTCTCCGCCGACTCCGCTTTAGCTTTGCGAGACTGCCTCTGGTCCCTGGAGTCCTCCCTCGATCCCCGCAGGATCGCCCCCGGGTTCTCCCTGCGCCCTCCGCTGGTGCGCGGGGCCTGGGCCCCGACCGACGAGGAGGTCGGAGGAGAGAGCGTCGACGCCGACGACGCTCCCGCAGCTCCGCCTTCGGTGGGCCTCTCCTGGCTTCCCGCCACGCCCGCTGCCGTGGCCTGGAGGGTCGCCGCGCTCGACGCCGCGATAGGGTACAAGATCGAGGTGGAGGTCGCTGCTGCTGATGCGGAAGAGGGAGAAGAGGGGCGCGGCGGCAAGAAGGGAGGGAAAGCTGGTGCTGCTGCGGCTGCGAAACCCGAAACGAACAAGAACAAAAAAACAGTCGTCACCCGCACTCTCTTCGGCCGCGACGCACTCTCTCTCTACCGCCACGTCGCTCGCGTCGCTCTTCCCCCACGCGCCGCCTTCTACCCGGACGCCCCTCCTCTGATCGGGATGCCGCCCATCTCGGCGGGAGCAGCGGCAGCGGCGGCCGCGGCGACGGGCGGGGCCCTGGCCTCTGCGCGCACGCCGGGCACCGCTCGCATCGCGCACGTGCCCGGCACGGCGCTGGGAGCAGGCGGCGGCGGCCTCCCTGCTGTTGGATCTTTACCGGCCTTCACGATGCTCCTGCTGGAGCAGCCGCAGACCGACCTGGAGCTTCCCATCAAGGAGCTGAGGGACGTTGCCGAGGGAGGCGCCAGCGGGGCGAGGCGGGCGACGAGGAGCGCGCGGGCGAGGTACGGAATCGACGGAGGAGACGACGACGCTGATGAGAACGACGGAGCTGATTACAACGAGGATGAGGAGTCCGAAGAAGAAGAGCAGGACGAGGAAGAATCTTCTTCTTCTTCCTCTGAGGACGAGGGCGACGGTTCCGGCTCTAATGAATCGGAAGAAGAGGGCGGGAGCGACGTCGAGAAGGGGCTCAACCGCAGGCTCGCTGGCCGCGCCGCCGCCGCCGTCACGGCCGCCGCCGCTGCCAAGCTCCGCTTCTCTTCGCGCCGCCTCCGCCGTCCTTCCTCCGCCGGCGCCGCTGCTTCCGCCCTTCTGCCCGCCGGCCCCGCAGAGACCACCGTGGCCTTTATGAGCTCGCGCGGCAAGTCGCCCGTGCCTGCGGAGGGCGTCCTTGTCGCCGCTGGAGGCGGCAGTGGGATTGGAGGCGGAGGCGGAGGTGGAGGTGGCGGAGCCGGCCGCGGCGCTGGAGGCGGCGGAGGCCGCGGCCGCTGGTCCTCGACTGCGGGCCGCGGCGCCGGCGCCCGCATGACAGATGCCGCCGCCGCCGCCGCCGTCGCCGCCGGGAGGGCGCAGACCCAGGCCGCGCAGGAGGCGCTGGAGAGGCGCCGCGCCCGCGACCGCGAGGCCGCGGCGAGGCGGAGGGCGCAGCAGTACGCCGACGCCGAAGAGGACGACGAGGAAGAGGAGGAAAGCGATGACGACGACGACGATGGGAACCGCCGCCGCCGCGATGAGGACGACGACGCGAGCATCCACTCTTCCGACGAGGACGATGATGATGACGATGACGAGGCGTATGGCGCCCGCCGCAGGGGCAGAAGGAGCAGCGGAAGCAGAGGGAAGCGCAAGGGGGGAGCGAAAGGAGGATGCCGCGGCGGCAGCGGCAGCGCGAAGAAAAAGTCCAAAACTTCTTCTACTGCCGCGCGCGGGCGCACTTCTGCAGCTGTCGCCGCCACCACTTCCTCTCGCCGCGGCAGCGGCGGCTCTCGCTCTGCGAAGCGAACGCCGGTCCCCATCGTCTCGGCGCGCCTGCAACAGCGCCAGCTCGAGCAGCAGGAGCGCGAGCGCGAGAGGAGGGAAGGGGAGAGGGCAGCGAGGGCAGCGGGGAGGCGCGGCGGCGGCGGCGGAAGGCGCGGCGGCGGCGGAAGCCGCAAGGAGGAGACGAGCGAAGACGACGACGAAGACGACGACGGGGCCGCGACGGGCTCGGACGTCAGCGGCTTTGACGACGACGACTTTGAGGACTAGAGATGGATGAAGAAAGAGGGAAAGAGACTTGAAGGAGAGAGTTTTTCTTTCCCTTCTTTTTTTGATTTCGAACTTGTGTTTTTTCTTTCCTTTCTGCAACAAAAGAACTGCCTTCGCACTTGCTTCCTCTTCTTTCTCTCTTTCCGTTGATTTTGATATTTCTTTTGGGGGACGCGCGCGAGCGCGAAGCGTCTCATCCTCTCCAGGCAAGCTCAGTTACAAGAAAAGAACAAGGAAGAAAAGGAAAAGAAAACAAACACACAAAAAATGTGCGCCCTTAGCGAAAATCTTTTTTTTAAGAAAAAAGGTCAAGCGGCAAGCGCCAAAAAGAGCAAGCCATCTCTCTCTCTCTCTCTCTCTTTCCCACTTAAACGTCAGCGATCGTCACCTCGACGTCCACGCCGTTCTCGATCGTCAGGGAGGTCAGCGACTTGACCACGTCGACGGGCGAGTGCAGGTCGATCAGCCTCTTGTGGATGCGCATCTCGAAGCGGTCGAAGGTCTCCGTGCCGTTGCCGCAAGGACTTTTGCGCGTGGTGATGCGCAGCGTCTTGGTGGGCATGCGGACGGGTCCCTTGACCTTCAGGCCCTTGTCCTTGGCGCCGCGGACCAGGTCCGCGCAGACCTTCTCGACGGCCTTGACGTCGCGAGAGTTGAGCGTGATCCGGATGCGGTGGATCGCCGCGGTCGGCGCGGAGGCGTCGGCGCCTTCCTTGCCGATCTTGGGGACGTACTTGCCAGGGGCGGGCTCGGCGGCGGTGGACATTTTTGCTGATGGGTGGGGTGGTGGTGGTGGTGGTGGGGGGGCTGTGGAGTAGTTGTGGAGAAGAGGAGGTCGGGGTTGAAAAGAGAGAGGCGTGAGCGAACGAGCGATCGAAAAGCGTCGATCAAAGAAAAAAGAGCGAGGGATCAAGAAGCGCGCGCTCGCGTTCCTCGGCCTTCCGATGCCTCTTTCTGCTTTCTCTTGCGCGATTGTGGAAGAACACTCGAGGGACTTCACATCGGCGTCAGAATCGAGCTCAAAAAAGCACGCAAAAAGAGGCGAGGCGGGGAGAGCGAAGAGGGAGCGATGAGCGTCGTTCGGCGGCTGCTGCCGATCAGACGCGTCTTCATCATCTGCTTCTTCAATTCGTCGCCTTGCTGTGCTTTCTGATCGCATTCAGCGCCGCCGGATGGAAGCTACCGATCCCGATGGCACGTCCGTAGAAATAAAATGGGCAAAGCAAGCAGCGGCCGTTGAGGAGAGAGGCGGCGGGGGAGAGAGATGGAGCGGCGGCCGTCATCGTCGAGCGTCAATCAGCTCGTTTCCAAATCTCTCTCCCGCCGCCCCGCTCCTGCTGCACCGCTTCTCTTCTGACCTTCCTTCCTTCCTTAACCACGATGCAGATGCAAGGGAGAGAACGAAAGAGAAAGAGGGAGAAAGGGCGCAAGCAACGCTCTGCACTTACCTTGGTTGGGGAGGTTACTCGTCGAGATGCTTTGGTTTGCAGCGCTGAACGAGTGATTTGAGGCGATAGTTTTTTTTTCCCTCTCCTTTCGCTCCTTCATTCTTCACTTCTTCGTCCTCGAGGCTCAACTTCGGAAGAGAGCATTCGTTTTTTGTTTTTGGCTCTTCTCTCTTCCTCCAACCATGCTCCCTCCCTCCTGGGCCTTCCCCTCCTCCCATGCTCCGACACCGGAGCTGCTGCCGCACCAGGGCTTTGCTTCCTCGGCCACGGTCGCGCTGGTGTTTTTCGTGCTGGGCGTGCTGGTGCGTTTTTTCCGAAAAATCGGCGGCGCCGATGGCGAGAGCGAGCGAGCGAGCGAGAGCTCTCTCTCTTTCTCTTGCATCTCTCACTGCCTCCTCCTCCGTGCGCCCTCGTTTGCGATTCCCGTCCGCGCTGCATCAGCGCCCGTGTCGACGCTCTCTCGGGGAGCGGAAAGCGGAGCAAGCGCGATGTCCCGGAGGAGGAGAGAGGGCGGCGCGTTCGCGAGAGAGAACGATAAGATTTCGGTTTGATAGTTTTTCCTCTTCTTCTTCTTTTTCGACTCACCTCTTTCTCTTTCTCCCTCTCCGACACCTCCACCACACCCCCTCAGATCCCGCGCCCCAAGTGGCTCAACGCCGCGTCGAGCACGCGCGCGATGACGCTGTTCACGCTGGCTTCGAGCCCGGCAGGGCTGGTGTTCAGGGTGAGTTTTCCTTCTTGATAGCGAGGGAGACGCCCAATCTCGGCACTCGCTCAACTCACGGACGCATTTTTCTGTTTTTTTTCATCGGCCCCCGTCGCGACGCCCTTCCTGCCCTTCATTTCCACTGCTCTTTGTGCGAGAGCATAGAACATGAACGCTCGACATCGGTCCGCGGGAGGGGAAGTGCAGACGAGCGACGACGAGGGAGCGACGCGGGCGGATGATGTCGAAATCGAATAAAAAAGAGAGAAGAAGAGAGGTTTCGCTTGTCTTTTTCCGTTTCTTCGTTCGTCGCACCTGCCGCTCGACTCCTCCCCCTTGACTTTGCCTCGTCGCCGTCGTCACCTTCTTTCCCTTCTTTTTCGAACCTTTCTTTCCTTTTCTTTGGGGTGGCCAGTCAATGGTGGCCAGTGGCGCGTCGCTTTTTCGAGTTTCGACAGAATTCGTCCGCCCTTTGTCCCCCTTTCTCTCACCACTCTTCCTCTCTCTTGATCATTTCTCACGTCGATAATAATAATACTAATTAAAAAAACACCCTCGAAACAGCGAGTCGCCCTCGCCTTCCACGGCTTCGCGCTCGTCCGCGAGCTCTGGTGCGCCCTGACCGTGCGCGGCACCTTCTCGCGCATCCGCAGGGCGGCCTGGAGCTTCGCGCGCGACCCCCGGGGGGGCTTCGTGCTCCCGCCGAGGGCGGGAGCGAGAGGAGGCGGAGCCGGAGCGACTTCGCCCGCCTCCTCACCTACGCGCAACCGCCGCGTCCCTGGCGTCCCCGACGACTCCTGGCACGTCACCGAGCGCGACCTCCACGCCTTCAGGGCCGCCGTCGAGAGCCCCGACAGCCTGAAATCCTGGGGAGAGCCGATGCTCTTCAAGGATTTCGGCTCGCTCACGTACAAGGCCTGGCGCCGCTGCCTGCCCGACGGGAAGACCGAATACAAGTCGGTGACCGTGGCCCTCGACTCCACCGCCGAGGAGTTTTCCGACTTCTTCCTGGACGACAACGCGAGGGGCGGGGTCAGGGCAGGGGAGGACCAGGGGAGCGGATGGGTGAGTTGAAAGTTAAAAAGTCGAACTTTTTTCCTCCATACTTTTTTTTCGAACTTTTTTTCTTTCGAGAAAAATCAACTAACTCTTTCTCTTTTTTTTGAACCCCCAAAAACCAAATCGTACCCTCCCCCCATCCCAGGACCCGATGATCTGCGACCACGAGTCCCTCGAGGAGGACGCCTCCTCGGTCGCCGCCGTCGCGGGGAGGAGGCAGGTCGTGAGGTGGCGCCGCTCCTTTCCCTTTGCCTTTTTGTCCGACCGCGAGTACTGCATCGCGCGCCGGTGCTGGCGCTGCCCGGACGACCCGGAAGGGTGCATCTACACCGCCACCAAGACGATCTCGGGCCACCCGAAGATGCTCGAGATCCAAAACGGGAGGGAGGGGAACGGCGAAGGCAAAATCGTGCAGATGGACGTCTTTTATTCGGTGTGGCGCTCCCGAACGATCCGCTGCCCCTCTGGCAACCCCAACGCTCCGCCGGCCTGCGAGACCCTGCTCCTGCACCGCGAGGACTTCAAGATCCCGGAGAACCTGGCGCGGTTCGCCGTGAAAGCAGGGATGGCGGGATTCGTCAAGAAGATGGCGCCTGCGGTGAGGGCTTTCGTGAAAGAGCGGCGGTCGCGCGGTGTCTCTCCGACGGCGCACGACGCTCTTGCGTACGGCGTCTCGGGCGCTTGGAAGACTGTCTCCTCCTCGAAGGTGAAAGGCCCTCTGTCTCCCCCGCCGCCGCCGCCCGAGGCCGCGACCTTTTTCGCGCTCGAGGAAGGAGAAGAGGTCGGAGCTGCTGCTGCTGCTGCTGCTGCTGCTGCTGCTGCTCTTTCTTCTCCTCCCTCTCTCGCGCGCCCGGCTTCGACGCCGGCGCTCGCGGCCTCGGCCAAGGGAGCCTCCCCTCCTCCTTCCCTCCGCGGCTCGGTCTCCTTCGCTCAGCTCCCGCCCTCGTTCTCCGTCGCCCGCAGGGCCTCGCAGGAAGGGGCAGAGATGTCCAAAAGGGTGCCCCCTTCGTCGTTCGCCCTCTCGGCGACGGCGTCGGAGGAGGCCGAGGAGCAGAGTTGTTCGACTTCTTCTTCTCAGCAGAAGCCGCACCTGCGCAGAGCGGCCGTCTCGGCGCCGCAGCTCTCCTCTCTCGGAAGCATGCTCGCGTCGGCGGCGCAGGACTTTGCCGACCTGCTCCCTTCCCGGGTGACGAGGGCTGTGGGAGCGGCTCTGGGCTCGCCGCTGCTGGGGAACTCGCCGCCGGAGACTCCGAAGAAGGGAGAGGGAGGAGACAAAGCGACGACGGAAACGGAAGCGGCGACGGAAGAGGCGGCCGACCTCTCTTCGTCGGTCCGCTCCGCTTCCCCTTCCCCTTCCGCGCTGCCCCACCACCACCACAACCATCGCCCGAGCCACCACCACCACCACCACTCCTTGCACGCTCACCACCACCACGTGGGCAGAGGGAGGAGGCGCGGGCCCCCCGGGGGGAGGGCGCGGTCGCCGCAGGCTTCGGCTCCTGCTGCTGCTCCCGCGGCGGCGGCCGAAAACGGCGCTTCTCCTCCTCACGCTCACTCTTCTCACCACCACCACCACCGCGGCGGAGGAGGCCTCCTGCCGCTCGCCGCCGACCTCCTGCGCGCCGGGGTCGCCGTGGCAGTGGCCGTCGCCGTCGCCTCTCATGCCGGGAAAGCAGCGGGCAGGGCAGAGGCCCGCGCCGAGGTTGCCAAGCTTCGGAAGAGGCAGCAGCAGGAGGAAGGGGGAGGAGGAAAGGAAGAGGAGGCCGTGCCGCGGCGGCAGCGTTCGACACACCGAAGTTAAGTTTTTTTCCTTTTTTTCTTTTCAAAAAACACACCCCCATTTTTGACACAAGCTAAAACACTTGTCCTTAGTCGACGCGCTTCTTTTTTCTCTTTCTCTCTCTTTCTCTCTGTCTGTCTCTCCCGCTAGGAGGGAGAAGGAACACAGAAAAAGAGAGAGAGAGAACGCGTCGAAACCCCAAAGCGTCCCTTTTTTAGGAATTAAAAAAAAACATTTTTGAGCGAAACGAGAGTGAGAGCAGCTAGAAAATTTTTCATTCTACAACCATTGAAAAGCCTTTGAGTTTTATCCGAGCCCCTTGCCCCGACCACCTTTCAGACACGAGAGAGCGCGCTGATGCAAAAAAAAAGAAGCGCGCGCCGTTGTTGTGTTTTTTCCTGTTTCACCCCCCCCCCCTCCGATTTTGATTTCATTCGTGCAAAAGAAAAAAAGAAAAATCAAGAAAAGAAAAAAACTTGACTCTCTCTTCCTGTTCTCTCTCTTTCCAAAAGGGGGACAAGTTTTTTCATATTTTTTATTTTACACACGTCGAGCGGGGACACGCACGACCGCAGCGGGCCCACGACGACGGAGAAGAGGGGGGGAAAGGGCACAGGCAGTAGAAAATGAAGAACAAAAGGCAAAAAAAACTCAAAAAACGTTTCACTTTTTCACTTTTTCTCCTTCTCCACCCGCTCCAGGAACGCCACACACGCCTCGACAAACTCCCGCGGGGCCTCCTCCTGCGGGCAGTGGCCCCTGCCTCGCAGCACCACGAGCTCGCACAGCGGCGGCGCCGGGTTTCCATCGCTTTCTTCACTTTTGCGATCGAATTCTTCGCCGCCGCTGTTGTTGAGCTGCTCGACGAGCCTCTCCGAGTTCCGAACGGGCACCAGCGCGTCCCTGTCTCCGTGGATTACCAGCAGCGGCACGCGCCCGCCTCGCACGGCCGCGGCGAGGCGCGCCGAGGGAGGGCCCGAGGTCAGCGGTGAAGGAGAAGACGAAATAGAGTTTTTCTCTTCTCCTGGTTTCCCTCCGAAGAACTCTCGCCCGGCGTTTTTCAGAGCGGCGAGGAAGCCTCCGGAGGCGACGGGCACCCGAGCCAGGAGGAACAGCAGGAAGCCCGTCTCCCAACCCCTGACGAGCGAAGGGAGGCGGTAGCGCTGCGAGAGCCACAGAGGGATCCCCGCCGGGGTGGTCTCGGAGGAAGTGGAAGAGGGATCGGGAGGAGAATCGGAAGAAGAACGAACGCCGCCGAGCGCCGCAGAGAGGCCGTTTTCCCTTGTTTGTTGTTGTTGTTGTTGGTGGTGGTGGGTTGGAGGTGGTTGGAAGTGGAGGTGAGTTGAAGAAGAGGAACAAGAAGAAAAAGAAATGAAAAATAAAGAAAAAATCTTCTTTACCAAAACTGGAAGCTCCGGACCGCCATCCTCAGTAAGAAAACCAGAAACGGCCACGACAGCACGATGAGCGCGCGCGTGCTCCAACCCGCGATCAGGGCAGCCACGGAGCGGGCGAGGAGCGCGGCGGCCGAGAGGAGGCGCATCGGCAGAGTCGAGAAAGAAGAAGTCGTCCTTTTGCGTTTTCTTGGGAATGCATCTTCGTCCTCGCCTTTCTGCTGCCTTTGCTGCTTTTTTCCATTCGCAGCAGCGACGATGGCGGGGGCGACCAGGATCAGCGCGTCGATGCTGCTCGGGTCCCGGGCCGCCTCGGCGGAGACACAGACCGCGCCCAGCGAGTGGCCCATCAGCACGCGGAGAGGCGACGATTTAACCTTTCCTTCTTGCTCTTCTTCTTCTCCTTTCGTTTTTTTCAACTTTTCGAGCTCGAGGTCCGCCACCGCCCTCGCCAGCCTCCCGTTGAACGCCAAAGAATAAGGTGCCAGCCCTAACTTCGAGGGTCTCTCCGTGAGGCCGAAGCCCGGCATGTCGTGCTTGGTGAAGCAGGCCTGGAGGAGGTCGGCGAGGGGGCGCGCGACGAGGGACCACGAGAAGGCCGCGGCGCCGAAGCCGTGCATCGCCGCGATAGAAAACCGGATGGCAGGGGCAGCGGCAGCAGCAGGCCTAGTAACTTCTTCTTCCGATCCTTCACTCCCATCAGCCGTCGCCGCCGCCGCCGCCGCCGCCGCCACCACCGTCGTCACCGGCTTCGCCACCTTGTAGTGCACGTCGACGCCCAGCAGCTCGGCGAACCGCGAGTCCGGGTCGGCGAGCTCCCTCGCGGAGAAGGCGCGCGATGCGAACGAGCGCTCGCGCGCGGCGACGAGCGCGAGCGCGAAGGCCGCGAGCGCCGCGAGCAGAGGGAAAAGGGGAAAAGGAGAAGAAGAAGAAGAAGATAAAGCAGCAGCTCTGAGCGAGGAGAACGACGATATACCTCCTCTTCTCCAGTGCGCGAGCGCGGAGCTCAGCGCGAACGCCAGCGTGGCGGCGAGCGCGGCGACGGCGAGGTCGAGGGCGGTCAGAGCAGGGGAGTCGTCGAGCCGGGCCGCGACCTCCTCCGGCAGCAGGGGAGGCGGAGGGATGGAAGAAGAAGAGGAAGAATTGGAAGGGAATTCCGCTGCTCCGGATGCTGTCGCGCGGGCGGAGACGGGCCTGGGAGCGGGCGGCCTGTGCGCGCGGATGAGAGGCAGCGTCGGGGCTTGGTGAGGTTGAGGCTGAGGTTGCTTCTTGTTCGGCGACGAGGACGACGTCGAATTCTTCGCGGCATGCCCCGTCGCTGCCGCAGTCACGGCGTTCACGGCGCCCCAGAGCTCGTTGAACGAGGACGAGCCCCAGAGCTCGTTGAACGAGGAAGAGGACACCAGGCCGCCGCTCGCGGCGGGCCAGCGAGGCGCCGATGGGGAATGCGGTCGATTCGCCCTTGCCGGCGACGCTCTCGTCGATGTCGATGATGCCTTCCCTCCTCCCCCTCCTCCTCCTCCGGCGCGGCCCCTTCCGCCGCTCATGGCGCCTGGCAAGATTATCGGTGTCTTTGAAGACGACGCCTCAGTAGCAAGAGAAAGCCAGTACTAGCTCAGCGAGAGCGAGACAAGGGCGCGGCTTTTCTTTTATGAAATGAAGATAAGGACGAGAAGCAAAACTCTCTCGCCTTAAACATTCGAAAAAATGAAAGTTTTTTTTCTTTTTCTTGTTACAAACGGGGCGGCACGGCCGCCGCCGCCGCGGGCCCCTTCCAAAAAGGCACCAAGATCCTCCTCCTCCGCGGAGGAGGGGGGCGCACGGCGCCGCTCGAGGCCCTCCGCGTCAGGGCCAGGATAGGCCTCCCCGTCGTCGAGGCTTCCTCTCCGGTTCTTCCGCCGCCGCCGCCGCCGCCGCCGCCGCCGCCGCCGCCGCTGCCGACGCTCGCGTTTGCTCCTCCCGCCCTCCTTCCTTCCACTTGCCCTTCCACTTCCCTCCCTTCCTCCTCCGCTCCGTCGTTGTGGGACAAGACGTGGTGAGCCCAGTACGGTGGGAACGCCACGGCGTCCCCGGCCCTCACCACGGCCCTCAGCGTCGCAGGGGGGCAGCCTCCACCGCCGGATTTCTCCCTCTTTGTCGTTGGGTCCGCGGCACACCTCCTCCTCAAAAGGCTCCACTCGCTTCTCGGCCGCAGCTGCCGAGAGAAGGTCGTCGCCGGGTCCCAGAAGTGGAAGATCTTTGTCCCGGAGAGCACAGCCAGGGCGCTGCGAGACACGTCCCAGTGCAGAGGGCTGATGGCGTTGGGAGGGGAGAGCCAGAGGCGGAAGTCCTGGCTGATTGATGAAGAAGAAGAGGAAGACGACGACGACGACGACAGAAGCAGCGCCGAGGAGAGGGGCGAGCTCTCTCCTTCCTCTCCTTCGAAGCTTTCTTCGACCCACCCCCTCGGCACCGCGCTCTGGATGTAATACCACTCTTTCCTGCCTCCCTGTGTTCCATCGCTGACGATATTAGAAGAAGAATTGCCAAAGGCTAGGGGAGGGAGCGAGCACCCCAGCTACATCCTCTCGGCTGCTTCCCTCAGGGGCAGGGTAGAGGCCAGCGTAGGGGCCGCTTTCGTTCCCAACACGGCAACCACCAGCGGCAGCAGGGCACCGTTGGGAACGGGGAAGGAAGGGGTCGGGGAGGCGCGGACGAGGACGCGCTGGGTCGGGCTGGCGCGGGCGAGGGCGTCGAGGGACCAGCGAGTTGCTTCTGCGGCCTTGGCGTTTTCAGCTGAATTGAGGTTCGAAAGCGGGTTGTTGTTTTTCGCTCTCTCTTCTTCTTCTTCTGATGAAGGTTTCAAGAACGACATCGCGCCGCCGCGGAGGATCACGGGCTCTTCGAGCAGCGACAGGGCCTCTAGGGCTTCGGGGGAGGGCCAGGGGAGCTCGAGGGCGTCGGCGAGGTGGCTGAGGAAAGTTTCGTTTTTTTTTTTTGAGGGGGTCGAGGGTGAGAGAAAAAAAAAAGAGAGCGAAGCGAGAGCAAAAGAGAGATGTCGCAAATTGAAAAAGATCCAAAAAAACTCTCACCCGACGACGACAGGGAAGCAGGGTGCAGCTTCGACTCCTTCGTCAAGATCTGAATAGATCTCGACATCGCGCATCTCTCGCGGAGGAAGGAGAGGGGCAATTAGCTCCAAGCTGAAGCAGTTTCTCCTCCCATCGATATCGTTCTGTTTTGAGTTTCGCAAACGGAAAATTTTCTAAACTTTTTTTCCACCTTTTTTCATTTTTTCTTTCTAAAAAAAGAAACAGAAGCACAAACAAGATGACGCCGCCACCTCCAACGACGCTGATCCCGGCGGCCTACTCCATCGACAACGATGCTTCTTCTTCTTCGTCCCCCGCCTCCCGCCAGGCGGACAGGCGCCTCGTCGCCGCGGGGCTGCTCCCGGGGACGCTGCCGGCAGCAGCAGCAGCAGCAGCAACGAAGAAAACTTCTTCGCCTTCCTTTTTTCCTCCTCAGAGAGTCCGTCTCCCCGGGTCCGAGCAGCTCTCCGCCGCGCTTTCCGCGGCAGCCCCCGCCTGCGGGATCGACGAACAAAAGAAAAAAAAAAAGAGGGGAGGCCCAACGGCCCTGCTGCTGCCCCCAGGGACGGAGACGCACGCAGCGGCGCTCGCGCCCTTCGCGTCGGCGGTCAGAGCTCCTCCTCCGAGCTCTTCCTCTAATTCCTCTTCTTCTTCTTCTGTTTCTTCTTCTTCCTCTTCTTCCACGCTGATCATCGCCATCGGGCTCCCTCCTCCGAGAGACACTTCTTCCTCTTCTTATTCGTCGTCATCCAAGCTAGAAGAGCTGATTGCCTCGATGATAGCGGACCCTGGCTCCGCCCCAGAGAGGGCGGCCGCGGCGAGGGGCCTCTCAAGGGGCGTCGCCGCCGCCGCCGAGGCCGAGGCCGCGGGCGCGCTGAGGAGGGACGGCGACGCCGACGCCGCGGTCGCGGAGGAGGAGGAGAAGAGTTCTTCTCATTCTTCTCCGCTCCTGCTGTTCTCTTCCTCTAATGTTTCTGCTTCTCTCTCCAAGCTCCACCTCAACGCCTTCTGCCCGACCTGGCGCTCCGCTGCCGCTGCCTCCCTCGCCGCGGGCGCGACGGCGGCCGCGACCGAGCTCGTCGCTTGTCTCTCGACGAAGAGCACGGCCCTCTCCAGGACCGCCGCAAGCCTGTGGAACGCGCTCGCCGTTTCTTCGTCGCAGGCCGTCGCCGATGCCGAGAAGGCTGCGGCCGAGGCGGAAGCGAGGGCTCGCAGGGCGGAGGCGGCGGCCGCCGCCGGCGCGGGAGCCGCCGCGGCGGCTGCGGGGACCAGGAGGGAGCTGGCGCTCTCAAGGGCCGAGGCCGTGAGGGCCCAGCTCGAGGCGGCCTCCAGCGCCGCAGAGAGCGCCGCGGAGAGCGCTGCCGTCGA
>Ga0114918_10000862_pt1 | contig 26752 bp, 24 predicted proteins | sample LantaG_FD_87015 | JGI IMG/M metagenome (GOLD analysis project Ga0114918, IMG submission 87015) | Deep subsurface microbial communities from Baltic Sea to uncover new lineages of life (NeLLi) - Landsort_02402 metaG | ecosystem: Environmental > Aquatic > Marine > Oceanic > Sediment | place...
TCTTCTTCTTCTTCTTCTTCTTCTTCTACTTCAAGCAGCAACAACCGCGTCTCGATCCTGCGAGGGGTCAGCGGCGAGGCACACATGGGCGAGCTCGTCGGCGTGCTGGGGCCCTCGGGCTGCGGCAAGACCACGATGCTGTCGATCCTGGCTGGCTCCGTTTCTTCCCTTTCCGCTTCCTCGAAAGTCAGGGGCCACATCACGCTCGACGGGGAGAAGCGCAGGTCCTGGGCCTCGAGGCTGGTGGCCTACGTGCCGCAGTTTGACTTTTTGCTCCCGACGCTGACGGTTGCAGAGACGCTGAGGTACTCGGCGCAGCTCCGCCTTCCTGCGACGACTCCGGCCAAGGACCTCAACGCCCGCGTCGCCTCCACGCTCGAAGAGCTGGGTCTTTCGCATGTTGCTTCCTCGCAGGTGGGCGGGTCCTCGGGGGTCCGCGGCGTCTCGGGCGGGGAGAGGCGCCGCGTCACGATCGGGATGGAGCTGGTGATCGACCCGTCGATCGTCGTGCTCGACGAGCCGACCTCTGGCCTCGACTCGCACACGGCCCTGAACCTGATGGTCACGCTCAAGTCCGTGGCCTCTGCGGGCCGCATCGTCATGCTGTCCTTCCACCAGCCGTCCCCGGCCATGTTTGACCTGCTCGACAGGGTTTTCTTGATGGCGAGAGGGCATGTGCTCTTTTCGGGCGCGCCGGCGAGCGCGGCCGGGTTTTTCGAGGCGGCCGGGTGCGCTGCGCCTGCGGGAACGGCGCTGGCGGAGCACATGCTCACCGCCGTTTCCGACCCTTCGCTGAGGGATCCGCTGCTGGTGCACGTGCTGGCGACGCGCAGGAGCAAGGACCAGGCGGCGAGGCAAATGAACGGCTTTGCTGTGAGCGCTGGAGCTGTTGACTTGGAGGGAGGAAGGGGGGAGTCTTCGTCGCCCGAGTGCAACTCTGCGACGACGGGCTCCTCCGCCTCCAGGCGCCCCCCGGCGCGCACGCCCTTCTCCAGGGAGCTCGCCGTGCTCTTCTGGCGCACCCTGACCGAGATCGTGAGTGTGATTGTGTTTTGCTTTTTGTTTTTTTCTTTGTTTTTTTCTTTCCAAAAAAACTCTTTCTGCTCGAGAAAGAAAAAATGAAAAAAAACTCAAATTCTTTCTTTCTCCCAACCCAACCCAATCCAAAAACAGGTCCGCAACCCGGCCCTGCTGCTCATGCACTGCGGCATGGGAGCCGTCATGGGCGCCCTCTGCGGCGGCATCTTCTTCGGCCTCCAGTTCGACATCGCGGGAGCGCAGGGGCGGCTGGGCGTCGCCTTCTTCTCGCTGACGCTGATGGCCTTGACCTCCCTGACGACCGTCGACCTGCTGGTCACCGAGAGGCAGCTGGTCACCAAGGAGGTCGTGGGAGGCTACTACAGGCCTGTTTCTTACTACCTGGCGAAAGCGACGCTCGACGGCCTTCTGCTGCGAGTCTTGCCCGCTGTTCTGTTCTCGATCCCTCTCTACCCGATGAGCGGTTTACAGAGGACTGCCCCGCAGGCCGGGCTCTGGTTCTCGGTGCTCTCGGTCTTCTCAGCCGCCGTGGGAGCTCTCTCGATGGCCGTGACAGTGGGCTTTGGCACCGCGGGTAGGGCCTCGCTCGTCATGAACATCGTCCTCTTGATGTCGCTGCTCTTCTCCGGCTTTCTGGTCAACTGCGCCTCGATCACGCCCGCGCTGCGGTGGATCTCCAACCTGTCGGTGTTCTTCTACTCCTTCTCCGCGCTGGTCAGCAACGAGCTGAGCGGCATCAGCCTGACCTTCACGGCCCCGACGGGAGGAGGCGCGGGCGGCGGGATCAGCCTGCCCGGTGGGTTGGGCAACAGCGGAGGGGGAGGAGCAACGAAACCCGGCGGAGGCGGCGCCATCTCGGTCGACATCAAGGGCGACACTTTCCTGCAGGCCTTGGGGTTGGACAGCTCCAAGCTGGTCTTCAACGTCGCGATGCTCGACTGCGCGTTCTTCTCGTTCGTGCTGGCCGGGATCGGGCTGCTGTACTGGACCATGCCCGGGGCGCTGGTCGTGGGGGCTCCCCGCGGGAGCGAGGGGAGCCGGGGAGAAGGCATGAGGTCGAAGAGGAGGGAGAGGAGGCGTTAGTTTGTTTTCGTTTTTTCTTCTTCTTCATCTTCTTCTTCTGACTTTCAAAAACTGCACACTTCTGACCCTTTTTTTCTTTTTCGTTTCGCTTTTCGCTGCTTGAGAAACAGCAGCACAAGAAACAACAAAAATAACAACAACACATTCTTTAGAGAGAGAGAGAGAGGGAGAGAGGCGTTGAAAGAGGTCTACGCAAAAAAAAAAAAAACTTGAAAGAAAAAGAACTCGGGGAGGGCGAGCAAGCGCGCACGCGCCGCTGGTGCTTTGCTGCTGCAGCTCGCCTTTTTTTTTTATCTTGTTCTTCTTTCAAAATTCGTTCTTTTTTCGTTTGTTGTCTTAGAAGAGGAATGAGAGAGAGAGTTTTCCACTTTTGCAAAAAATCTGAAACACTTTCACATACGAACAAAAAGAGAGAAGCGGAGGTGGAGGTGGAGGTGGTCGGGGTTGAGAGAGAGAGCTCGCCCACCGCCACTTTCTATCTTCTTTTTTTTCGGCTTGCAAGCAAATTCATCATGGCGCTCTCGAGCTCTCTCGCGCCGCCGCCCCCCTGCGGCGCGACTCAGCGATCCCCTCACTCCAACACGAAGCACCGATTCGTCCCTCGCCAATTCGCGAGGCGACCCCGCACCTGCGCGGCGGCAGCAGCGCCGAGGCGAGGAGCGAGCAGCAGCAGCAACGATGCGCCCTCCACGGCTGCTGCTGCCTCTGCCTCTTTCGCCGACTTCCCCGCTACGTGCCCTTGGCCCAGACCGCCCACCTACTCGGAGCAGCCCGCGGTCGAGGTTCAGGCGACGCGTTCGATGAAAAACAGGGTACTGCTAATGATGGCCAAGGTGAGAGAGAGGCGGAGAGAGAATGAATCGCGAAAAAAAAGCAAGCCGAAAAAGGTCGAACCCTGAGCGTTTTTTCCGACTCAGCGTTTTCGACCTCGACCTCTCGGCTCGCGGCGCTTTCCCCTCTTCTTCCCTTCTCACCTCCTTCTTTTCAAACCTTTCTCTTCACTTCAACCTCACCACCTTAACACACCAGCTCATAAACGGCGACACGGGCGCGCTCCCGCCGGCCGTCGCCCGCCTCGGCGGCGCGTTCACGGACGGATGCGCGGTAGCAGAGAGCGCCGACGAAAACTCTTCTTCTTCTTCGTCTCCTCTTGGCGGCAGCAGCAGCTCCCAAAGCCCGCTCCTTCGCGCCGCGGCCCGCCTGTGGCGCTACCAGGGCATGCGATGAGGTTCAGAGAATTTAGAATAGATAGCTCGCTTCAGTTTTCATCAATTAGGAACACCCACCCCGTCCCTCTCTCTCTCTCTCTTCAAAGAACTTGCTCCGTTTCTTCGGAGGTTTTCAAAAAAACAAAATCAGTTGTCCCCACTTTTTCCCTCCGCAGTCCCCCGACCAAACGTCTTGCACACTTGAACGCGCCGCCTTTTCTCTCTCGAGATAGAGAGAGACGAGCAGCAGGCGCGCGTGCTTTCGTCGAAAGCAATTCTCAGTTTTGCGCCCCCCCTGTTTTTTTGTAGAAAGAATCCGGAGAAGAAAAAACTCAAAAAAGAAGAAAGAAAATGCACGGCTCTCTCTCTCTCTCTCTCCCCTCGCCACCCCATTTCTTGGACACGAAAACGTTTCAAAATAGAGACGTCGATTTTTGCAAGTTGGTGTTGTTTCTGATAACGGAAAAAGGGAAAAAATGTTTCAGTTTGTTTTTTGTTCCTCGCTTGTTGAGCTTGTTGAGGTTTTTCTTCTTTCTTCATTTTCTTTCGAGCGCGCGCGCGCTTGCGAGAGAAAAAGTTTTCTCTCTTCCAACTCTCTCTCCTCCTACCCCTACCCGCGGTAGTACAGGTACAGCGAGTTGCTCGCCGCGGCGGCGATCACGTCGGCCCCCGGGTGCCAGGCGAGATGGAGCATCTTCGCCGTCAGATCGCCCGCGACGGCCTCTGCCGAGTCGTCGTCGGGCCCGCCACGGATTCCAGAAGGAGGAGCTTCTCCTCCTCCTCCCGTCGGCGCGAGGCCGAAGCGCCCGAGGCCCGGCGGGGGCCCCAGCGCCGCGTTGGCCGCTGCTGCCCCCTCTGCTGACGCTGCTTCGCCTCCTCCTCCGGCGGCAGCGGCGAGTGCGCGCTTCCTCCGAGGGTCCCTCGACGCCTCGAGCAACAAACCAGGCGCCACCTGCCGAGTTGAATTCGAACCCGAGCTCAAGACCCGCGCCCCGTTGCCCATCGCCGACGACGCTTCATCCCCGGGCCCCGGAACCACGCGGAACAGCGAGCTGTAGGTCCCGCTCGCTGCGCACCTGCCGTCGCCGCTGACCGCGACGCCGAACTTGTCGAACACGCAGTCGTTCTCATAGAGATCCGCGAGTCGTGGCCGCAAACAGTCGTGGATCGGGTAGACCGCGACGGGGCTCCCGGGCATCGCCAGGTCCCAGAGCGTGAGGTTGAGGTAGTCTCGCGTGACGAGGGCGCGGCCGTCCCTGCCACACCAGCGGGCGTCGGAGAGCGAGGCCGTGATCTCGCTGAAGAAGGAGCGGCCGTTGTTTTCTCCTCCGCTTCCATTTCCGCCCTCTCCCACCGAGCTGAGCCCCGGGGGCTCCAGCGCCAGCGCGGGCCTGTCGCATAACGCAGCAGATCGCATGTCGCACACCCTCGCTATGCCTTTGGAGGAAGCGTGGCAGAACAGGGCGCAGTCGGAAGGGTGGAACTCGGCCGAGGTGATCACCTCCGTCAGGTCGTCCATGCATGCGGGCTTCATGTCGACGATTACGTAAGGCGTCGCCGCCGCCGGGGAGTGCTTGGAGGACGAAACGGCAGGGGAGTCGGTGCCGACGGAGAAGAAGAAGGGGGAAGAAGAAGAGGTGGAGGCCTTGGGGGAGAAATTGCCGCCGTCGCCGTCGTCGTCGTCGTCGTCGATTTCGCCGCCGCTCCGGCTTCGATCTGTCCTTCCACTTCCACCCCTTCCTCCACTCCCTTCCCTCGGCGGCGCGTCAAGGTGCCACAGCTGCACCCGCAGGTCGTCGGCCGACAGGAAGGTCTCCCCGTCGGAGCACATCGACAGGGAGTTGACGTGGAATGCGTGGGCCCCCGCAAAGGTCCGGCGGCAGCGGGCAGAGAGGACCGCGCGCGCCTCGACCGCCCGGGGCAGCGTCAGCAGCGCCGACGGAGGGGGAGGAGGAGGAGGGGGGAGAGGTGCTTTCCCTCTCGCCTCTTCCCCCGCGTCGCTCGTGATCCCAAAGGCCTTGATCTTGTTCCCTATCCTCTCGTCCTCTGCCTCGCAGGTCGGGGGCGAAGGAGGAGGCTGAGATTGGGATTGCGGAGGGGGCCTCGGCGCGCGCGCCTCTGCCGAGCGCGCCGAGGCGGCGATCGACCAAGGGGTCGTCCCCGGGGGCGGGGGAGGAGGGTTCGCGCTCGCCACAGCAGCTGTTGTTGTTTCCGCTCGCTCGCCTTCTTCTCTCGTGCCGTCCCCGGCGCCTGCCGCGACCGGAGGCATCCTTCCGACGCCGATCAGGTCGTCTCTCCCTCCGCTCCCGCCTCCATCGTTTCCGATCGGAGGAAGCCCGACGACGCCGTTGCCGCCGCTGCCACCAAGAGCCCCCCTCGCGGTGTTGAACCCGGCCAGCGTCACCACCCTGCGGTCGTATACCCGCCACAGCTTGATGGTCTTGTCGTTGGTCGAGAGAAGCAGCCTGCCGTTGGCGGAGCCGGCGGAGCAAGAGGAAGAAGAAGTCGAGGCGTTGTCGTTTTCCGTAGAGCTCCCGGCGACGTTCCTCCTCGCCCACCGGACCTTGTTGATCTTCTCCTCGATCTCGAGCGACTTGAGGTAGTCGAACTCGGGCTCATGGGACTGGAACTCGGTCAGGTAGCGGTACTCGAAGGGAGGGGTGTGGGAGGAAGGGGGGGGATCCCGGACGTCGGGGTTTGGCTCGGCGGTTTGGCCCGAAGAAGAGGAGGTCGAAGCCTGCTGCTGCCGCTGCTGCCCCTGCTGCTGCTCCTTTTGGTCGACGTCGATGGGAGTGCCGGCCTGCTCTTCCTCCTCCTTCTGGTCCCGTTGACAGCTCGCCGCGGTGCGCTCGAACAGCACGACGCGCCCGCCCCTGTCTCCCGTGGCGAGGTGGGAGCCGTCGGCGTCGAACTCGACCGCGGAGATTATGTCGGCTGGGGGTTGGAAGTTTTTGGAGTTTTTTTTATTTTATTGGGAGGAAGAGGTTGAGTTTGAAGAAGAGGTCGATGGCGCGAATCGATGCTCCGGGGCTGCTGGGCCTCCAAAAGAGGGGGCGTCTTCGGAGCGTCTCCGCTCCTTTTATCGGCCTTATCTGTGTCCGGAAGGCACCATACGTCCACGAGACGTGCCTCTGTACAGAAAAAAGATAGATAAAGCGACACAAGCCCTTCTAGAAGCAAGAGAGCGCGATGCAAAGAGAAGAAGAGCGCTCGTTCTTCCATCTTGCCTCTGTTGTTTTGACCGTCGCCCCTCCTCCATCTCTCCATCGCTCTTCTCTCTTCCTCCTCCTCGTACCGTCCTGGATCTCCTCTCCTGGGGTTCTCTCCCCGAAGCATTGGAGAAAGTGCCAGTCAGAGTCGTCCCGCGGGTTGGCGTGGCCCTCGAAGCCTCCGCGGCCAGAGGTGGAGGGCGGCTCCATCGTCGAGCGTCGGCGGCGTCGACTTTTCTTTTTCTTCGTTCGAAAAAAAAACGACGGCGATGACGACGACTGACGCGATGGAGATGAAAAAAAGCGACCAACGGTTAGGCAAAGACGGGGCGCTTTCCTCGCCTGGCCTCTGCCTCAAGGGCGAGGCGAAGTCGAGAGCAACACGCGCTTTGGGCGTGTGTGGCCAAAAGCAGCAGAGAGAGAGAGAGAGAGAGAGAGAGAGAGAGAGAGAGAGCGGAGAGAAAAGAGTCTCAAAAAGAAGAGAGGCGTTTCTCCTCTGCCTCGATGTTTTTTTATGTTGAGTGAGGAAGTCTTTCAGTTTTTTTTTGCCCCCGCCTCTCGCGCTCTTCTTCGTCTTCTTCTCTCTCTATTCTCTCCCCGCTCCCCGCTCTTTCCGTCGCCAAGACAAAGATAGTAAGAGAGGCACACACACGCACAATTCGATTGGTGCTGGGATGAAAGCTTTATATTTATCTTTTGATACATAAAAAAGGGGTTTTGAAAAAAAGGCAAAGCAAAAAAGAAAGCAAAACTCTTTCTTCTCTCTCAAGGCTGCTGCTGCTGCTGCTGCTGCTCTCCTTCTCCTCCGCCTTCTTTCTCCTCCGCCACGGGCACGTACATGAACCCGGAGGGCAGAGCCTGGTTGGCCGCCGCGGCCTGGCCCGGGGTCATCACTGCCTCTGTCGCCGGTGGAGGAGCTTGTTGCTGCTGTTGCTGTTCTTGTTGCTGTTGAGCGGCGGCCATCGTCGCCGCTGTCGTCGCCGCCGCCGCCGCCGCTCCAGCAGGGGCCTGCGCAGGCGCCGAGCCCGGTGCAACCCCGGGAGACGGAGCAGCAGCAGCGCCGACGACCGAAGCAGGCGGCGCCGAGGAAGGAGGGAGCAGCGGGGCCGCCGCCGCTCCTGCCGGCGTCGTCGCCGTTCCTCCTCCACCTCCACCTCCGACTCCGCCGCCGCCTCCGTCCTCCGAAGCGAACCCGAGCCTCGCCCTGGCCCTCTTGGCCCTTCCGGCCGCGCCGCCGCCGTAGGCAGAGGGCGAGCCGCGCTTGGGCCCCCCCGGGAAGAAGGGCTGATGGCTTCCTCCCGCTGCTGCTCCGGCGCCGGCGCCGGGAGCCCCGCCGCCGGCAGAGGCGTTGGCGGCGCTGAAGCCTCCGACAGCCGCCCACCACGGACCCCACGGCACGCTCATCCCGGCCTTCTTGATCGCCCTCCTCGCCTCGCCCGCCGCGGCCTGCGAGCCCCCGTGCTCCGCGTGCCGCAGCCTCGCGTCGATCAGCGCGAACTTGCCCCTGGCGGCGGCAGCCTTGGCGCGCTCGCGGCGCTTGGCGAGGTCGACCAGCAGGCGAAGCGCCTCGAGCTCGAGACGGACCGCTCCCAAGGTCAGGCGCTCCTCTTCCTTGGGACGCATCAGCTCGATGGCGGGCTTGAGGCGCAGGTCGGCATAGGAAGGGGGTCCCGGGGGAGGGGAGGGTTCCTTTGGTGGGGGAGGTGGGGGTGGGGGCGGTGGAGGAGGTGGAGGCGGCGGTGGAGGTGGAGGAGGTGGAGCAGCAGCAGCGGCCGCCGTCGCTGCAATTCCTGCTCCTCCTCCAACGACGCCCCCGCTCGCTCCGAGGAACTCCGACGCGGCGAAGCCCGCCAGGTCGCCGTCGTCGTCCACGCCCAGCGAATGGATGAACGAAGGGTCGAGCGGGTAGAGACAGACGGGAGGCGGGGCGGGCTGGAGAGGAGGAGGAGGACCAGGAGCAGAAGAGGTTGAAGGACCTCCGGCGCCGCTCGCCGCGCTTCCACCGAAGAGTCCGGGGATCGTCTTCCCGCCTCTCTGCCCGCCCGCCACCGCCGCCGCCGCCGCCGCGGCCGCCTTGGCGGCCTTCTCGGCCTCCTTGATGGCCTTTTTCGTGATGCGGGGCGGCTTCGGGACCTTTTCCTTCTTCGCCCTCGAAGGGGGAGGAGGTTTCGGGACGCCAAAGTCGAGCGGCGCGGCGAGCAAGCCGCCACCGGCAAAGAGGCCCACGGTTCCTGCTCCTGCTCCCTCTGCTGCCGTTCCCGCCAAAGGCGCCGCAGCAGCCGGAGCAGCAGCACCGCTCGCCGCCACTGTCGTCGCAGTCACGCTGGGCCCCACGGCCAGCGGCGGCGGCGGCGCGGTCGCGGCGAGCGCCGACGCCAGCGCCGCGGCGTCCTCCTCGGCGGCGCGCTCGCTGTGCAGCGAGCAGAACGCGCGGTACGACCGGCCGCGCAGCGCGTTGGCCGCCGCCGCGGCCGCCGCCGCCCTCGCCCTCGCCGCCGCGGCGCTGGCTCCACCTCCGGACGCGGAAGAGGCCTTGCCGCGAGAGGCGGCGGCGGAGGTCCCGCGGGGCTTGTCGACGCCCCCGGAGGCGCCGCCGGGACCTCCCTTTTTTTTATTCCCTCCGGCGCGGCGGGCGGCGGCGGCCGAGCCCTTCGCGCCGCCCTTTTTCGACCTCGACTTGCCCCTTGCTGCTCCTCCTCTGCCAGCAGGAACGCCACCGCGAACAGCAAAATCGCCGGGCTCGGGAACGGCGAAGGCCACGGAAAGGTGCCAGCCGGTGTTCCTGCCGCAGAGGGGGTGGAAGGCGATGCGGCAGGGACCCTCGTCCTCGTCGTCGTCATCATCGTCGCTGCTTCCTCCGTCGTCGCTTGTCATCTCAACTTCTCCACCACCTCCTCCTTCCCCGGGCTTGCTCTTCGTCCCCTTGCTCTTCTTGCTCTTGCTCTTCTTCTTCCTCTTCTCCCCGCCGCCGCTGCACCGCAGCAGCACGCCGTCGTCCATCCCGCACACGGCGCACCGCAGCCCTCGCCTCTCGGACGCTAAACAGGCCGCGACGCCGCCGACGACGGCGCAGCCCGCCCCTCCGCGCAGCGAGGCCTCGGGCTGCCAGAGAGCGCAGACAGAGTGGACCCACTTGGAGCCGTCTATCGTGCGGCGGAAGGCGCCGCGGCGCACGGGGCAGAGGGCGCAGGTGACGTCGGGGGCGCCTCCTGGGCGAGGAGGAGGAGGAGGCGGAGGCGGAGGCGGAGCGGAGGGAGCAGCAATGGCCGCGGTTTCGCCGCTCGCCTTGTTGCTGCCCTCCTCCTCCTTGACCACCGCCGCCGTCGCCTTATCAGCCCCTCCCGCGCCGCTCGTCTGCTGCCACCTCGGCGGCCTCACGCTCGCCCTGGGAACCCCGCTGCTCAGCGCCCGCTCCTCGTATTCCCTGCAGGGCCAGCAGAGCCACTCCCCCTCCGGCAGAGCCGAAAGGCCATAACAGCCCTGGTGCACGGCGACGTCGCACCGCTCGCAGAAGACGATGAGGTTGGGAGGGGCCGAGACGCCATCCGAACAAACGGCACACATGGCGTCCTCGTCGCCGGCGCGCGTGGCGAGCCTGTCTACGGGGTAGAAGTCGGAGGAGGAGGCGCTGCTGTTGTTGTTGTGGTTGAGGAAAGCTTTGTTGCCGTTTCCGCCCTCGTCGCCCGAGGCTGAGCCCGCTCTCGCTCCGCCTCCGCCAAAGAGCAGGCCGCCGGGAACCCCGCGCCTGGAGCCGGCCAGGGCCGCCTCCGCGGCCGCCGCTGCGTCCCTGGCGGCCGCGTCGCGCGCCGCTCTCTTGGCTGCCCGCCTCTGCTCCCTGGCCTTTGCCAAAAACAAGCGAGAGAAGGAAGCTCCTCGGAGCTTGTTCTCTTCGGCGAGCGAGCGTTCGGCGTCGAGCGATGCCGAGCAGCGTGCGAGCGCCGCCGCCAGACGGGCCCGAGAGGCCGCCGCGGTCGAGGCGAGCTCGGCTTGGAGAGCTAAAAGCTCGGCCTCGATCTCGTCGGCGGGCGCGGCGGCGAGGAGACCCTCCTCCGCCGCCGCGGCGACCGTTTGCTAAGCCTTGGAGAGGGAAGAGTGAGAGGAGGCGGGGCAGCAGTCTCCGGGGGCGTGAGAGTGAGCGTGAAAGTGAGGAGCAGCTGCTGCTGCTGTTTCTCCCTTCTCCGCTTCTTTCTCTCCCTTCTCTCCTTCCTCCACTTCGTCAGCCTCCCCGGCCTCGATGCAGGCCTTGACCGCAGCGGCGGCGGCAGACAGGGGCGGAGGGAGGTTGGACGCCGCCGCCGCTTCGGTCCCCGCAGCCGCCGAAGCTGTTTCTGCCTGGAGCGCGGCGGGGTTGTTGTTTGTCGTTGCTGCAGCGATGGCGGGAGGAATCGAAGAGCCCGAACCTCCACCTCCACCTCCAATTCCGGCGCTGCCCTTGCGCCCGCTGAGGGCCAGGTAGTCGACGGAGGCGGATGCGGCCCTCTTGGAAGGAGCGGCGGCGGCAGCATTGGGGCCTCCGGGGGCGAGCGCCGGAGGAGGAGCAACAGCAGCAGCAGCAGCAGAAGAAGCTCCTGACGCTCCCGTCGTCGCCGCTTCCGCCGCCCGGAACGCCGCCTTGCTCGCCGCCTTCGAAGCAGCTTTACCCGCCCCCGCCGCCGTCGCCGCCGCAGCAGCCGCCGCTGCAGCAGCAGCAGCAGCAGCCGCTGGCTTGTCCTTCTCGGCGGGCAAGGGAGGCGCCTCGAGAGCGTGCTCTGCCAGCGGCCTCGAAGGATCACCGACCGCCGCCCTCGTGTGCGCGTGGACCGAGGCTCCGTCCGGAAGAGCTCCGGCGTCCCTCGGCGCCGCGAGCAGGCGGGTCAGCCAGGCACGGTAGGACTGGCACCCCTCTGGCAGGGAGAGCACGGCGCCGGAAGCCGGCAAGTTTCGTTTCGAAGAGTTTGAATTCGAGCTCGAACTCGAAACCTCCAGGAGGCGCAGGACCCGCTCCGGCACGGCGGGCAGTGACGCAGGCCTCGCCGCCGCCCCGACAGCCCGCAGCAGCGGGTCGGCTTTCGAGGAGAGCCAGCGGCGGAGGGCGGCGGCGCCCTCCGGGGTGAGAGGAGGAGGAGGAGAAGAAGAAGAGGCGAGACGGGACCAGGAAGCGGCGGCCTCTCTGCTCGCGCCGGCCTCTTCGAGCTCCTTTGCCGCTCTCTCTTCCGCCGCCTCCTTTTCATCGTCATCGTCGCCGTCGTCGAGCGCCGAGAGGCGAGCGACGAAGCCGGCAGCGGCGGCCAGGTCCTCCAGGTCGCACCCCTCTATCAACGAGTTGAGAAAGCGCGGCTCCGGCTGAGGAGGAGGAGGGAGAGGAGCAGGAACAGCGACGACGGCAGCAGCGTCAAAGGCGGCAGGAGCTGTTGTCGTTGCTGCCGGCGCTTCGAAGACGACGCCGGCAAGCAGATAGAAGTCCGGATCGGCCGCGGCCGCGCGCTCCCTCCTCGCCACGCCGCGGTTGCGCGGGAATGAAGAAGAAGGGGCCAGCGGCTGTGGAGGGAGAAGGAAGGGCTGCGGGGCAGGGAGGGGAGGTTGTAGAGCTGGAGGAGCTGTCGCGGCGGCAGCGGCGGGAGCAGGAGCAACAGCAGGAGCTGCTGCTGCTGCTATCGCTGCATCTGATGTAGGGGCTGTCGCCGCAGCCACAGGAGGTGCAACACTACCAGCAGCAGCACCAGCAGCAGCGGGAGAGACCGGGAGCGACGAAGCGGAGCCAGGCCTTGAAGAGCTCCCGCCCTTGCCGTTGGGAGAGGGTCTCGGGACGATGTCGATCACAGTTCCCCCCGGATGCAGCACGGGAGCCGCAAACGCCTGCGTCGGGGCCAAGAGAGACTTGGGCGGGGGTCCCCTGTCGTTGAGCGGGGCACCCAGCGGCGCGAGCTCGCCGGAGGGGGCCGGGAGGCGGAACGCGGCGTCGCGGCGCGCGAGCGCGTCGACGGACGACAAAGATGAATTTTTAACTTCGTCCTCTTCTTCCTCGTCTTCTTTCCCTTCCCTGATCCCTTCCATCGGCAGCACGTCGGCGAGGTCCTCGGCGGTGAGCTCGCGGAAGTAGGCCTAGTCGGTGGTGGAATTGGGGTTTCGGTGGTGGTTTGGACAAGGTGAGAGAAGGTCGAGGGTCGAGGTCGACATTCTTCTCGATCGATCGAAAGAAGAAAAGCTTGATCAATCTCAATCAACCCCTCCCCGCAGTCTCACCTGCACAAACGTCCAGTAGGCCGCCTTCTCGGACTCTCCTTCGGGCACGGCACCGGGGAACTCGCTCCCCACGCCGTGGTGAGGGTGGTGAGGCAGAGGTTGCGAGGAGCCCCCCGTGGGAACTCCAGCAGCGATCGATGCACCATCGCCTCCCCCCTTGCCGACGCCGCCGACGCCGACACCGCCAAGACCGATCGCAAACGCCTTGGCCGAGGCCTTCCCGGCCTTCTCCTTCCTCGCCTGCACGCGCCTGCGCTCGTCCGCCCGCGACTGCGAGATGCTCTGCGCGTCCGCGAAGGACAGCGGCGGCCTCCTGTTGTCCGGGTCGGGCCGCAGGCGAGGCAGCAGGGATTCGGCGGCATCGGCGAGGGCGTCGGTGGTGCGGAGCAGCGTCTCGGCGACCGACGAGCGCGGCGCCGACGCCGGGAGGGCGACGAGGGGCAAGGGGGGTGGTTTCCGCGGGTCTGAAGCGAGGTTGGCGGCCATGGTGGGAGGCGGAAGGAGAGCGAGAGAGCGAGAGAGAGAGCGGATGTCTCTCTCCTCTTCAAGGGGAAAAAAAAACGAAGAACGAAAATGAGAAAGGCAGAAGACCTCGACACAATCTCCGTCGCCGTCGAAGCACGCAATTTTCCCTTCGTCAAAGGGCACCCCTCGCAGAGACTCTTCCACCCCCTTTTTGAGCCCCATACCGCAGCTTATCGTCGTCCAACATGCATATCGTGGCCCTGCGCGGCGGAGCGTCGCTCGCAAAGGCCTCGTTGCGCCCCGATTCGCCCTCGAAAGGGCCGACGACGAGAGGCGGACATGCTACTTTTTTCGCTCTCCGCCATCGAAAAAGTTCCAATGCTGCTTCAAAGCCCCTCCGCCGCGGGCTCCTCGTCCTCGCTTCCGGCAACCAGCAAGTCCCGGGAGGCAGAGACCACTCGCGGTCGCCCTCCCCGGAGACCTCGGCGGGCAAGAGGCACTCCAGAGGAGGGAACGGGGCCGTCGAGGAGAGGACAGAGGATGAGGCGTCGTCGGCGTCGAGGTCGAGGTCGAGCTCCATGCCGCCGCTGTCCGAAACTATCTCGTCTCCTTCTCCTTCTCCTTCTCCGACCCCGAGGCGCCGCTCCTCCCCTTCTTCGCCGCCGGTCCCGCGCTCGAGCGTCACGCTCTCCCAGACGGTACGCACTGTCCCCGGACCTCCAGTCCCGGACGGGCCCACGGGGCAGCGCATGGCGGCGACGAGGGCGAGGGCGCTCCAGCAGCAACAACAACAACAACAGAGGAAGAAGAGCTCGACCTCTTCTTCAACAACAACTCCTTCGTCGTCGTCGAAAAACAACGCCGTTCCTTTCTTCCCGCCCACCACCACCGCCGCGGCGCTTCTCTCGTCGTTCCGCAGCCCCGAGGACAACGACTTCTACTACTCCCCGAGCTCGCTGCTGCTGAGCCGCCCCGACGAGGAAGGAGGGGGAGGAGGGGAAGAAGAGAGAGACCAGGCGAAGCAGCAGCAGCAGCATCAGCAGCGGCGGCGGCGACGGCGACAGTCGCGAAAGCTCTCTTCTGTTGCTGTCTCTCCTCCACCTCCTCAACCCCCCCTCGCCCCACTCGCGGCAACCGTCCGCGGGTTCCTGGCTTCCTCGTCGCTCATCCCCCTCGACGCCCCGCCGGTCGCCCTCGCCCGCAAGCTCTGGCTCCTCCTTCCTTTCAGGCTCCGGAAACTCTCCTGGCCGCTGTTCGGCCCGCCGCCGCTACCTCCCTTCCACGCCTCGCCGAGGGCCGCCGCCCTGCGAGCCGCCGTGGACAGGGGAGGGGACGGCGACGGCGAGCGGGCCCTCAGAGCGCTGGTGGACGCGAAGGTCGTCGGGAGAGACGGAAGGGCCACGGACGCCGGGGCTGACGTCCCTCGTCATCTGCTCGAGAGGCTCGTCGGCCGCGGGCTGAGGAAGAAGGCCGCCGAGAGGGTCAGGGCTGCTCTGACGCTGCCGTCGGCCCTGCCCAGGCAGAAGAGCTCTTCGGCTTCGAAGGTGGCCGAGATCTGGAACAGCAGCAGCAGCAGCAGTGGGAATTCGGGAAGCAGCTCAAGCAGCAGCAGTGGAAGCAGCGGCGACGAAGACGAAAGCTTCTCTTCTGAAAGCGAATCTTCTTCCTCCTCTCCTTCTTCTACTTCTTCCACTTCTTCCACCTCTCTCCCCCCGCAGTTCGAGCGCCTCGAGTACCTCGGCGACGCGGTCCTAGAGCTCGCGGCGCGGGAGTGGTCCCTTGCGCGCTTCCCTCGCGCGACCGAGCACGGCCTCTCCAACTCTGCCCGGTCGCTCGTCTGCGGCCGCTCCTTGCTGGCTGCCGCCGCGGCAGCGAGGCTCGACGTGTTCGTGACCTCCAACGCGCGCAGCATGAGCCGCGGGGAGTACCTTACGCACTGGTCCGGTGCCGGAGGTCTGGCGTCGCTGGTGGATGCCGTGGAGGCAGTGGCGGGAGCACTGTATCTGGAGTTTGGCCTTCGCGGCGCGGCCGAGTGGGTGCTTCAGCTGGCGCTGGACGTCTCGGTCGCCGCCGACGACGACAATGACGAGGAATTCGGAGAAGAAAATGCCGTCGAGAGAGGTGAAGGGAAGACCGTCGCGGACAGCGCCGCCTTTGAAAACGGCGGCGACGACGACAACGAAGAAATCGGCGAAGAAGTCGCCGCCGTCTCTTCTTCTTCTTCTTCGCTCGCCTCCTCGCGCCTGCTCCTCGACAACAACTACAAGTCCCTCCTGGCCATCGTCGCCGGCCACTCCTCCGTCGAGTACCGGGGCTCGCACGCGCGCTGCGAGTCCTGGGGAGGGCATTCGCCTGGTCACCCGGCCACCAAGGGCTCGGCGGCCATTCCGGCGGTGGTGGTCTCGGGAGAGGGAAGGGAACAAAACGAGAGAGAAGAAAAACCCGAGCCTCATCAGTCGCGCGCCGCCTGGCTCTGGGTCTCGCGTGTGTTCGTCGACGGCGAGCTGCAAGGAGTCGGAGCAGACGTCCACCGCCCTACTGCCGAGCAGGCTGCTGCGAGGCAGGCGCTGGCCGGCGCCGGGGTGGACGCGGACGCGCTGTGGCGAGAGAGATTGAGGCACGAAATGTAAAGAGAGAGCACGAGATCGGCGGCGGGGCTTACAGCGCCGAGGTGCTTCCGGCGCTGGCCGAGTCCGGAACCGCGACGAGGCGGGAAAGAGGCGCGGGGGGCGCGGCGGAGGAGCGGCGGGAGGAGAGGAGAAAGAAGACGAAAACGAAAAAAAAAAACGAAAAACTCGACGTCCAAACTTTCGTTACTATCATATTTAATTGTTTCATTCCACCCCCGGTCCCTTTCGCCCTCGTGCGCATGCTCTCTCTCTTGTGCGCGCGCTTTGTTGTACATTGGGTTTCGTCACCACTTTTCAACTGTAAAAAGGTACTTAAAAAAAATAAAGCTTTCAAAAGTCGTCGTCGGCAAAGCCGTCGGTCCTGTCTCCGAAAAAGCCCCTCTGCCCCGCTCCACCTCCATTCCCGCCGATGAATCGATCTTCGCTGCCAAAGTCCCCCCACATACCGCCGACCCCGAAGCCCGAGGGGCCCCAGGTGGTGTCGGACACGAAGACGCGCGGCGGCAAACGAGGCGTGAGGTCGTCGTCTTCGTCTTCAGAGTCGTCGCTCTCGTCGTCTCTGCTCGATCTCTTCGTCCTCTTCTTCTTCTTCTTCTCCGCGAGCGGCGGCTTCTTCCCCGTCGCGCGCTCCACCGCCGCGTTGATCGCCCTCGCCAGCCACCGCTGCTCCTGCAAGGATAAATCTTCCGAAATGACGTGGAGGTTGAAGCCGTCGACGATTTCTAACCTAGTCCGAGGGACGCCGTTTACGTAAGCGGTGACAGAGACTCGGGCGCCGCGCAGCGTCGAGGTCTCGCCCCCGACGGCGTTTCCTTTCGAGTCTTCGTTACTTTCGTCGTCTTCCTCTTCCAACGCCCCGGAGAGGTCATAGACATCGTCGTCGTTGTCGTTCTGCATCGATCCTCCTTTTTTACCTCCCCTTCTGCCCTTCACCAGCCTCCAGGTCCTGGGCCCGATCTCGAGCCTCGAGTCCCCCGACAGCGCCCCTCCCAGGGCATCTTTCGCTACGGCCGCCCCCGACAGCCAGAAGGGGATAGAGAAGGCGGCGGCGAACAGGGAACCGGCCGCAAGCGCCGTGAAGGTCCAGGCGGCGACGGAGGCCGTCCAGACAACGGCGAAGGCCGCCGAGCCGGCGCGCTCGGGCGCCAGCAGGGGGCCCGCGGGCACGTCGAGGGCGAAGCTTTTCCCTCGGGTCCCGATCTTGGAGCGCGCGCCCGCCGGCGGGGTCATCAAGGAGACGGAGGAAGAAGGAGAGAAGGAGGAGGAGGAGGAGAAGAGGGCGACGCTGCTGTTGCTGGTGCTGCTGGGGTCGGAAGTGTAAGGAGAAGAAGAAGAGGAGGAAGGAGAGAAAGCGCGCTCGAGTCGGTCGACGGCGCCGGCGCCGCCGCCGCCGCCGCCGCTCTTTGCGCTCTTGCCTCCAAAGGCTCTCCCGGAGAAGACGACGCCCTCTTCCTCCTCCTCTTCCTCTTCCTCTCCTGTCCCTCCCACCACCACCAACCCCATCGCCTCCTCCAGGGCCCTCAGCGCGTCGTCGGCGGTCGGCCTGTCCTCGGGCGAGGGCTCCAGCGAAGCCTCCACGATCTCCCGCAGCAGCCTCGGCGCCCTCGCGCTTTGCAAAGCAGTGCCCGTGTCGAGCCTGAGTCCCTTGCGCAGCGGGAAGGAGGAAGGCTGCCTTCCCGTGAGGGCGAAGAGTAAAGTGGCGCCGAGGGCGTAGACGTCCGAGGCCGGGCTCGCGGCGCCGCGGAATTGCTCCTGTTGTTGGGGGGATGAGAGAGGTGGAGAAGAGAAACAGGAAAGAGTTGAGTTTTTTCTTCTTTCTTTCTCTCTCTCAAAAAGACTTCAAAAAAAAAGAAGAAACTTAACCTCTTACCGGCGCCATGAAACCGAACGTTCCGATGACCGTCGTTCCCGGTCCCGGGAGAGAATTGGAGGAAGGAATAGGCAAGGAAGAAGAAGACGAAGAAGCACCTCCACCTCCGCCTCCGCTCTCGCTCTCCGCCAGCGCCGCCGCTGCAACACCGGAGAAATCGACGAGAAAGGCCTTGCCTCCCCACTTCCCTCCCTCCAGGACAATGTTCTCGGGCTTCACGTCCCGGTGCGTGACGGGCGGCGACCTCGAAGATAAATGAGAGAGCGCAGACAAGATGTCCCTCGCCAAGAGGGCGATTTGCTCGGGGCTCGCCCTTTCTCCCGAGGCGACGACCGCAGCGAGGGACTTGCCGCTCTTCACTCTTTCCTCGACCAAGCACCGAATCCTGTCGTCAGTGCGGTCGACGTCGAAGAAGCGCTCGAAGCGGGGGATGTTGGGGTGGCCGGAGAGGGATTTCAGGGCGGCGGCCTCGCGCTCGGCGAGGTCAAAGGCCTTCCAGCCGCCGGCGCCGCGCCCACGGAGGCGCGTCGCCTTCAGAGCGAGCTGGAGAGGTTTCTCTCCCTCTTTTCCTTCTTTTCCTTCTCCTTCGGCCTGCTCGTCGCGCACGGCGAAGGTGACGCCCATGGCCCCGCGCCCCAGCACGGCCTCGACGCGATAGCGGCCCTCCACGAGGTCCCCGGGCATGAAAGGGTCCTCCTGGTCCAAGTTGCCCGCTTCCCTGTCGCTGGAGCTCGAGGAGGAAGCGACCTCTCCCGGAGTCCGCTGGAAGGAGAGGGACTCCGGGATCGCGCTGCTTGCCTCCTTTGTCGTCAGGTACAGTTCGTCGTCGCCATTTTTGGCGGCGCTGTTGTTGGTGGAAGAAGAAGCGGGGGCCGAGACAACAGAGGAGGTCGAGGAGCCTCGTCGTCGTCGCCGCCGCCATCGTCGACCTGGTTGTCGCAGGCATTGCCGGCGAGCAATCGCGCTCGTCGAATCGGGGGCGGCAAGGGCGCATTTCGGGGCGATTGCCATCGCCGGCCTTCGAGAGAGATACTGCTTATCGGCTGAGGCACTCGGCACGGCGCCTGGGATTGAAAAAAGAGGGAGAGAGAGAGAGAGAGGGGAGAAGGTTGACGGGGTGAGATCGGCAAAGATCGCCGCTGTCCCCGACCCGCAGTGCTCTTCATCTTTTTTTTCGCTTTCAAACTCCCGGTGCTGCTGCCGCGGGTAGAACGCGATTTCGCGTACCTGCGGAGGTTGATTGGACAGCTGCTCTCATCATCGATCGTTGGTCTGATTGATGAGGAACTGTGCGAGATAGAGAGAGAGAGCGATAGCGAGGAAGCGAAAAAAAATCTCTGTTGATTTTGAAAACCGAAAAAATGCAAGGCAAAGAAAGGCGATAATAAAAACCGATCATTTTTGTTCCTTCTCTGAAAAAAAACTCTGGAAGGCGCGCCCAACCAACAAAATGCCTCCGCGGGAGGCCTGGAGGACCGCTCTCGCGTTCCTGGCGTTCCTCTGCGCTGTCTCCTCGGTCTCGGCGGACGAGAGGACGCACAGGGTGAGAATTCGAAGGAGGAGAAGCGAAAGGAAGATCGAATGCTTTCTCTTTTTTTCTCGATAGCATCAATCGATCGATCCTTCTTCTCTCAACCTCGAAAAAAAAAAAACTCAGTACAAGCGCGGCGAGCCCCTCCGCCTCTGGGTCAACAAGGTCGGCCCTTACAACAACCCGCAGCAGACCTATTTCTACGACTCCCTGCCGCTGTGCCGCCCGGAGGATGGAAGCTCGGACGACAAAACCACCGAGAACGGCAAGAAGAAGAACAAAAAGAACAAAAAGCCGGCGACGAAGTGGGGCGGCCTGGGAGAGGTCCTCGGAGGGAACAGGCTCGTCGACTCGCAGCTCGAGCTCTCCTTCCTCGAGCCCGTTCCCCTGGAGAAGCAGAGGATCTGCTCTCAGGTCCTGGACGAGGAGGCCGTGGCGAAGCTGTCGAGAGCAGTCCGGAACCACTTCTGGTTCGAGCTCTTTTTGGACGACTTGCCGATCTGGGGATTTGTCGGGAGCCCTCCGAGCAGCTCAGAGGAAGAGGAGGGGGAGGAGCTGCACGTTTACACGCACAGGGCGTTTGACATCTCTTACAGCGGTGAGAGAGAGGAAGAGAGACAAAAGAAAAGTCGTTCCGTTTTTTCGGGTTTCTCTCGAGGAGGTCGAGGTCGAAAAAAAAAACTCACTTTTCTCTTCTCCTCCTTCTTCCTTTCTCCCTCAATTTCCAAAACACCCTTCCACCAGCCGACCGCATCATCCAGGTCAACCTCACCAGCGAGAACCCTCAGCCCATCCTCCCTGGAGCCCAGCTCGACTTCACCTTCGAGGTCCGATGGTCCGAGGACGAGACCGGAACGCCTTTTTCGAAAAGGTTTGAGAAATATCTCGATCGAGATTTCTTCAACCACCGGATCCACTGGTGGGCGCTGGCCAACGCCGCCGCCACCGTGGCCTTCCTGACGGCGCTGGTCGCGGCGATCCTGGTCAGGGCGCTTCGCGCCGACTTGTCGCGATACAACAACAACGGAAACGGAAATGGAATCGGAGTCGGAAGCTCTTCTTCTTCTTCCTCCTCTCCTTCGCGCCTCGACCTCGACCTCGGCGGGCTCGACGGCGACTTCGACGACGAGACGGGATGGAAGGTCCTCTCCGGGGACGTCTTCCGGACTCCCAAGAGGCTTCCTTTACTCTCCGCCCTCGTAGGGACGGGCGCGCAGCTCTGCCTTCTCGCGTTTCTCACCTCGGCCGCCGCCGCCGCCCGCGGCTCGTCGCTGTTCGAAGACAGGGGCTCCGTCGCTACTGTGGCCGTCGTTCTCTACGCCCTGACCTCGGTGGTCGGGGGCTTCGTCGCCGGGGAGACCTTCACACGCTTCAGCAGCAATGGCGGCAGCAGCGGCGGCGGAGGGAGCTTGGGAGGCAGAGCAGGGAGCTCGACGACGGCGACGACGTCGAAGAGGGCGCAGGCTCGGACCTGGCTGCTCGCCGCCACCCTCTTGCCCCTCTCGTCCCTCGCCGTCGGCGCCTTCGTCAACTCCGTCGCGCTCCTCTACCGGTCCTCGGCCGCCGTGCCCTTCCGCGGAGTGGCCGGGGTCTCGGCCCTCTGGCTGCTGCTCTCGGCGCCGCTGTGCCGGCTCGGTTTCGCGGCGGGGAGGAAGCGGTGGCAGCGGCGGAGACTTGGAGAGGCGGCCGGCGGCGGCAGAGCGGGAGACCCGACAAGGACCAAGAGGGTCCCCTCGCCGATCCCCTCCAAGCCGTGGCACCGGTCCCGGGCCTTCGTGTGCCTGCTGGCGGGGTTGCTGCCGTTTTTGAGCATCTTGGTGGTGAGAAGAAAGAGAGAAGAGAGGAAAGAGAGAGAGAGAGAGAGAGAGAGAAAAGGGGGAAAAAGGGGACCGACGACAACGACCTCGACTCTTTCTTTTCCAAAAAACGCTCACTCTTCCCCCTCCTTCCCTCTCCACACCACAACTCTAACCCAATCCATCAACCCAGGAAACGACCTTTGTTCTCGCCGCCCTGTGGAACTACAAGGTCCCTTCTGCCCCCTTTCTTTGGACTCTGGTCCCCGCTCTGGGGCTCTTACTCGCAGCCACCGCTTGTTCTGCAATCGTCGCTGTCTACTCGCTGCTCTGCGCCGAGGACCACAGGTGGCATTCGGCGAGCTTCATGGCCGGGTGCAGCCCGGCGCTGTACCTGTTCGCCTACTGCGTCCGTTACTTCTTCGCCGGCACCAGGATGACGGGCGTTTTCCAGGGCTGCTTTTATTTCGGGTGGAGTCTGCTGCTCTGTTTGAGTCTGGGGACGGCGACGGGGGCCGTGGGCTTTTTGGCGAGCGCCGCCTTCGTGAGGAGGATTTACAGGTCTGTCAAGTGCGACTGAAGATAGAGAGGGGTGGTGTTTGGTTTTTGTGTGTAAAAAGGAGGAGGGGTAGCGAGAAGAGAACAAGAGAAGAAGAGAAGAAGAGAAGAAGAGGTCGAGGTCGAGCTCTCACACTCCAAGAATTCGCTCGAAAAAAACTCGAAAAGAAGCCACATTCGCTCAAGAAAACAAAATGCTCTCCATGCTCAAGCCCTTTGTGCGCCGCGCCGCTCCCGCTCAGGCAGGAGCTGTCTTCCCGGCTATCTCCTCGCGCCGCGTTGGACGAGCCAACGCGCCTGCTGACCGAAACGTGAGCGAGAAGGAGAAAGAGTTTTTTTCGTCGTCGACGTCGCGCCATCGACGAGGGAGGAGAGAAACCATTCTCGCACCCCCTTTCCGTCCCTCGCGCGCCTCCGCCTACCCTGGATTCCTCTTCCAGCAGCACGAAGGGGCCACATTGACCATCTGTAACAGGCCGTTGTGCGCAAATGGGCTCGAATGTACCTAGAGAGACCTCTTGCCGCGTCGCAAAAAAAACACCCCGCATGACGCATCGTCGTCGCCCGTCGGCGTCGGCGTCGGCGGCGCTCTCTCAACCTTTTCTCCTTCTTTCGAAAAAAAAAATCTCAACAGCTGCCGCGCCCCTGCCGCGCCTACCTCCCGCTCCAGCAGCAGCACGAGGAAGACCACTCGGAAGACTCGGAAGACTCCGAAGACCCCGAATCCATCGAGGTCTCCCTGCTAGAGCTCTCCGCGCGCGCCGCCTCGCTCGACGCCACGCTTAGGCAGCTGTCGCTCCGGTCGCGGGCCGCCAGGGGAGCGCAAGAGGCGCAGAGGGACGCCACCTCGGCCCTCGTCTGCGCCTGCGAGGAGACGCGCGCCGAGTGGAGGCGTGAGGCGCTGCTCGTGGCGGATTTCGAGGCCGACAGGGCCGCGGAGAGCGCTGCCGGGCTCGAGGCGCAGGCCCTGCTGTGCGCGCTGGCGGCGGCGAGGGCAGCCGAATCGGGAGCGAGGGCGGCGCTCGCGACCGCCGACGCGCGCGCCGACGGCCTGAGGAGGCAGCTTGCCGAGTTCGAGCTGGAAGGAGAAGAGATTGAGGAAGCGAAGGAGGAAGTCGCCGAGGCCGTCGGGGCGTCGTTCTCGGCGCTGGCCAAGGCGGTGGAGGCCTCGCGCGAGAGCGAGAGCGGCGGGAGCGTCGCCGTCGCCGAGGGCGGAAGCGGAAGTGGAAACGGAGGAAGCGGCGAAGGTACCGAGAGCGGCTCTCCCAGGGCCTCCTCCTCCTCTCTTTCTTCCTCTCCCCTCTTCCTGTCTCCGTCGCTGCCGGGAGGACGCGGGGTGCTCGCCTCGGCGGCGCTGTCGGCGACCGTGCCCCTCGACGACAAGGAAGGAGGAGGAGAAGAGCCGACTTCCTCTTCTCAGGTCGAAGACGAGGGAGAGAACCAGCTCCTCCTCCTCTCCCGCGGGCCCTTCTCTTCTTCTTCTTCTTCTTCTTCTTCTTCTTCTTCTTCTTCTTCTTCTTCTTCTTCTTCTTCTTCTTCTTCTTCTTCTTCTTCTTCTTCTTCTTCTCCGTCTTCCTCTTCTTCTCGCTCTTCTTCTTCTCACCAGGCTCGCCCTCCGATCTCCCGCCGCGCTGGACTCACGGGCGTCGCCCTGGCCGCGGCGCTGCGCGGGGCGCTCGCCGCCTACAGGGTCGCGAGGGAGGCCGCCGGTTCCGCGGGGTCCAGGGCGAGGGCGGCCGTCGACGTCGCCGCCGCGGCCTGGGTGGCCGCCGCGGCGCTGTGGCTGGCTGCGATCTGAAAAAGGGGAGGGGAGGATGAGCGAGGGAGGGAAGAGAGAAAAAGAGAAGAAAATACTTCACTGACCTGCCTTGTTTTTTTTTCTTTTTTTTTTCGGTTTTGATTTGTTTTTGTACCAATTTCCAAGAAAGGAGAGAGGAAAGAGGAGAGAGGAAACGGTTCGATTGATTATAAGACAGTCTCGTCGTTGGTTTTTGTGAGGTGAGAGACGGCGGGGGGAAACGTTTAGATGTTCTTTTGCAATTTTAATGTTCAAAAAAAAAGTGGAGAGAAGCGAAAAACGGAAAACGAAAAAAAAACTGTTTTTTCTTTCTTCTCTCCCTTCTTCACCCCGCCCACCCGGCGAGCTCCGCGACGGACCCGCCGAACACGATGGTCAGGGCGGTCATGAGCATGCCCCCGAGGAGGACGGGCAGCACCCTGGAGTCGTAGGGGCCGTCGGCTTTGCGCCTGCGGAAGGAGTTTTGAGTTTTTTGAGGTTTGAGATTTTAGGCCTGAGAAACTCGAGCGAAAAGGAAAAAAAACGACTTCGGAAAACTTAAAAAAAAAAACCTTAACTCACATCAGCATGTCACCCCTGACTTTGAACATGTGTGCAGCGTATCCTGCCATGAAGATACTGAGGCACATCATCAGGGCGGCCATGAGCCTGACGGCGATGGCGTGGTGCTCGTAGCCCTTGCCCCAGGACTTGTGCGCGACGCCGGAGACGCCTGAAATGTTTTTTTTCCCCGCAGAGGTCGAGAGGTGAGTTTGTTTTCGTTTTTTTTTTCTCTCTCCCTCTCTTGCCTTTTCTCTCCCTCTCTCTTTCTCTCTCCGCTCCTCTCCTTCGCCTCCCAACAACTCACCCAGCAGAGCCGCCGAGATCGAGCCGAGGGTCACGCTCATGTTCATCCAGTGCAGGAAGGTCCTCTCGTTGGCGAAGAAGGCCTTGGCCTCGGTGCGGCGGAGCGTGGCCATAGGAACTCTTTTTGGAAGAAAAAGGTTGATGAAGAGGAAAGAAGGGGAAAAAAGCAGCAAGGGCGTCGAGAACTTTTGACGACGGCGAGGATTGAGAAAAGTCCTCTCTTTCTTCGACTGCTCTTCTGAACGACTGCGAGCTTCTTTTTGGCTCGTTGTTTTCCTCGAGCGGCTTCAGACGAGCTGTTTCCTGCGGATGAGAAGAGGGATTTTGGGGTTGGGAAGGCGGGTGAGGGATGGGCGGGGGGCGAAGGAGTCGATCGAGAAGGGAATAAGAGGCATGGGGGCGAAGAAGAGCGAACAAGAGAGAAAGCGAGCTAGCCAATGGGAGTTGGATCGCCGAGGTCGTCCTCTCTTGTTCCCCTTGTGCGACTCACTCTTTTCGAAACAGAGGGATCGCTTCGACCTCCTCTTTTGATCTCCTTGGGTGCACGCGAAGGGCGAACGGGAAGAGAGAGAGCGCAAGCGAGAGAGAGAGAGGCAGAGAGGGAAAAAAAAGTGAAGAAAAAAAAAACTCTTTTTCCGCTCACTCTCCCTTTTCTTTTGTTCCCCATCTCTTTTTGCACGACCTTTCCGCGAGTGGAGCTTCGAGCGAACACTCTCGCTCTCACCACGAGCTAGACTAGCAGACCCGTGAGATCAACTAGCTCCATCCAAGGTAGGTGGCGATGGAGGTGGCGAAGAGAGAGAGAGAGGAGAATGCGCGCGCGCGAGAGAGAGAGCCGCGCGAAACAAGTAAAGGACATTGACGAGCGAAAACTCGTCCGAATTGTTCCAAATGTTTTTCAAAACGCCCCCTCTCCGCGGCCCTCTTTGCCCCCTCTCTGCCCCTCTCCCTCTCCCTCGACCCCTCCCGATGCGTCGCTTTTGATATCTTGCATCAAACTGCGTGCTCGAATCGGAGTGAGAAGGCTCTGAGAAAGGGTGCGTGCGAGCCCTTTTTTCTCTCGTCGAATGATCTCAAGATCGACAAAAAAGCCGACTCGCTCGCTTTCTCGCCGCCCTTGCTCTCTTCTTGGTTGCTTGCTTCTTCTTTTATTCCGACCCTCTCTTTTTCCCCTACAACAACGCGCCTCTTCACTTCTCTTCTTTCCCTCTTCCTCCCTCTCTTCTCTCTCCATTTCATCTCCCAACAACAACGACAACAGATGAAGTTCGGCAAGTACCTCGAGTCCAAGGCCCGCCCCGAGTGGCGGGACCAGTACATGGACTACAAAGGATTAAAAGACTTGATCAAAGAGGCCACCGACGAGCTCGCGAGCGCCGGCTACGGGCCCGGCGGCGCCGGCGCGCTGTCGTTTTCGCCGCGGACGACCTCGCTGACCGTCGCGCGCGCCGCCGAGCGCCGGTCGGCCGACGAGAGGTTCTACGAGCTGCTCGAGTCCGAGGTCGCCAAGGTCAACAAGTTCACCGTCGAGCACGTGTCGGGCCTCAAGAAGAGGCTCAAAGCTTTGAACGCCGCGACGGTCGCACTGCGCCGCGCTGCGGCCTCGGGCGGGTCGGGCGGAGAAGGGACCGATTCCTCTAGGGCGCCCTCGCTGTCGCACCAGTCGTCGTCGGCGATGGAGGCGCAGCCGCTGCAGTCGACCGAGACGCTGCTGGCCGAGGCCAAGGCGGTCGGGGACGAGTTCCTGGCGCTGGAAAAGTGAGGAGTTTTTTTTTTGTCGTTCGATCTCTTTCGACCTCTTTCGACCTCTTTCGACTTTCGTCTCACCTCTTCTCCCTTCTCTTCTCTTTTACCAATCCCAGGTACGTCAACCTCAACTACCTCGGCTTCCACAAGATCCTCAAGAAGCACGACAAGAACCTGCCGCACGCTCCGTGCCAGCAGTTTTACGTCGCGCACCTGCACCACCAGTGAGTTCGAAGTTTTTTTTTTTGTGTGGAAAATTATTTTTTGGTTTTTTCGACGAAGAAAAAACAAAAACTCACTTTTTTTTTCCTTTTCCTCGAAAACAAAAACTCGAAACAAAATAGGCCGTGGGTCCAGGGAAACTACAGCGGCCTGCTCGTCCAGCTCTCGTCGGCCTACTCGGCCTTGCGCGGCGACGCCTCGGGCGTCAAGAACGAGGACGCGTCTCAGGGATTCGTCCGGTCGACGACCAAGTATTGGGTGCGCACCGCCGACGTGTCGGCGGTCAAGCACCACATCCTCCAGCACCTGCCGGTCTTCCAGTACAGCGCCCCCGACGGGGCTGGCGCCGCGGAGCAGGGGGACGCGCAGCTGGTCAACTCGGTGAGAAGAGAAAAAACAAATCTTTCTTTTTTTTCTTATTTTTCGAAACAGACGAGACGCCGAAGAAAAGCCAAAGCTCACTCTCTCTTCCCTTTCTCTCTCTCTCCCTTCCCTCTCTCTCTTCTCCAACCCCAGGCCTACCTCGACAA
>Ga0114918_10000864_pt1 | contig 26699 bp, 48 predicted proteins | sample LantaG_FD_87015 | JGI IMG/M metagenome (GOLD analysis project Ga0114918, IMG submission 87015) | Deep subsurface microbial communities from Baltic Sea to uncover new lineages of life (NeLLi) - Landsort_02402 metaG | ecosystem: Environmental > Aquatic > Marine > Oceanic > Sediment | place...
CATATAAAAAACAAGTATGGGCTGTAAGTTAATAATATTAAAAATAAAGCAATGATAGAAGTAATCGAGATACCTAGTTTTGGGGAGATAATAAGACAAAATGTAGTGCAGGCTATAGAGGCGGTATTTTTAACTTACCCTTATTCCATAAGTGGCGACCATTACATTTTAGCTTCTAAAAATACCATGTCGTTATGTAACTTAATGTATACAAAAGGTGATTTAAGTCGCCTGATTTACAAAATGATAAGGGTGTGTGATAGGCTGGGAGATAACGAAGTAGAATTGATAAGGATTATTGATTTCGACAATCTTCCTTTATTGGTGGCAAAAATAGCAACTACATAATACCAAATCTAATACAATATATAATGGCAACTAAAATTTACTTATCAGGAGGAGCAATTAACATTGACGACGGAACAACATTGTCGATCATCAACCCTTCCAAATTTGATTGGAAGTTACTAGGTAGTGAATACATTGCTCGTGATGACATTGATAGGCAATCAGTAAGTTTAGGCGATGCAGCCAATATTCAGGATGAAAACGGGATTGACATTGGAAACGATATTGCGGTAAAAGAGCTATTAAATAGCTTTGTTAATACACCGTCAACAAATCAAATCGACAATGCTACTAATGCAGTTATGACAATAGATTATTCGCATCACGAGATTCATTCTGGTAGCCACTTCTTTCATTTCGAAAACAATCTGTTAGGTAGTGGGGCTGTTCGAGATTTACTTATAATCACCCCTGACACAGCAAGGTGGGCTCATTTTACTCACTATCACAGATCTACGGGCGAAGCGAATTTTGCTTTATACGAAAATACCGTAACGTCGGCGGACGGAACAGCACTTATTGGCCAAAACCGCAACCGTAACGTAGTAGATGCCTCTATCGTGGCTATTAGTCACACGCCAACAATTACCGATGTAGGGGATTTGATATGCGTTGGGCATTTTGGTAGTGGAAATAATAAAGGAGCAGAAGCAAGGAGCGAGGCGGAAATAGTATTAAAACAAAATACAAAATACCTCTTAAGGATCAATAGTGAAGTAAATTCAAACGACATTACTACCAATCTTGATTGGTACGAGCACACGAATAAATAAATATTAACATAAAAACAATATCATGGCATTAGTAAAACAAGCAACAAAAATTAGCATTGATAGCTCACAAATTCCATCCGGATACACTAATCCGGGCGGAACAAATTTAGCAAGTTCTCAACCAACATACCTTAATAAGTCTTTTTCGATAATAAAATCAACGGTAGACGATTCAGTAAAAGCAACAACATTTGATCAGATTCTTTCTGATGTAACAATCGGAATTGAAAAACAAGTTGCGGATATGTTGACGGCTGATGATATCGGAACTACCGCAACGGTAAATTACAATATTGATTGGAAGAAGATCGGTAACAATCAAGCTATTTCAGCCGACTTCTACAATGATACAGCTGTTAGTTACGTTGCTGTTGTCGATGTTTATTTGAACTTTTCATAAAAAATAAATGGCAGTAACGCTAACAAGCTACCCAGTAACTACAAGTTCCGGTAAAGTTAGAAATATCTTTGCTGGATTTGATGCTGTGGAGCTTGGTTTTAAGCGTGAAGACACTGCTGTAATTAGCGGAGATGAAAGCTCTGGTGGCAATCTTAGGATTTATGGTACTGGAGACTTTGTATCTAGTCTTAACGTTGGCGAATGGGTCTATATTAATACATCAGGTGCGACTTATACTTATAATGGTAGTTTTCAGGTAATTGAAGTAGTACTTGATCTTACAAACACAAGGATTGAGCTTAATTTACCATTTGTAGAAATTACTACAGGAGGGTATTGTAACTACAAGCAGGACTGGTTTTTAGAATCAAAATTAGTAGATCCAAACAACAATCTAATACTTAAGTACCCTCAGTTGTTGCAAAATGACGGCAACCCTAATGGTGTACTAGAAGTTAATACCTCCATGATTGTCGATTTTTTAAAGAATGAAATATTGGCCAATAGTGGGGTTGTTGAGAATGCAAGAGAAGAGTGTAAGGTAATGTATAGAGAGGTTTGGCGTGAGGACTCTACTCAATCATTTATTTTGGTAGATCAAGAGCCTATTGTGATAATTTATTCTGCCGAAAACTCAGAGATAGAGGACTTTATAAGCGAATTTGATGTACCTAGAATGTATGAGGGTTATCCATTTTACTTGAATACGTTGCATTCATTGGAGAATCAGGTTGGGCGAATAGCAATTTCATTTGACGAATTAGATATTAATAGCGACAATATCAACACTGATAACTTGATAGCAAATTACAACTCAGGAGATTACGGGATTGTTCAAGCAAATTTCAACGACAAAACAAAGGTAATAGAAGAAGATACTAGATACATAACGTTCAATGCTTACACCTCAGTGTTAGGAGATTACGATAGTGGTGGGTACGATTCGGCGGGATATGAAATTTGATAATATAAATATATGGCAATAAATGACAGAAACGAGGCTATAGCAGAGGTTAATGCTGCTATTGTTGATTCTCCAAAAGTTTCAACAGCTACACATAGAGACTTGCTTAATGACAAGATATTAAGTAGTGTTCAGTTTAGGAAGGACGTTACTGGAATCGAAACGCCCTCAGGAGGGAATGTAGTAGTTAGTTTTCTGACCAAAGATTTTGCAACAATTACTACATCTTCAAACATTTCAATTTCGGTGACAGATTTACCAGATGGAGATATTAAGTATATTGCATTAACAAAAAACGCAGGGAATACGGTTTCTTTTTCAGGAATAACCGACGTATCAGCAAGGCGTGACTATGTTGATACAGAAGCAACCTATATAGTTTACAGAATTACTAGCAAGAATAGCAATATCTACGCTGTCACAGTCAATATTGATAATGATGAAAATATTGCTGGACTTACAGGCGATGTGTCGAAAGTGGTTACCACTTATTCAGGTTGGAATATGGACACAACATTGTCTGTATTAGTTAGCTGGCCTTCTGGTGTAACATTTGCTAATTTTTTATCGGCAGAGGTTACAATCAAGAGTAATGCAGGTACTGGCAAGTATCCATTGTTGTCTGGATTTGGCGGTTCTGGGTTTCTCTCTGGCTTAGGTGGTTCTTATGTTGCTGAATTGTCCGGCCTTACTTTATACCGGGGTGATGTTGGCGGATTTTTTGATGATGCGCAATTCAATAATGCAGATGTTGAAATATTTATAAAATATAATAATTAGCATTGATAGCTCACAAATTCCATGCATAATGGCAATAAATAGAACGGAAACAGTGCAACAGGTAAATGTAAAGATTGTGCCTACAGTTTTTACGGCAACCCATAGGGGTTTGCTGAATGTTGATATAATTGATAGTCTTGTTTTCCGTAAGGATGTAATTGATAGCCAAATTCCAGTGGGAGGTAGTGAGGTTGTTGATTTTTCAGACAAAGATCTTGCTACGATTACAGTAACCGTAAACACATCAATATCATTTGCCAACATTCCAGACGGAGATACTAAGTATTTGGAGTTAACAAAAAATGCAGGAAACTTAATATCTTTTACTGGATCTATAGATGTATCGCAGCGAAAAGATTATATAAATACCACCTCTACATTTATTGTCTACGAGGTAATAAGGAAGGGGTTGGTACTATATGTTAATAGCATTAATATAGACAAGGATCGTGAATTAAACAGGCTTACAGGGGAGGTGTTAAAGCAAACGATTGAGTACACAGGGTGGAATATGGATACAACATCATTTGTTTCTATGATTCTTCCAGACGAAATCACGTTTGACAAGTTTATTTCTGCCGAAATATCTATAAAATCAAGTTTCAGTAACAAGTTGTATCCATTTCTTAGTGGGTTTGTAGATGTTGGTGGAAGTACGGGTTTTGGAGGATCTTATACTGCTAGTTTCTACACATCAGGCCCTAATGTAGGGAAGTCAGTTTTATTCTTATATAGAGGTCCGGATAGTACAAGTGCATTTGATAGCTCTTCCTTTACAAACGCAACAGCATATATTTTTGTGAAATATAGACAATAAAATAAATGGCAAGAATAGCAAGTATAACATGTAAATATATACGCCCTGATTCTTTTACCAATCCAGATGCAGAGGCTTACGAGTATTACATTGTTTGGCTAGGTGTTGATGGTGGAGTTTACTGTTGGCTTTTTGAAGATTTTAATATTAAAAAAGATATAGATGGTCAGACAATTAACCCTAAAACCGAAAATATATCAAAATTATACCAAAGTGCAGGCCGGACTATTGAGGTTATTGCCGAAGATTTAGACGAAAGCGAATTTGATACAATATCAAATATTACAAGAGCCTTAGTGGTACGTAGATACTTCAAAGACGGCACATTTAGTAATTTAGCTATAGAAACAAATTCTATCGAAAAGCCAAAATCTCAATTTCGGTACAACCTAGAGTTGGAAATAAGAGAAATAGAAGATAAAATCATGCGATAAGATGCCAGAATTAACAATAGATGGAAATGCAGTAGATCTTGGTACGTCAAGGCTGGTATTCTCAAAAAAAGGGTACTCGTTCGAAGATTGGCTAACTAAAGATATACCGTACAGTGAACGAATTACACTGCCTGAAACATCTTTGTTAAATTCAATATTTTTTAGGCCTTTTTCACAGGACATTCAAGGGCAAAAGTTTTCAAAATTCCACAACTATAAATATAGAGATAACGGAAAAATCGTTTCGTCTGGTATCGCCAAACTTGAAGGATTTAACGAGAGCAGACAGTACGAATTGCAATTACTTGATGGTAGTTTCGCTCTGTTTCAAAGCATAAATGACAATATAAGTGCATTAGATTTCGAAAGTTCTGATTTTATATTTGGTACTTCTTCTTATACCGCCATGAAAGTATTGAATGCATCGGTATGGATCTGGGCGGCAAGCTCAATGCATGAAGAGAAAACACTATCAAGAAATATATTAGGCGGTAATATATCCTTTTCAAGACCGTACTTATCCACCAAAAGGTTATTGGAAAAGATATTCTTAGTCCATGGGTGGAGTTACGACTTAAATACTGATTCAGACCTATTCGACAAACTAATCATATCTGCTAGGAGTGATTTTTTGTTTACTTCTTACGAGAAATCATTTTCCGGATCTCAATCCACTGGCAATATAGACTTGACGAGCCCAATATTTATAAAAAGAGACTCTGTAACAAGTAGTGTTACACTTAATCTGACTTATGATTCAGTAATTCGATTTCGTGGTAACATAGATGCTGATAACGATTTTATCTTACAGCTTACAGTTACAGGAACAGATGCGCAGATCCAAACACTTGGAATAAATAAAGGGTTGGAATATTATGACTTATACAGTAATGATTTCAAGGCGGGTAGTGCGGTTACGATTTCAGTAACTGGTACAGGATCGATTGAATTTGATAATTTTTTGATATACACAATAATAGATGAAAATGATTTCGGCATAATTGGAAGTGCTGCATTTAACCTTTTCAAAGTAAAAACATATGACAATCTACCTGAAATATCACAAAAAGAATTATTCAAACACCTGCTCGTATCGATTGGCGGCTTTTTTACAACCAATAATTTTAATAAAAAAATAACGATTAGCGCATTGTCATCATTAAGCAGAATGTCTGCGATGGATTGGTCGACTAAGTTTATAGATCAATCCGAAAGCGTATCGCTTTTAAGTGGTTACGGGAAAACAAATTATTACAACTACAATAATTCAAGAGAAAAACTTTCAAATCTTGGCAGGGGATCGTTTATTATAGTAAACGAAACACTTGATGAGGTCGAGAATATTTATGATTCAATTTTTGCCGCATCATTAGAGGTTGAGATTACCGATACTATGATTGATAATACAATTTACAATAATACTGAGCGGATAGAAGATGTGAATACATTGCTTGGTTACTACGAAAATATCTCAGATTACACAGTTGCAAGATTTGGCCAACTGAATGGCAATAACATTTTGGCGAATTATTATGTTAATTTTTTAAATGCCGTCAAAAAAGGTGAAATGATAGAATGTAAGTTTAATTTAAATAAATCAGATTTTTTTCTATTCGATTTCACACGATTAGTATATTTACTACAGAAAAAGTCTGTTTTTTATGTCCTTAAGATCGGAAATTATACAGATGGGAAGTTAACAGATGTAACATTGTTGAAAACTTAGTAAAAAAATCCCTATATTAGGGGGTAACAATTGTAATTAAATAGTAATTAATATTAACAACATGCCAGACAAGGGAATTAAGCCACCAAATAAAAGAGTGGTAGAATTAATTGAAGAAGTTAAGAGTGATGTATTTTCAAGATTTGAAAACGTTAAGTCGGATGTAATTTCAAGCGATAAATGTATAACTTATTTGACGAATGAGCTTGCAAATGCCAGGGCAATAATAGAATTTTATGAAGCCGAAAAGGATAAGTAAATTTGAAATATTGGCTTATTCAGTGCTTATACTCTCAATTATAGCAGAGTATTTGCACTTGCTTTTTTTTGATAATGGAAAGCCAATTTATCACAGCGAAAAAATTATAAACGGAATCACTCGAATCTACTACTTAGATGATTTGGTTTATTTTTTCACTAATGAATTGCTTACCTTTTTTTTAGTCGTTATTGCATATACTAAGATAGGTATAGATAGGCAAACAAAGGCACTAATGGTAAGCATTTGTTTTTGGTACTTTATCGAATTGGCGGAAATAACCTTGCAGTTGGCAAAAATTAATGATTCACGACTATACATTAATGACGGCTCATGGTTTCAATTATCTACATGCTTAACAGTATTTTTCTTAGTACTGTTTTCGAACAAAAAATCAACATCATAGGGGGTGTATTTCTTGGTCTATCGATTTATGTATACTTTTATGAAAAATATAAGGTAAAAAAAGAGTTAATAGCACTAAGAAATGATTCTGTATTATTTGAAAATTTAATAAGATTAGTAATGAGCGATAATGAGAGGTATACAATAAAAGAGATGGTTGGAAGTTTGGCTGATGATTTAAAATCCTTTAAATCCGAGGTTAGAGATGACATAAAGGAAGTTCACGGTGTCATTAGTAGATACATGATCGCTAATAATGATAGAATATCATTACTAGAAGGAAAGCAGAAGGTTACCGCAAAAACAATAGCTATCTACTTGACTTTTATATCTACATTCGTAATGATAGCGATAAACACTTACATGACTCTTAAAGGATAGGTCTAAAATGGCAGCAGATGATCAAATTATAGTCGATATAAAAGTTAAGGACAAAGAGATTAACCAGGCGGAAAAAAGTATTGATAGGCTTACCGACTCAATCGAAGAGCTTGGTAATTCTATCAATGACACTAGAGCCCTAAATAAAAAATACAAAAAAGATCAGGAAGAGTTAAACAAGCTATATAAGGCTGGTGAAATTTCACTCGAAAAATACGAAAAAGAGGTCGATATTCTCAATGCTAAAATCAAGGTCAACAATAAGCAAATTGCAAACTCTACCGTTCAGTTGTCCAAGCAAAAGCAGGAGCGATCGGCAAATATTAAGCTCATTAACTCCGAGGTAAATAGTAGAGATAAGTTAAGGCAAAAAATATCAATACTCACCAAAGAATACAATGGATTAAATACTGAAACAAGAGAAGGGCAAAAGCGTTTTGATGAAATTCAAAAAGAGCTGAAACAGTTAAATAAGGATTTGAACGATGGCTCAATTGCCGCCGGAAATTTCAAGGACAACATAGGAAACTATCCAGATGCTTCAAATCAATTAGCGGAGATTGGAGATAGACTTAGTGATGTCGGTGGGGCTTCCGCTGGTGCTGTTGGCGGGATTCAGTCAATGGGTGCAGCATTCAAGGCATTGTTAGCCAATCCGGTTGTATTAGTAATAGCCGCAATTGTCGCTGGGATTTCTGCCTTGTTCTCTGCATTCAAGAGAAGTGAATCAGGATCTAAACTGTTAAGCAAGGCAATGGCAGGACTTAAGGGCGTAATGGCCGTTGTTACCAAGTTAGCCGACTCGATCGGTAATGCTTTTTCGGGCTCAATGGACGAGGCCGAAGAGTCCTCAATAAGTTTTTGGGACTTCATAAAACAGACATTTGTCCGCAGAATAGAAGGATTGTTACTGTTGATGCAGTCAGTTGGCGACGGTATTAGCGCAATATTTACAGGAAGTACAGAAGATTTAGAAAAAGCAGCAACAAAAGCAAAGAACGCACTAATTCAGGTAGGTACTGGATTGAATGAGGCGGAGTTCGATACTGTTACCGACAAAATGAAGGCATTAGCCGATGAGGCTGCTAGGATTGCGCAGACATTTATCGCACTGGAAGCAGCGCAGCGATCAAGTCGATCAGCAGCAAGGTTCTTAGAAAAGGATGTTGCAAAATTAAGTGCCACATTCGAGCAGTTAAGCGAGGTTGCTGGTGACGATACCCGAAATTTGCATGAAATGCGGCAAGCCGCAATTGATGCAGGAGAAGCAGGGGCGCAACTTGCAGAAAAACAAGTTAAATTAGCAAAGGTAAGACTCGGAATTATCAATCAAGAGGTTTCGGTACGAAGAGGTGCAGGCGAGGCAATTCAGGATCTGCTAGACGAACAAGCGCAGGCGCAAGTCGCATTAACCGAAGCAACAAGTCAGGCAGCGATCGCCCAACAAAAGATACTAATCGAACAGCGCAAAATTGAAAGGGATATATTCGAGCAAAACCTTGACATTCTTTTAGATGTTGGTGATAAGATAAAGACAGCTCAGGAAAAGGCTATACAAAACGAAAGCCTTTCTCTTGATGCCAGGAAAAAGCTGTTAAAGGCAAATCAAGCGGCACTAAAAGCTAACTTTGATGCAATAAAGGCCGAATATGAGCTGTACGGTGTTACCGCCGAACAAATAAACGAAGTCATTACCGCAAGCGATGCCAAACAGACTAACGAGAGATTGAAAGCACTTGAATTGAACGAGATAGCAAACAATCGCTTGCGTGAAATAGTCCTCGAAAGGAGACAGGCCGACCTTGATTACAACGACTTACAGAAACAGTTAGGAGAGGAAGAGCTCGAAAGAAAAGAAGAAGCGAATGAGATAATTGCCGAAATTGACGAAGAGTTCGCATTATCACAAATTGAAGATGCCGAAAAGTTAAAGAATCAATTAATTAAGCTTGAAGTAGACAGGTTGGTTGCAAAACTGGAAGATAACACGCTGATCGAGGAAGAGAGAGAGGCGTTAATCGCCAAGACAGAGGCGAATATAAGAGACATAGAACAAAATTATTCGGTCGAAAGAAGAGCTAGAGACAAAGAAGATACTGAAAATAGAACAAAATCATTCCTCGATAGCCTTGCCGCAATATCAGTAGCAACAGAGGAATTTGCCGGAGTTGAAGGTGTGCTATTCGCTGCGATGTCTGCCAGTATTGCCAAGTCTTTTGAAGATGGCAAGATTTCAATAGAAGAAGTGTTAAGTACTATTGGCGTTCTGTCCAATGCTCTGTTTGACAGTATGGATGCCAGAAGAGCAGAGCAGTATGAGCAAATACAAAGAGAACGGGATAATGAGCTCAAAAAGTTAGATGAAGACTTGTCGAATAGGCTTCAAATACTTCGTGACGAATCGTTCAGAGAGGTTGATTTGCTTCAAAAAGAAAAGGATGAAAAGGAAAGAATTGAGCTAAAAGCTCTTGCAGATAGTGGTGATGCTGATGCAAAATTTAAATTAGCTCAATTAGAAGCAAATGAAAAATTCCTTAAGGGAAAAGAGGATGCTGAAAGAGCTTCTGCGAAGGAAAAAGAGAGGATTGAAAAGAACTTAAAAAAGAATAGTGATCGGCTTAAATTAAAGCAATTTGAAGATGACAAAAAGCGTGCATTGATTCAAGTTGCCATTTCAACTGCTACTGGAGCAGCAAAAGCACTAACTAGTGCGCCGCCACCGATCTCATTTGCATTAGCTGGAGCTACAATTGTATTTGGCGGAGTACAAGCAGCTCTCATAAATAGATCGAGAGCCCCAAGACTAGGAAAAGGAACAAGTGATATCGTAAGTATTGGCGACTCTCACGCAAGCGGACGAGATGTTGATGTGTGGGGCACTTCTGGTGGACAGACACAGCACTTCGGTAAAGTGGAGAAAGGCGAAGTGATGCCAGTAATTCGGAAAAGTGCTGCCAATGACTATATGGTGTCAAAATTAAACGGGCAGTTCTCTGGTGGTAATGGTCGGAGTTTTCAGAATGGAACACCAGATGTAACAGCACAACAGCCTGGAGGTGCAGATAGCCAAGAGCTTTTAAACAACATGATCGCTGCCTTTTCTAACATTCAAATTGTAGCCAAGATTGAAGACATTACAAAAGAGGCTAACAAGAAAATTCAGATTGTTAACAATTCTAAGATTTAATTGTATATGCTAGTGTATTACGTATACACAACATTCATATACACATATGTTAGCGTTCATTGCTTAGTAGTACATATTTAACTAAGTCTTTTGCTAACTGCCTTTCTTCATCGTATATTGGGTTTCTAACTCTTGTAGGATGTTCGCCTCTAATTATCATTAATTTATCAAGTGCTGTTTCAATTTGACTCTCGTGAGGCAACACGCTGATACTAAATAAACCCAATAAAATTTTATCCGCTTCATCTATCGTCTTTTTCATAATTAAAATTTTACAGTGTATTACGTTTATACACAACATTCGTATACACAGATATTATAAAGAATTAAGAAAACTTATACTACATCAAATATTTTTTCCTAAAAAAATCCAAATCAACATACTTAATTCCCCACTCCTCACGAGCACCGTGCTTTAATTTAGTGGCCTTTAGCTTCTCTTTTTCGCCTTTTTTTCCAAGTCCCTCTCTTATGTATCTTCGAACGGCAGGTCTTCCAACAAACAAAATTCTTGCAGCTTCTTTAGTCGTCAGCATGATTGTTTTTATAGTGAATAATTGCAAATAATTGCAAATATACTAATTATTACGTTCATTGCGTAATGAAAACACCTATTTTCTTCATTTTACCAGAAAAGTCATCTAATTTTGATGAAAAGTTGATTTATGGCAAAGCCTATTTTATTATTCAAGCCTATATATGAAGATACAGCGCAAGAGATTGTAGTGCAATTACTCGCAAGCGAAAGTGATGTTGTTGATATATGGATGAATACTCCAGGCGGCGCAATATCTTGCGGTTGGTCAATTCTGGCAACCTTAAATGAGTTGAACAAACAAGTAGATATCACTGTACTAGGCAATGCCGATTCTTTTGGTTTCTTCATGTTGCTTTTCTCCAGAAAAAACAAAGCATTTGATAGTTCAAATTTCACAGTACATAGGGCTGCTTCATTTTGGGAGGAAGCAATGACAGAGGAAGAGCTTAAGGTTATAGAAGATAGGAACAAGGTATTTAGGAATAAAATGGATTCTAGGCTAAACGAGGCTAAATTCAAAGAGGTTACAGGGGTTTCTTTTGATGATATTTTCACAATGAAAGATCGCTTAGATGTCACGCTTAACGCTCAACAAGCCAAGGAGATAGGCCTTATTGACGAAGTTGTAACAATAAATACAGCCAGAAGGGAAGAAATTGAGGGCAGATATATTAATGATATTGCAGCATTAGCCATTCCCAAAAAAGGAGGAAAGGTAATTTCAAATATTAATACAAACAATAACAATATGGGGAACATATTTAAAGCCATTTTTGGCGAAAAAGATCCTATCTTACTGGCTCAGATTGGCGAAAACCAATGTTTGTACAGTAAGTTAGAAAAGGGTTCTAAAATACGAGCTGTTGGGGCTGACGAAGTGGCCATTTCTGGCACATTCGAGGCTGATAACAAGCATATTACCGTGATTGAGAATGAAATAACGGCGGTAGTGGAAGTAAACGCAGAAGTAAAGAGAATTGAAGCTCTTACCGCTGAAGTGGCAGAGTTAAAGGCGCTTATCGTTACGCCTAAAGTTGAAGTACCAGTTAATCCAGGAATTACAAAACTCGAAGCAGAGGTAAAGGAATTAAAGAATGTTATTGCAACTGCAAAACTTAATGTTTCCAATCCTGAATTACCGAAAGGTGAATTTGACGAGGGAAACAGTCCTGTTAAGGCATTGAGTTCTTATGAACTTCAAAAAAAGATCGACGCACAAGTTAAAGAAAAAAGGGGGAATAAATAATGGCAGGCACAATCGTTCCGGGCGCAACCAATTACAATGGTACATTAGACGAATTCTTTTATTTGTCAATGTATGATGGAATGGAGTTTTTAGATCCTTCTATTGGTGCAGCCTATCAAAAAACAGGGGTTCGAAAAAAAACCCAGTTAGACAAAATGATTTACACCGAAAATCCTTTGGAAAATTACACAGAGGGGAATCCAGGATTTGGAAGTGGTGCAACAAAATCAAAAAGAGATGTTGAACCGAAAAAAATGACATTATCAGGAACATTTACCCCTGATGAGTGGTTGGGGGAATGGGATCGTTACGCCCCCAATGGAGATTTGACTCAATTAATTATGAACCCTACTTTTTTACGTAGAGTTATAGAATTAGCCTTGAATGCTTCTTGGGATCAGGTTGAGCGATTGTTTTGGCAGGGCGACTATTCTCTGTACGGGGCTGGCACATCTCCATTAAGGTTTTTTGATGGGGTTGTAACCAAGCTAATTGCTGACAGTGAAAGTGATGTTAATTTTGTGTCTCCTCAGGGAGTAATCACAGAGGCCAATTCAGCTGATATTATTAAAGCTGTTTATCAGGCTATACCTAACAGGTTGAAGCGTGATCCAAATTACAAAATGATGATGTCCCACGAAGATTTCGACTTAGCTCAATTCAGAGATATTGACGTAAAGAAAACTACAGACGGCATCCTGGAGCAGAGTGTTAGGAAATTTTACCTAGGTAAAGAACTTGTTCCTTATAACGGAATCCCAAAAGATCATATCATCGGAGGTCATGGCACTACATCCATTGACAGTAACTTTGTTTTTGCCACCTATTTTGGACTAGATGCTGAATTTAATAGCATTGAGGTTGCCAAAATCGAAAATCTTGGCAAAAAATATGGTTACAGAGTTGACTTTATGGCTGACTCTAATTATAGAAGTGGCCGTGATATTTCTTTATACAAACCAGTCTAAAAGAGAGGGAAAAAGAGAATGTTTAGAAATCAAAACTTTGCCTCTCAGTTAATTACTGATACGGGCACTATATACCTTAATCCAGTTCAAAATCTGGAAGATATATTCGAGGGTAGCATTTTATTTACTGCTACCCCTACAAATGCAACGGGAACTTTTGATGTTGATGCACAACTGCAAGGATCGAATAGTGCAGATTTTTCAACAGGTGTTGTTAATTTAGGATCACCCGTTGCGCTGTCTGATACTGTAACAAGTGTAGTTGCATTGTCAGGAACTCTTTTGGCCTATGCCTATTACAGGGTTGCGATAACTGGTGCAGATACTCAAACGACTAACGTTGTAGGTACTTACACCTCAAAAGGAAGGAATTAATATGGGATGCTCAATAAATAGAGAATCATTGTTTGATTGCAATGACAAGCCAGTAGGCGGAGTCAACAATTTTGCAATGCTCTACAATTACACACAATGGCGTGACATGGTAGAAGCTGGCTTAGTAACGTTCGAGGCTGATGGCACAATTAATGACATTGTCAACGGTACTGGAATCCAGGCATATCGATTTGATATGCCCGATGAAACATCAATGATATTGGGTTCGCCTGACAGACTAGTAGATGGCGGAATTGACGGATTCGATCATGCTTTCAGTATGTCAATTCTTGGAACGAAGCAGACGAAGAAAAACCTACTTTTAGGGCTTTCATTCGAAAAAGCTGTGGCAGTTGTTTACAAGAAAAACGGAACTGGTGAGGTTTATGGAGGCGAACAGGGATTGAAGCCAACAGCTAATACTTATAATCCAAACGATCCTTCTATTGGTTCTGTAATTCCGGTTCAGATGACTACGTCACCAAGAACTCCAGCGGAAAACTTACCTCCAGCGGATGTTTTCAAGACTGATAGTCCGACTACGAAGGCCTTAATATTAGGTCTTAATATCGCAGGTAGCTAATTAAAACAATAGATATGTCAAATAAGAATAATAGTAACGCAAAAAAAGTCGAGGCTGCAAAAGCGGAACAGGCAAAGAAGGCGGAGAAGCTCGCAGAAACTAAGGAGGCCAAAAAAGTCAATGAAGTTTCAGAAACTGATGAGGTCAAAGTTGCTGCAAAAAGATACAGAGTCAAAACCACAGTAAGCTTCAAAAAAAGAAACTATAGTATTGACGGCAAAAATATTTTGTTAATCGCAGGCGAAGAAGTAACGGAGGCGACTCGAAATAAATTCAAAGCTAAATGCCAAGAGGTATTTTTCGAAGAAATTTAAAATAAATCTATTGCTTTATTTTTAGCCCATCCAAGTACGTATTGGGTGGGCTTTTAATTTTATGTTATGGCAGAATTAGAAGGAAAATTCAAAGACACAAAAAATAACGACCAGCGAGAGCCGCAATTAGTAATTAACAGCTTAGACTTTTCGGTCGTACCAAACAGGTTGCCAATTCATAGAAGTGTCGCAAATGGCATCTTTCTATATGGTAATGACAATAATTACCCTCGTAAAATAGTAAATTCAGCGGATCGATGCAGCTCAATTGTGGCAGTTAGAAAAAAACAGGTCGAATTTGTTGAGGGAAATGGTTTTCCGGGAGCAACGGCAAATGATGTAAAAAACGGGACGGCTGTAGTGATTAATCGGCATGGAGAAACAGCGTATGACTTACATAAATTTTGCGCTGAACAGAAGGGTAATATCAATATCGCAATACATGTTAATTACAATGCGCTCGGTATTGCTGCTGAATTTAACTTAATTGAATATGATTTTGTTAGACGTAAAATTCCATTAAAAAATGAAGAGTATGATCGCTATATTATTACTAATATTTGGCACTTAGAAAATGATTACAGTAGCCAAATTTTTACATCAAAAATTACGGAGTTCAATGCCTGGGTAAAAGATAAGAAAAAGGATATAAGCTTTGTCGCCCTTGAATGCTTTGGGTACGATCCTAATCCTTTAGTCGTTCGTAAGCAGATGGAGATTAGTGGAGGTATTCAGAATTATCCAGGGCAATTGTTTTACGCCAAAAGAACTCAGGATATTTACCAAAAAGCACCATATGATAGCCTTGCAGACAAATTTCAATTTCTTGCAGAATGCGACCTGGCTAGCCTCAGTAACATTCAGAACGGTTATGCTGGTTCGGGGTTCTTGAAATACTTTACAAATGCTGACGGTACGGAAGAAATTAAGGCCATAAAAGAGAAGGCAAAAAATGTAAGAGGATCGATTAATCAGGGTCGGTTTTTTACTATTCCGCTATTACCGAATTCGGATGGCAAGATGCCTACTAATATGTGGGAGTCAACAGAAATTCAGAATAAGGACAAATTGTATACTGAGCAAAAAAAGGAAGCAAAAGAAGGGATACAGGAGATTTACGCAACCCCTAATTCTATATTAGGCAACGACTCAGAGGGCAATTTTGCAACCCAGAACATGCAAGATGCTTTTGATTTCTACAACTCTATTACCCAGCCAATTAGAACAGAGCTAGAAATTGAGCTAACTACTCTTTTCAAGAACTCAGTTTTTGCGAATCAAATACAGCTGCCCATTGAGATTGAGCCACTTCAATATATTAGTAGAACTCAATTGAACAAAAACAAGGCCACTGAGGCAGAAGGTGACGGTGAGAGTGCCGAAGACATCGCAACAAGAAAAAACGGACAAGCCAAACTAAAAAGCACTGGCACAGGGATTCAATCAATCCTAAGCATACAGGAAAAGGTAAGCACTGGAATAACTCAGTATGATTCTGGAATAGAGATGCTTATGGATATATATGGCTATACGGACGAAAAGGCACGCAAAATATTAGGTGAACCGATAGAATTGTTCGACAAAGAGGCGAAAAAAGTAGACAAAACAACAAAAACAGAAAGCGATGAAGATACTGATAACGATTAATGACGTACGAAAATATAGGCAATTAGGTAAGCAAGTTAATCAAGACAACTTCGATGGAATAGCTAGAGAAATCCAAGAGAATGAATTAACTGAATTACTTGGTGAATCATTGTCATACGATTTATTTAATTATCTTGATAACGATTGGATTGTTGAGACTGGAACTTTTACCCGAAATTCAGATTATCAATTCACAGCGACCGCCTTAGACTTATCTTCATGGGCTGGTTACGCAATAAGAGTTAATAGTGACACATTTGTAATTGTAAAAACAGCCGTTTTTGGTGGCACTGATACGATTGTTACAGTAGAGGGGTACGTTTTGCCAGAAACATTAACAACTATCGAATATAAGACTGAAAATAATTATATCAAGTTATTGAATGGGGCAAATTACACAGTTAATAGTAGCACAATTAAGTATAATGGATTGCGACCCTATATATCTTGGAAATTTCTTGCCATTTATACGACCGAAGGCAGCGTTAAACAGTCTGATGTAGGTAATATTAGTATTATGCCAGAAAATGCCAGACGTCCATCGGGAAACGACCTGAATAGCGCAAAATCAATCAGGCTACAAAACTCGTTGCGAGAATACAACAGGATAGTAAACTATCTGAATGAGAATAGCGACATTTTCCCACTTTGGAAGCAAAAAGGCGGTGAAAATATTACTAATTTGGAAATGATCATTATTTAACATAAAATAATGAACTCATAAAAGCCAGTCACTCAGTCGATTGGCTTTTTTTATGCAAAATAATTAAAAATATGTGTAAATAAACTTGTGTAATCAATTAATATGTGTTATATTTGTTACAGATTAATAAACGAAAAATTAGCAAAATGAAAAATTCAAAAGAAACAATTAAGGCCTCAGCCAACCAAAGTAAAAGAACATTTACAATTACAAAATATATTAATGGTAAATTCTTTGCAAAATACAGAACTATTCAAATGAGTAGAGAAGAATTTGAGGTAAAGGAAAACAATACTAAAGGCGACTGGAAAGTGTTTTTAAGGTCAGATGATTATTATGTTGTAAAATAACCCTGCCAGTTTCTGCTAATTCTGGCAGATTTCAGCCCTTAACAAAAAAACTTGAAAATTTAAAAAAATAAGCTATGAAAAACTTACTAAAAAGAAGAATTAAAGAATTGAACAATGTTATAATCGACAATGCATTTAATCTAAAAAAACACCAACAAGATGAGGATAATCTTGATAGAAAATTTAATTGGCTAAAAAATGAGATTCCAGAAATAAAAGGAACGTTCATTGATAAAGACGGAAACGTCACTTTTAAAATGTAAAATAAAAAAAATGAAAAACATAAAAGAAGGATTGAAAACTTTGGCAAAATCGTTCAAAGGAAATGAAAACTTAGCGATACCCACACCAAAGGAGTACGCTGAAAAGATGCAAAAACTTTCAAAACAAAATAAAAACTATGATGAATTACTGGACAACTATTAACGGATATATAATTGTGGGGACTTACCCACAATTAACAAGAGTAGTAAATAAAATTAATATAGTAGGTAGTGAATTTCATAAAATTCCAAGCCTTTAACAACTAAAATTTAAAAAAATTGGAAACATGTTCAATGAATTAAAAAAGACAAGCACTAATCTTAATAGCACAGGTGATGCAATATCTAATATTGTACCTACGCTAAAAGAATATTCTGAGATTCAAAAAAAGACAACAAGTGCTTTGCAAAAAATATTTTCAGGGATCAATTTATTACTTGGAAAATAAACGTAATGAACCACCATTTATTTTTAATTAAAAAACAAAGTAAATAATTTAAAAAAAAATGATTATTATGGAAAATGTAATTAGTGAAAACATTGCTATGTTGTTGATTGGTGTTGTATTAATGAGTATAGTAATATTTCTAGTCTATCGACTAGTTAATGGAATCAAAAAAGAAAACAAAGAATTAAAGAGTATTGAACCAAGAGACTTAGATAAATACTTAGATGACATACAAAATAAATATGGTATTAGGCGAAAAGTGGCAGATGACGTTATCACAACAATAAAGAATCGACTAGATATTACTTCAAGATTGTCAAAAAACGGATTATCAGATGAAGAAATAGCTGAACAGAAATTCTTGAATAGCTTGTAATATCAGAACCACCAATTATTATTAATTTAAATAATAATAACAAAAAAATACTAATCATGAAAATCAATAAAAAATTATTAATTGAATGTGCTTGGCAAATTGTATGTGCTTGGCTAGTAATATTTAGTGTGATATTTTTAATTTTAAGTTAAATGAAAAATAGAAAAATGAAAAATCATTGTACAGTGTGCAACGAAGTAATGAATGAAGATTCAATCATGTATTATTGTGAAGGGTGTGGATGCAATATCCCTAAGCGAGCAGAAGGTGAAGCCCCGAAATCGGTAGGCGATGGGGAATGCTTAGATACTAAATCGTTTTAAAACTTGTTACACATCATTAACATCTAAAACATATAAAATGGACGAAATTAAAAGTGTAATTCCTGAATTTGAAAAAGGTCAATTAGTTCAATTGGCAAAAGATTTTAAAGACGAAAACATACATCTAAAAAAAGGTTTTAAAGTTTATATAAATGACATTGAATTATATGATGCTAAAAATGCAGAACTTGACGAAATATATTTATGTGAATGTATTGAATATGGTTTTTGGTGTTCGGAGGATTTTTTAAATGCCATATAACGCTTTTGTAAATGTCGTGCAAGCGAAAGATTCAAAAACAGAAAAGCCGTGATAATGATAATAAGAATAATAGTAATTCTAATTTTTATATTAATCGCTATTCCAAGTAGAATAGTGCATTTAATAATAAATTTAATTAAAAAAATAATGAAAAAACTGTTAATAATTTTATTTTTTATTCCGCTTGGAATGAGTGCTCAATCAGACCAGATAGTAATTAAATTTGGTAAAGATAAATTGTACCACGCTACCGCTGGTGTAACGATTTCGGCAAGTGTAATTCTTGCTAGTAAGTATATATTCAAAAGGGAAATGAACCCGATTGCACCGACATTAATAGCCGCAACAATTGGAGCAGGAAAAGAAGTATATGATGGACATACAGGTGGCAGGTTTTCAGATGAAGATTTTTTGACTACAGCAATATCTGCTGTAATAATAAATATCATACCATACATTAAATTCAAAAAAAGAAAGAAAAAAATAAAACAAGATCCATTTGATAAGTGGGAGATAAAAAAGAATCAGCTATGAAAAAAACAGAAAAAGAAATAAGCGAAGAAATTGAAGATGTGAGACAAGAATTATTAAATGATCCTACAATTAATGATTTTACAAAAGCGGCGATACAGCAATCCAGGGAGTGGTCTAATCAATTTCAAAAGGCGGCATTAGAAATTTTAAACTTAAAAAATAATATTAATTTAAAATAAAAAAAACATGAACTCAAAAGGCAAAAGAAAAGCACCCAATGGTATGTATTGGGGGAACGTGATAAATAAATGTGTGATGATTGAGCCGTTAGGCAATGGAGTCTTTCGGGCCTGGTCAAATAGTGAAAAATTCATTTCAAGTAACGCTTGGACGTTACCAATTGCTAGGCTTGGATGGGGCTACCGAGATTTCCTTGAAGAGGAGGTAAATTTTTATGATTGGAACTAAAATAATATTAAGATGAAAACTAAAATTAACTTTAGGCTCTTTAGGAGCAGAAAATCAAAAAGAGCTATTGGGTGCTTAGATGTTGAAACTGGACAGGTTACCAACGCAAAAGATGGCATTGTGCGCAATATTAATGAGATTGAAAAGTATGATAGTGTCGGCTATTTTGCAACCCACAAGAACGGGGTTTTGGTCCAGAAAAAGGGAAAATATAGTAAATAACATTAAATTGTGTAACAAATATTTGCACAGGTAAATAATATGTGTTACTTTTGATACAAATAAAATAAAGCAATATGAAATTCCCAGAGATAGAAGATGCATTAAAAGAAATGCAATATAGGAATGACTTTGAAGGTGCGCTATGTATTCTTGAATTATTAAACGATATAAGTAGTAATGATTCAGCAGGAATGAACCTGGAAGATATAAAACATCTTATTTCAAGCGCATACGATTCTGCAAAAAAATTAACAATAATACATGAACGTGAGCCAGAGGACGAAATATTTGAGTTTTACTCAGGTGGCATTCTGGATAGTTAGCCACATAAAGAAATACGCAGCCGCCTTTTGAAACGGTTACTGTCTTAACGAACTAGTTTGCATGCCTTGTCTGGGTAGAGTTGTGGCGGCGTGGGTTAACCCCTATATCATAGCGACTTGAAATGCATTCATGACTGACCCCTGATAATTCGGGGAATTTGAAACTTAAATAATAAAACAATGAATGCAGCACAAAAATATTTATTGGAAAATAGAATTGCAGATCTAGTAATCAACCGAAATGAATTTCCTGAAAATACAGTAGACAACGCAAAGAAGTGGATTTATCTGAGCGATATAATGACAAAATTTATATCTGAGCAAATGAGTAACGTTAGGTTATACACTTTAAAACGTATGAAATGAAAAAAGGTGAACATAGATGTGGTGATTACACGGTTACACTTACAAAAGATGTACAATGCTGGTTTTGTGGGAAGACAATAAAACGAGGGCAAAAAGCCACCAGAATATACGGAACAGGTAAATCTCCTATATATTGGCACAATTACACTTGTGATGAGATGAAAGAGGCTTTGGGTGTTCCATTCTGAAAATTACGCCTAACAATTGATATGTCTAAGTTTGCATATACAATAAATTAAATTTGCAAAATCAAACAATATGTGTTATCTTTAATACAGGATTAAGCCACCTACCAGCCACGATAAAAATGGACTTTGGTGGTGAAAGTAATTAGTAATTTAAAAATAAAGCAAGATGAATGATTTAAACTGTCCCTACTGTGACTATGGATTGGAAGTTTGCCACGATGGCGGAGAAAATTACAGCGAAGATGAAAGACATCAAATGAAGTGCTGCAATTGCGGTGAGAATTTTGTTTTTTTCACCTCCGTGCTATTTCATTACGAGCCAGAAAAAGCAGATTGCTTAAATGGGGAAGAATGTAATTTTGAGCTAACACACACATTCCCAAAGCCATTTTCACGAATGCGTTGCACTATGTGTGGAGATGAAAGGGAATTAACAATAAAAGAGCATAAAGAGTTAGGGATTGAAACTATAGATGAGTATAGAGAGAGGGTGGGTAGTGAAGATTAAGCAAATAAACAATCTCTCAAATGACGAGTACCACAACTCAGAGCAGTACTCAGAGTATTGGAGCAGTTCAAATATAAAGAAGTATCTGACAACTCCAAAAGAGGCTTTTTTTCAAAAATACAATGCCACACCTAAAGAGATTCAAGGTGCTGAATTTGGATCACAATTACATGATTTTTTGGCATCTAAGCATGTAAATGGACAGCCATTTGAATGGAATGTTTTCGAGCCACCAATCAATCAAACAACAGGCGCGTCGTATGGTGACTCTACGCAGAGATATAGAAGTGCCGCAAGCAAGATTGTTAATCCAATTACGCCGCAAAGATTTGAATTAATTAACGACATTTGGCGAATGATGCAAAAGTCGTCATATGGCTGGTATATCTACGAAAAAATACTAAGACAAGGAATTGCTGAACCGTCTTTTTTTGTCGAAGGCCTTCATAAATACAAATACAGGCCAGATGTTCTGACAGATAAATGTATTTTCGATTGGAAGTCAGTTGCCAAAAATTATTGGAGTGAAAAAGGATTAAAATACAGAGTGACCGATTTAGGTTACCATATAAGTGCTGCAATGTATCAGTATTTCGAACATCAACGTACCGGAATTTGGAGGCCATTTATAGTTATTTGGATAATGAAAGATCCACCCTTCGATATCCTTATAGATGATATTTCAAAGAATTTTGCTTACGAAGTTTCAGGCAATGAGGTAATTGCACATAGCGGAGCTTTGATATTTAAGGACCTAAAAGACCAGCACGAACTTTGTCAGGTTGCTGGACAGTGGCCAGGATTAGCTAATCAATACGATAGGATTGCAGGTGTCCGTATGGCGGACTATTTGCCTAGTTCGTTTCAAGAACAGGGTTACAGTCAATTTAATATTGATGTTGATGGGTTTTGATTCTTTATAACGTTTGTATGTGAATAGTTAAAATTACGGATATGAAAGGATTAATAATTATAATAGTAGGACTTGTATTGTTTGCAGGTGGATTAATAAATATACAGAACCAATATTACGGCTTTATTGCTTGTTTTTGTGGTGGTATTTTAATAGGTACTGGAATCGCTGAAACACTAAGAAGTAAGTAATTTTTATTATTTATATATATTGTTGTAAAATTCGTTTTAATGTTTTACAACGCTTGAACAAACACAGTGCGAAGTGTTGTTGTTTTATTTACTGTTATTCTTCGTTAATTATCAGCTACTTACAAAATAAAGTAAAAATAATCGGAAAATAAACCCGTTTTTATTTGGTAGTTCGGAAAATAAACCCGATATTTGTATAACAAAACAATCAAATAATACAGGACGTAAATTTTAATTAAAAAACTAAAAAGATGAAAAATTTAAATTTTAAGATTGCAGTGACAGGTAGAGATAGAATGTATGATTTTATTAATGTTTCTTGCAATACTGAAACAAGAGATATTGAGGCCGTTGCAGTAATAATAAAAGGCAAATATACAGGAATATCATTTACAGAGTTTGCCCCTGCTTTTAATAACCTTGATTTAATTTTCAGTACATCAGACTTCGATCAGAATATTTGTGATGAAATCGAGACGTGGTTGAGCGAAGATGGTGAATTAGAAGTGTTTTGCTCTATTCCCTAAAAAAAGATGAAAGAACAAATAGAACAAAAAATAAAAGAGCTGTTCAAAACTAAGCGGCTCTTTTGCTCAAAATTCGGGTACAAATACAAGGATTTTGCAAGTAAGTTACGAACAGCCCAAAATAGAATTGATTGGCTTAATAAATTCTTAGAACCATTGAATTTGAAAGTTGAAATTGTTTCATTAGATAATGAAGCATAACGTTAAATATAAATCCATTAAAATGAGTTCATATTTACATAGAAAAATGAAGCAAGAGGAATATAATATATTTATTTCATTATGCAAAAATTCAAGTATAGAAACAGATAATAAAAAATTTTATTATTTCTGCAATAGAGCATCTTATTTTTATGTTAGGGGTGATAATCGTTTTTATGAATATGCACCATTGGAATTGTGCCACAGACGCAGTTATAGTATTAAAGAAATGTATGATAAGTTCCAAGCTTGGAACAATGGTAAAAAACATTTTATTTGCTGGAATAGAAAATTCCCAGAATATCCAGAAAGTATAGAAGCAAAAAATAGCAATCAAGCTAAATATAGATATTCAAGGTCAAATTCAATAGCCTACATTCAAACAGGTAGTAAAGTTGCTTATCAAAATTGCCTATAACGCTCAGTATATGATTTCGGGCGTGAATAAGTAGTAAATTTAACATATAAAAGCAGAATTATGATTAAGGAAAAAGACAGTAAAGAAGCAGTAAGTAAATCTGAATTATATACCTTGTTAGGCACTTGCTGGGTTTCAATTAACGAAGACCAACCAAAACCACAACAAAGAGTGTATATAGTTTGTGAAAATCCTAAATATGGCGGTGGGGTGGTTCGCTTTCAAACGATGGCTGAATACATACCTTATATGACTGTAAAGGAGGAAGATTATATGTCTGATGACTTTCAAGGCGAAGGAGATTACAACGAAAAACAAGACCAATTCTATGCACCTAAAGGCTTTTATGAATGGCAAAGTGAATCTGAAATTAATTGGAAAGTGTCTGCTAAAGTTACACATTGGATGCCTTTAATAACACTTCCGTAAGCTTGTGCCTAACACTTGAACAAACACAGTGCGAAGTATTGTTGTTTTATTTACTGTTATCACTTGTTAATTTTTGTTAAAAATACAAATATATCCATTTATTTTGTAGTATACTCTTTGACTATTAGAAATAGTCACTATATTTGTAGTATAGAAATCAAAAAAAACACACAAGATGACAACTTTAGAAAATGCAATTAACGAAGCAATTAAAGAAAAAAAAGACGGTTTTATTATGGCAATCCCAGAAACAAAAACCATCGATGACAAAGAGTTTGTAGACCTGGTTAGTGCGCTGTATGATTACAGTATATCGCTTGATATGGCACGAAAAATCAGAGAGTCCGATAACTATGAATCAAGTATTTGTATTGTTTGGGATGACAGCGAAAAAAGCGAGCTATTAGAAGAGTGTGAAACAGGAATTAAACAATTGATAGGGGGATACGGATGGAAAGGGATTTCAGGTTATAAATTCATTGCAGAATAATTAAAACAAAAAGGCTGAAATCAAACGAAAGTAGGCCTAATTAAAATCTAAAAAAATCATGACAAAAAAAGAAATTAAAGAAGGATTCGAAGACCAGACACGTTACACTTTGAATTGTGGGATGGAAGTTCCAGAATGCACAAAAATTGCAAGATTAGTAGAGTTCCAAGGGGAACGTTTTGGCTTTTTCGGCACAACGAAAAAGGAAAAAATAAACTTCGCATACAGTAATTGTGAATTGCTATCAAAACACGATGTGTAATGATTTGGGCGATAAACAAAAAAGACAATACTCCTTACATTTTTGGGAGTATTGCCGCTTTATCTGAAAAACTAGAGATTAATTCAGGAACTTTATATAATTATTTTTCTAGAAATAAAAAAAACGAGTACGAGAACGACGATTATAGATTAGTAAAATGTAAGGTTATTCGCTCAGTTCGTAATTAGCGATAACATATGTATAAGGCAGATAATCAAAGAATCGAACAATGTTAAAATGGCATTTTAATTTGAAAGATCAAATAAATTGTGTTAAATTTGACACAAATAAAAATAGAACAAATGAATAACATAAAAAAAGCATTAGTGCCGAACTTGAAGGACAAGGCGGTAAAAGATATTGTTGCCCTAATCGACGATGTTTACAAGAGCAACGATCTATCAACTGAATTGGAACTCCAATTTATTCAGCTAAAAATTAGTGAGAGTCCAGCCCTTACCAGGGCAGCAAAAGTTAATCCAGAAAGCCTGTATAATTCAATACTTCAAGCTGCCGAATGTGGGCTATCTCTTAATCCGCAATGGCAGGAGGGATATTTTGTCCCGTACATGAAAATTGACGGCAAAGAAGTTCCTACTGTGACATTTTCACCAATGTATAGGGGTAAAAAAAAGCTACTCATTTCAAAAGGAATTGTGACCAATATTACCACACAATTAGTATATGAAGGTGAATTTTTTGACGAAGATATCATAAATGGAGTTCACGAAATAAAACACAAGCCTAATAGCTTCAATAGGGCTAATCACGATAAAATAATTGGCGGATATGCGACCATAACCCTGAACAATGGTAGTATTCAATATGTAGTAAAAGGTCGAGACTACTTCGAACGATGCAAAGCTGCAAGTGCTCAAAAAATGAACGGCAAAACCTCTCCTGCTTGGAGGAATTGGTATGATCAAATGTGCAAGAAATGTCTTATTAATGCTGCTGACTCTGAGATACCAAAAATCGGAGTTAACGCAAAAACGGCTAAGTTGCTTAATGATACCAATACGAATGATATCGACTATGTTGATGTATCGAACGACAACCAATCAGCCATTCCAGAAACAAAAACCATCGATGACAAAGAGTTTGCAGACCTGGTTAGTGCGCTGTATGATTACAGTATATCGCTTGATATGGCACGAAAAAAGTATTCAGGTATTAGTTTCACCGAAATTCAAAAAGCCCAAATAAAAGAGGCGGGAACAATTACACCGGAACGTCTCGACGAAATCATAAATTTAGTATTAGAAGATGACAGTTTTGATATTACTAATTTTGAGCTAATATTAGACGAAAAACAATTAAACGAAGTACAACAAGCAATAATTGATAAAGCGACTAAAAATGGATAAATACATGAGCATAGAGGATTATGCCGAATACAACAACATTACAGTATCGGCGGTTCACAACAGGATCTACAGAGGGAAATTAGAGAGGGTTTTTGTTAATGTTTGGTTGGTGGATACCGAGAGTTATAAGCCAGGGAAATCAGGGAGACCAAAGAAATGACAAAAGAAGTAAACAAGATTCTTGTTAGCCTAGAGAAGTCAATAGGAAATAGCTACGTGTTAACCGATATGAATAACAACTTTATATCATTAATCTTATGGAAAAGAGCCAGTAAATTAATGAATTGCAACCCTACAATAAAGGCAACAAATGATTTATTGGAAAAAGGACTTAAGAATACAAGGCTAGTGGTGAATGAAGCGAAAATTAAAGTCGATTCACTGGAAGGCGATTTATGTAAACAAATTCACTGGGTTGATGGTTATAAGGCGATTGCAAGGATTATAATGGAAGGCGTTATTGAGGCCTCAATTATAAAAG
>Ga0114918_10000866_pt1 | contig 26663 bp, 5 predicted proteins | sample LantaG_FD_87015 | JGI IMG/M metagenome (GOLD analysis project Ga0114918, IMG submission 87015) | Deep subsurface microbial communities from Baltic Sea to uncover new lineages of life (NeLLi) - Landsort_02402 metaG | ecosystem: Environmental > Aquatic > Marine > Oceanic > Sediment | place: Baltic...
CTCTCTCTCTCTCTCTCTCTCTCTCTCTCTCTCTCTCTCTCTCTCTCTCTCTCTCTCTCTCTCTCTCTCTCTCTCCCTCCTCTTCACCACCGCCCCCACCGCCACGCACCCCAGGAGAGCCACGCCCTCAAGCTCGCCGACTTCGGCCTCGCCCGCGCCTTCGGCCTCCCCGTCCGGGCCTACACCCACGAGGTCGTGACCCTCTGGTACCGCGCCCCCGAGATCCTGCTGGGCGCCAAGCACTACTCGACGCCCGTCGACGTGTGGTCGATCGGCTGCATCTTCGCCGAGATGGTCAACGGCCGGCCGCTGTTCCCCGGGGACTCGGAGATCGACGAGCTGTTCAAGATCTTCAGGCTGCTCGGCACCCCCGACGCGCGCGCATGGCCGGGCGTCGACGCGCTGCCGGACTACAAAGACAGCTTCCCCAAGTGGCCACGCCGCAGCCTGGCGGAGGCGGTTCCGGACCTGGAGCCCGCGGGGCTGGACCTGCTGGCCGGGATGCTGCGGTACGCGCCGGGGGACAGGCTGACCGCCAAGGCGGCGCTGTCGCACCCGTACTTTGCCGACATCGCCAGCGCGGCGAGGGCGGCCAGAGGTGGGGGCATGGAGGTGAACGCCGCTCAGGCTCAGGCTGCTGCTGCTCAAGCTTCTGCCCCCGTGCCCGCTGCCGCGGTCTGATGATGAGGAGTTGGAGGAGGCGGTGCTGGGGAGGGAGGGAAAGAGGAAGAAGAAATCGAAAACCGGGCGCGACGTGGCCCGACCGCCGCCGACGCCGACGACACCAAAACTCTTCTCCTCTCCTTCCTTTGACCTCCTCCCCCGCGACCTTGCTTCCCTCCTTTTTTTGTGCCGCATCTCCGTGCTTTCCGATTCCCCAGTCCCCGCTCAGCCCTCGGGAACGCACCGGATCCATCTTTTCTTCTTTCAGAAACGAGAGAGAGACTCAAAAAAAAAAACGAGGAAAAAAAAACCTGCTCTCTTTTCTTTTTCATCAAATATCTCTGATAGAAAACAAAATCTGCTCTCGCTTCTCTTCTTCTTTTTCTTTTCGTTTTTCTTCTGTTCAGGAGTGACATAGCGTGGGAGGGGACCTCGAATGGGGCAAATGTAAAACAAAACACAGCAGCCGTGGGCGCCCTTTGTTCGAGAATATGAGTTTTTGATCATTTTTTTCCTCCTCTCTCTCGACCCCTCGCCCGTCACTTTTTTTCTTTTTCCTTTTGCTCTTCCGAGTCTATTTTTTTCAGAAAGCCCGGTCGCTTTCTGCTTTTCTTCTCTTTTTCATCCCCTCCCCTCACGCCGCCGACGAGCCTCGTCCGACAGCGCTGGGGAGGCGGGATCTTGGATCGGAGCAGCAAAGGAAAGACAGGAAAAGAAGAAGCAGTCCAACCAATCGAACGCCGAGAGGCAAAATCCAAACCCTTCTGTTGCTTCGACGTCGATCGGAGACCCGACGGAACTGATTCCGCCATGGCCTCGCCGGTCGTGGAGGCCGCGGCTGCGAGCCTCTCAAGCCCCAGTGAAGGTGCGTTCGTTGTCGGTTGTTTTGCGATAGCGTGAAGAATCGCCTATTCGAGGCCGTTCTAGCTCCGCACGGGACGCGCAAAAGGGAGAAGGACAAGTTTTCACGACGACAAAAAAGTGGCGAGGCGGGCACCATCGCCGAGAACGACGCTCGCCGGCGGCGTTTTCGGTCGAAGCTCTTGCTCGCCGTCAATGCAGACTTGCGTCCTTTTTCCCTCTCTCTCGTTCGCCCTCTCGCGGCGCTCGCGGCTCGCGCCTCCTCTCGCGTTAGCGCGTCATGAGTCGATTCGAGAGCCTTGCTGGCGCCTGAGAGCAAAAAAGAGAGGCCTCGGGGCTTCAAAGAGACGAGGCTAATTTCTTTCTCTGCGTTTTTTTTTCTTTCCCGTCACGACGATCGTCGCTTTTCCGGCCGCCGCCGCCGTCCCTCCCTTTCTTCTCACACTCTCTTTTTGCTCTCTCTCGCTCGTTTTTCCAAAAAAAAAAAAAAAAACAGACCTCGACGCCAAGCTCAAGCACATCCTGACGCTCCGCGACGCCATCGACGCGGCAGCAGCAGCAGCGGCAGCGTCCTCGAGCAGCAGCAGCGGCGGCGGCGGCGGGGCCTCTGCCGCCCCCTCGGCCGCGGCGGAAGCCCTGGCCGCCCTCGCCTCGGTCGCGCTGCCGGCACTGCTCTCGGTGCTCTTCTCCGTCGAGCCCTCGCGCGTGCCTGGCTCAGCGCAGCACCGTGCCAGGGCCGCGGCGGTCGACGCGCTGGCCCGGTTCCCCGTATCTGAGGCCCTGCGCCCGCACGCGGCGGCCGTCGCCGCGGGCTGCGTCACGAGTGCGCTCGCCGCCGAGGGCGAGGCCGACGACATCGGCGGGAGCGCTGCGAGGCTGGCCTTGGACTTGCACAAGGCCTTCCGCTCGCCCGAGCTGGAGGCCGCCGCCGTCGCGCCGTTCATGGCGTTCGTGACGGGGCTTTACTCGCGGGTTCCGAGCCTGGTCGGGAGGTTTGTGGACCCGGAGGAGAAGGACAAGGACGAGGACAAGGACGAGGGGCAAGGAGGGAAAGAGAAGGACGAGAAGACGGAGGAAGGAGGAGCGGCGGCGGCGGCGGCGAACGCCCCTGCTTCCTCCGCCCCCGCGGGCCCTCCCCCTCGAGCCCACCCCTCCTCCTCGTCCTCCCCCTCGTCCTCCGACCTCGAGGGCTTCCTCTCCGGGATCGAGCGCCTCCCGGAGGGGTCGCTCCCGGCGGCCTCGGAGTCGTTCCGCGTGCTGTCGGAGGCGCCCCTGCAGGTCATGTTCCTGCTCAACCTCTACCCGCGCTCGGTCGAGCCCGCCGTGACCGGCCTGGTGCCGCTCATGGCCCGCGCCGTGGGCCTGGCCGGGCCGGACACCAAGGCCGCGGCCGTGGCCCTCGACGGGACCGTCCTGGCGCTCGCGGGGAGCGCGACGACCGGCGGCGGCGGGAGCGGGAGCGGCGGGAGCGGCAAGAGCGGCGGCAACGACGCCTCCGTCCCTGGCGCCGCCGCCGCCGCCGCCGCCGCCCCCGCCCCCCCGCCCTCCCCATCCGCGGTCCTCGCGGCGCAGTTCCTCGCCTCCTACTCGGACCTCAAGGGCGCGCAGGTCAAGTCGCTCTCGTTCCTGACCTACCTGCTCCGGCAGCTGCCCGACGCCGTGCGGCCGCACGCGCGGGCGCTGGCCCCGGCGCTCGTCGCGGCGCTCGCCAGCTGCCCCGACGCGGTCCCGCAGCGAAAGGAGCTGCTGGTCGCACTGCGGCACGTGCTGACCACCCCCCTGCGCTCGGCGTTCCTTCCGCACGCCGTCGCGCTGCTCGACGAGCGCGCGCTGCTGGGCCGCGGGCCGCGGGCCGCCGCCGAGCTGCGGCCGCTCGCGCACTCGGCGCTCGCGGAGCTCGTCCACCACGTGCGCGGCCAGCTCGACCCGCGGGCGCTGCGGGCCGTGGTGGCCGTGTTCTCGGCCAACCTGGTCGACGGCGGCGTCGGCAGCGGCGGCGGCGGCGGCGGCGGAGGAGGAGGAGGAATGGACTCGGGCTCGTCGACGAATGTTTCCAACTCGGCGTCGCCGTCGCTGCCGGCCTCGGTGCAGTGCACCTCGGCGCGCCTGCTGCTCAACCTCGTCGAGGTGATGCACGCGCGCCGCGGCGACCTCGCCTCGGCCGAGGAGCACAGGGCGCTGCTGGCCGCGATCCTGGACGCGTTCGTGGCCAAGATGGCGGCGATCAGGGACGCGCTGCCGAGGCTCTTGCCCCCCAAGGAGGAGGGGGAGGGGGAGGGGGAGGAAGAGAGGAAGGAGGAGGTCGAGGCGAAGAAGAACGAGGCGGCGAAGAACAGGGGCGGCGCCGGCGCGCTCGCGCCGGAGGCTCCTCCCTGCCCTTCTCCCTCCTCTCCGTCTTCTCCCCTCATCGCCCGCCCCCTCACGGGACAGGAGCCCGACCAGAGGGGGCGCGACGCCGCGGACGCCAGGATGCTGCTCTCGACGCTCTGCGGCGGCGCCAAGACGGTGCTCTACTCGCTGGCGCACTACGGCAACCGCACGCCGAGGCCCGTCCCCGCCGCCGCCCCCGCCGGCCCGGCCGCGGGGCAGCCGCTGCCGCGGCCCGCGCCGCCGCCGAGCCCCGGGCTGAGGGACGACGAGCTGGCCACCGCGGCGAGGGCCGTCGAGTGCGCCGTGCCGTGCCTGCGGCTGTTTGCGGAGGTGAGCAAGGACGGGGACGGGGAAGGAAAGGGCAGGGGGAAGGAGGGGTCGAGGTCCTCTTCTTCTTCTTCTTCGCGCTCCTCCTCCTCCTCCTCCTCGTCGTCGTCGTCTCCGTCTTCGTCTCCTCCTCCCGACATCTACGACTCGTTCGCCGACATCTTCACCGTCCTCGTCGACCACCCGGGCCACACGAGCCCGATCGTCGAGATCTTCGGCGCCAAGCTGCCCAGCGTCTTCGAGGCCGCCCTCGCGGACGAGAAGGTGCTCAAGATCGTGTCGGCGCTCGCGGCGCACCCGGCGACGGCGCGGCAGTTTTGCGGCGCCGCGCTGCGGTACCTGGTGGACGACGACTCGCCCTTTGGGGCCTCGGACCGCTCCAGGATGGACGACCTGAGGCAGCCCCGCTCGCCGAGGGGCGAGCTGACGCTCAGGCTCGCCGCGCGCGTCTTCGAGGCGCTGCCGAAGAACGCCGGCGCCGAGGCCGCGCTGCTGCCCGTGCTGCAGCCGCTGGTCGCCTCGGCGCTGGCGCTGCTGGCCGAGGCGGAGGACAAGTCCGGGGCTCTGGATTTGCTGCTGACGCTGTTCCGGTGCCTGGGCGCGTGCAAATCGGACGCGGCGCACGCGCTATTTGGCGGGGGCAGCGCGGGAGGGCCCATCGGGGTCAACGCGAGCGGAGGAAGCGGCGGCGGCGGCGGAAGCTCCTCCGCCCCGGCGACCATCGCAGTTTCTGTCGGCGCTACGCCGCCCATGCTGGCCCCGACCCTCGCCACCCTCCGCGCCCTGCTCGACGGGCCCTCGGCCCCGCTCCTCAGGGAGAGGCTCCTGGAGGCCATCCTGAGCCTCCCGGCGAGGCTCTCGGACATGCTCTCGGTGCTCCCGAGGCTGATGTCGCCGCTGGTGCAGGCCCTCAGGGGCCCCCCCGCGCTGGCCGCGCTCGCACTGCGCACGCTCGAGTACTGGGTCGACTCGCTCAACCCGGAGTTCCTCGAGCCGGCGCTGAGCCCCGTGGGCCCCGAGCTGCACGCCTCGCTGTGGGCACACCTGCGGCCGCACCCGTACGCCCTGGGCCCCAAGGCGCTGGCCCTGCTGGGCAAGCTCGGGGGCCGCGGGAGGCGCCACCTGCGCGAGCCGCCGGCGGCGCTCGAGTGCCGCACCAATGCCGAGCACGGCCTGCGCCTGATCCTGACTTTCGCGCCGGCGACGTCGTTCCTCGTGCCCCTGGACCGGTCCCTGGCCCTGGCTCGCGCTCCGCTGGCTGCGCCCGGGTTTGTCTACCCGCCCAAGGGGGCCGCGGAGGCCGCGGCCGAGGCCGCCGTGGCGTCCCTGTGCTCCGTCGGCGCCGCCCCGGGCGGCGCGGCCGCCGCGGCGCGCGAGCGCAAGCGGGCCGCGCACAGGTTCCTGTGCTCCGCCGCCGCGGCCGTCTGCTCCCTCCGCGACCCCGCGGAGAGCTCCGTCCTCGAAGAAGCAGAAGGAAAAGGAGGATGCGCCACGGCCAAGCTCGCGGCGGCGCTGCTGGGCGAGGACAAGGCGAGGGAGCTGGGCGAGCTGGGCGAGGGGGGAGGGCGAGACGGAGAAGTGGTCGCGATGGTGGTGACGGCGGCGGAAGTTTCTGCTGCTGCTTCTGCTGCTGCTGCTTCTGCTGCTGCTGTTGCTGCTCCGGCTTCCGATCCCGATCCCACCTCTTCTTCCAAGAACGCAACTGCCATCGCCCCGATCTCCTTCTCCAAGGCCCCCTACGTCGGGTCCCCGGCCCTCGACGCCGGCGCGGCGGACGCGGCCGCTGCCTCCGCCGCCGCGGCCTCCGCCGCCGGGGTGAAGACCCGCGCCCAGTTCGTCTCCGAGAGGCAGGCCTTGGTGACGCTTCTGTCCTGCCTGCTGGGGTGCGCGGACGACACGCGGGACCTGGGAGACTCCGCGGAGAGGTTCGCCGTGGGACTGGCGAGGCACTTTGGGCTGTTCTTCGTGGCGAGGGAGGCCGGGAGGAGGCGCGCGGAGGCGGAGGCCGAGGGGAGGAGGAAAGCAGAGGGAGCAGCAGCCAAGGCCGCGGGCGAGAGGAAGGCGGCGGCAGAGAAGGACGCGCCGGCAACAGCAGCTGCTGCAGCAGCAGCAGACGCTTCTGACGACGCGCCTGCTTCGAGCCCTGCTGCCAACGATGAGGCGGATGCGCCCGCCGAGGACGCTCCAGCCGCTCCCGCCCCCGTCGAGAAAGACAGCGAGGCGCCGCCGACGGCGACCCCCCCTCGCCAGCCCCCGCTCCGCGAGCTCGACCCGGAGCTCTTCCTCGACGCCATGGTAGAGACCCTGTCCGCCGACGAGGGCGCGCGCCTCCCGGCCGCCCTGAGGGCGATGCGGGTCTTCGTGCGCACGCTGCTCGAGGCCGCCGACGCGCAGGCCAAGGCCGTGGAGGCCGAGGAGGAGGAAGAGGAAGAGAAGGAGGAGAAGAGGGAGCGGGCCGAGATGGAGGTCGATGGCGGCGCGGCCGCGGCGACGGCGGAGAAGTCCGCGTCTTCGCGCTCGTCTCGCTTCTCCCCGGCCCGGGCCCCGCTCGACGCGCTCATCTCCAAGCTCACGCACTGCTGCCACGGAGACGACTGGCCGACCAGGCTGGGAGGCGCCGCGGCGCTCCAGGAGCTCGTCTCCGGAAGCAGTGTGTCGGAAGAAGACGACGATGACGACGACGACGCTCCTCTGTCTTCTTCTTCGTCCTGGACCTCAAAGAAACCCGTTTACCCTTTGCGCCTGCTCCCCGTCGACCACCTCGTCGCCAGGCTCCCCGACGTCGTCTCCGGTTTGCTGGCTGCCGCTCGCCCCTTGCCCCCGCACGCGGTGCGCGAGCGCAGGCGCATCTCCGCGGCGCTGCGGGCCGCGGTCGGCCGCGCAATGCCCGTCGGGTGCGCCGACGCCAGGGCAGTCGCCGCGGCCGAGAGGGCCGAGAGGGCGAGGAGGGAGGAGGCTGCTGCTGCTGCTGCAGCTATTGCTGCTGCGGAAGCGGCGTCAAAGGCTTCTGCTGATGGTGATGCCAGCGTTTCTGCGGAAGCGGCGACAAAGGCGAAAGAAGCGGCCCCTCTTGCAGCCGATGCAGCTGCTTCAGACGCCGCCGCTGCTGCTGCTGCTGCTGCTGCTGCTGCTCCCGGAAAGGAAAGAGCGGAAGCAGCGGAGGAGCCCGAAGCCCGTGAGTCGTCCGAGGCCCCCGCCGAGGTCAAGAAGGAGAACAATAACGACGACGGTGACGAGGCCGACGAGGGGGGCACCCGCGCGACGCGGGGCACGCGGGCCGCGGCAGCCGCCCAGGCGGCAGCCGAGGCTGCCGCGGCTAAGGCGGCCGGAGGAGGCGGCCGCCGCTCGACTCGCGCCGCCGCCGTCGCTTCGACCCCGACTGCCGCTGCTGCCTCTGCTGCCGCTGCAGGCACAGCTTCTTCTTCCCTCCGCGGTCGCTCCGCTCGCACGGCGACGCGCATGGGCACCCGCGGGGCCTCCGCCTCGAGGGAGCCGACGCCGGCGCCCGAGGGAGAGGAGGGCGGCGACGGCAACGCTGCCGCCAACGCTGCCGCCAACGCTGACGCGCGCGCGACTCGCCGCAGCGGCCGCAGAGCGAGCGGCGCTGGTGCGAGCGCCGCCGGCACTCCGCGCGCCACGAGCGCCGCCGCCGCAGACAAGGACGGCAAGAAGGTCAAGGGCGAGGACGACGGCGACGACGAGGAAGAAGAGGACGAAGAGGAGGAGAAGGCCCAGGAGAAGGAGAAGGCCAAGGAGAAGGAGAAGGACACACCGATGGAAGAGGCGGAAGTGGCTGCCCCCGCGGCTACTGACGCTGCTGCTGCTGCTGCTGACGCCGCGCAGCCCGCGTCGCGCCCCGCCACCGCGGCGGCACCTCCTCCAGCTCCCCCTTCTCAGCCTCCTCCGCCGTCGCCGCCGCCCTCGGGCCCGCCGCCGCCGATCCCCGGGCTCGAGCCCGGCTCGCCGCTGGAGCGCTCCGTCACCGCCGTGCTCTCCGTGCTCGCCCACGACCTGCTGACCCCGAGAGCTCCTCCCCTGTTGCGCGGCGTCGCCGACCAGGCCCTGGGCGTGGTCTGCGAGAGGACGGGGGCCTCGCGCCGGGCGCTGCTGCGTCCCTTGCTCGACCGCATGAGCCCGCCAATCGAGAGGAGGCGGCTGCTCCCCGTGAGGCACGCGCCGCTGGGGGCGGGGACCGCCGCGGCCCTGGCCTACTGTCTGCGCTGCGAGCCCCAGCCGCTGCTGGACCTGTCGCCGGACCTGCTCGCCGTGCTGGGAGACGCGGCGTCGCTCGTCGAGGGGGAGGCCTCCGTCGCGACGCCCGTTGCGGCGGCGGCCGCCGCGGGCGCCGCTGCGGCGGGCGGCCTCTCCGGCGGGGCCCCCTCCCCCGCTCGCGCCTCGCCCTCCGACGGCGCCGCAGCGCTGCGGACAGCCTGCCTGGACCTGTTGGCGGCCGCCGTGGCCTGGACCGCGCTCGGGAGGGCCAGCAAGCCGAAGGGCGGCGACGAGGCGAGTGCTGCTGCTGCTCCGGGAGCGGCTCCGGGCGCTGCCGCTCCGACGGCGGCAGCAGCGCCTTCTGCCGCGGGCTCCCCAGCGACCCCGACGCCGCAGCCACCTGCCGCCGCCGCTCTCGCCACCTCCTCCTCCCCGTCGCCGCCCTCGGCGACGGACCTGCTGCGGGAGCGCGCCGTGCGCGCCCTCTTCGTGCACCTGACCTCGCCCGCCGCGGCCGACGCCGCCGCGGCCGAGCGCGGCCTCCGCGCCGTCGTCGAGGCCGACCAGATGCCGAAGCCGCTGCTGCAGGCCTGCCTGCGGCCCATCCTGGTCCACCTTGCCCACCACCACAAGCTGCGGCCGCCGCTTCTTCGCGGCCTGGGCAAGCTGCTGACGCTGCTGGGCTCCTGGTTCAACGCGACGCTGGGCGACAAGCTGATCGACCACCTGCGGCGGTGGGTGGCGACGGCGGCGCCCCTGGCGGCGGCGCCGCCCGGAGGCGGCGGCGGCGGCGGCCCCGCGCCCTCCGCCGCGGCTCTCGAGCAGCAGCAGCAGCAGCAGCAGCAGCAGCAGTAGCGCCCGGCCCCGGGGCAGGACGCCTCCGTCGCCGCCGCGGTCCTCGACCTCTTCCACCGCCTGCCGCCCGCCGCCTCCAAGTTCTTGGCCTCGGGCGCGGGGAGGCCCGGGCTCGTCGTGCTCTCGATCGAGCTCGAGGGCGCGCTCGCCGAGACGACCCCGGGCAACAGCTGGCCCTCCGTCTTGGCCAGCCCCTACCGCGCCCCGCTCCTGCGCTTCCTGGTGAAGTACCCGGACCAGGCCGCGAGCTACTTCCTGAGCCCCTCGCGCGTCGCGGCCAGGGTCTACTTCGACAGGCTGCTCGCGCTGCTCAAGATGGGCGAGGCCGCGGCTGGCCCGCTGGTCTCCGCCGTCTGCGCGGCCGAGCGGGAGCTGCTGGCGCTGCTGCGGGCCGTCGAAGGAGCCGGCAAGGAGGCCGCGAGGGCTCCTACTGCTGCTGTCGACAAGGCTCCTGCTGCCTCTCTTGCTGCTGCTGGAGCTGTCGGAGGCGACGCGACGATGGCCGACGCGGAGAAGGAGGGAGCAGGGGAGGAGGAGGAAGCAGCAGCCAAGGCCCCTGCCGCCGGCGCCGCCGCCGGCGCTGCAAACCAGCAGCCCCTCTCCGCCCGCGCCCCGCAGGCCGAAGCAGCCGCCGCCCAGCAGCAGCAGCAGCAGACCGCAGGCAGGCCCGTCGACGCCGTCGCGGCCCGTGCCCACGCCGTGCACCTGCTGGCGCTGCTCGTGAAGCTTCGCCCAGGCTGGCTCCCGGACTCGCTCTTCGACGAGGCGACCAAGCTGTGGAGGGAGACGGCCAAGAGCGAGCGCGGCTCCTCTTCCTCGGGGCCTTTGTCGCCGTCGTCCTCCTCTGCCCCCTCCGCATCTTCTCGGACGCCTTCCTCCTGCGCAAGCGCCTCGCCAAGGTCATCCTCTCGAGGGCGCGGGACCGGCCCGAGTCCCCGCCGATCGGGGCGCTGTTCGACCTCTGCGACGCGCTCACGCCGCCGCCGCCGCTGCTGCTGGTGACGGCGGCGGCGGCGGGAGCGGCGGGAGCTCCTGCTTCCGCCGCCGTTCCCGGTGCCGCCGCTGCTCCCGTCGCCGCCGCCCCCGCTCCCGCCGTCATCTCCGCCCCGCTCCCGCGCGCGGACTTCGGCTTCCTCCGCCGCGCCCTGGGGGAGACCTTCCCGCGCTCGTTCCCGCGGGGCTCGGCCGCACGCGCCGTCGTCGCCGAGTTCGCCTCCTGCTGCGCGGCCCGCTCGAGGCCGCCCAGGCAGCTGTCCGCGGCCTGCGACGCGCTCGTCCTCCCGCTGCTGCAGCACGCCGCCGCCGCGTCCGAGGGGGGGGGGAAGGGGCTGGGCGAGGTGCTGCCGGACCGGGACCTGGGCAAGCTGGTCGCGCTGATGGCCGGCGGGGGCGCCGGCGCCGGCGCCGGCGGCTCGCCCGGGGCGTGGCCGGGCAGCTGCGCCCCCGGCGGGAGCGCCGCGCCGGCGACGACCGCCGACCTCGACGACCTCAACGCCTCGCTGCTCCGCGTCGCGACCCTGCTGATCCGCGCCGCCCCGGCCAGGCTCGCCGAGTCGCGCAAGGACCTCATCAAGTTCGGCTGGCAGCACCTCAAGCGCGGCGACCTCGACTGCGGCCCGCGCCACGCGGCGTTTGTCGCCGTCGCGGTGCTCTTGGACGCCTACGAGGCGCCTGACCAGGTGACGCTGCAGGTGTTCGTGGCGCTGCTGCGGACGAGCGCGGCGGACTCGAGGCGGGCCGCGGTGCGCGGGGCGCTGGACACGCTGACGCCGGCGCTGGCGAGGAGGATGGGGACCGGCGGGAGCATTCGAGGCGGGGGCGGAGGCGGAGGCGGGGGCGGGGGCGGCAACGACGACAGCGGGCCCTCCTCCTCCCTTCCCGCCTCCTCCTCTCATCCCGCCTCGTCCTCCTCCACCTCGTCCTCGTCTTCCTCTTACCCCGTCTGGATCCTGTACGTCAAGAAGGTCCTCGAGGAAGAGGGGCACTCGACCGCGCATGCGTCGCACGTCTGGGGCGTCGTCGTGCGCCACGCGCCGCTCTTCTTTGCGGCCCGGGCCGCGTTCGTGCCCGCCGCCGTCGCGGCGCTCTCGAGGCTGGGGCTGGCGGCGTCGACGCCGATCGAAAACAGGAAGCTCGCGATCGACATGGCCGCGATGGTCGTCGGGTGGGAGCGGGCGCGCAGGGAGGAGAAGGGGAAGGGGAAGGGAGGGGAGAAGGACGTGGGCAAGGGGAAGCAAGGGGCCGCTGCTGCTGCCGCTCCGGCCGCTGCTGCTTCAGCCGACGCCGACGCCGACAACGCTGCTGCTGCTGCATCTCGCAAGCGCCCCCGCGAGGGCAGCGCCGAGGGTAAGGGTGACGCCGCCGCCCCCGCCGCCGCCGCCGCGGACAAGGACAAGGCTTCCCCTCCCGTCGCCGAGCCGGGGAAGCAGCCCCGCCGCGAAGGGGACGCCGACGTCGCTGGAGCCAAGCCGGCCAACGCGACCAAAGGCGACGCGGACACTGCACCCGCTCCAGAACAACTCCCTTCCCTCTCCTCCGCCGCGACCACTCCCCTCGCGGACTACTCCCCGCCGCCGCAGCTCGTCGAAGGGCTGCTCTCGTTCCTGGCACGCGCCGCCGTGATGCTCGCCGCTGAGGCCAAGGACGCCGAGCTCCGCTCGCTCGCCCCCGCGGCGAGGGAGACGCTGAAGGAGGCCCTGGAGCTCTGGCCCTCCGCCGCCCCCCCCAGGCTGCACTTTGTCGAGAAGCTGCTCGGCGCCGCGGCCGCGGCGGCGCAGGTGCAGGCGCAGCAGCAGGCGCAGCAGCAGGCCGCGCAGGCCGCCGCCGCCGCCGCGGCGGCAGGCCAGCCCCCGCCTCCGCCGCCGCCGCCCGCCGCGGCGGCCGACCCGCCGCCGGCCGCCCTGCTCGCCGCGCTCGACGTCGCGAGGCTCTGCCTCGGGGCCAACCCGGCGCAGACGGTCGCGGCGCACTCGTCCTTGCTCGAGACGCTGGTCGAGCGGTCGTTCGTGTCGCCCGACCGGCGCGTCGCGGCGGGCGCGGCGGCCCTAGTCGCCGACGTCCACCGCGCGTTCCCGCTCAATGCCGCCGCTGCCGCCCAGCAGCAGCAGCAGGCTGCCGCTGCCGCTGCCGCTCAGGCTGCCGCCTCGGCCGCTGCCGCTCAAGCAGGCGACCCTGCTGCCCCTCCCCCCGCTCCTCCTCCTCCCGCCCCCCCCGCAGTCCCCCCCGCGGGCTCCAGAGAGGCCACGCGCGTGCTGTCGAGGGCGCACGAGCTGATGAGCGTGCACCTCTCGGCCGCGGCCAACGCGCTCAGCCCGCAGACCGGGGGCTGGTCGCTGGCCAGGGGCCACCTGCTCGGGGTCTGCGCCTGCGTGCTGACGCTCAGGGCGCTGGACGACGGGGCCGAGGACGCCGGCGCCGACGGGACGGACGGGGCAGGCGAGGGGCGCGGGGGCGCGGGCGGGAGGGGCACGCGGCAGAGGGGCGCGCAGAGGCCCCGACCGGGGATCGCGCCCGAGTACGTCGCCAAGTTCACCCCCGCGCTCGTCCGCCTGCTCAACACGTTGGCGAGGGCGCACGCCGCGCCCGGGGGAGGGGCGGCACTGCTGGCGCCCGTGGCCCCCGAGGAGCAGGAGCAGCCGGGGCAGGAGGAGGAGGCGCGGGCCGGCGCGGAGGACGAGGAGGAGGGCTCCAAATCCTCTCCCGCGCCCCCCTACGGCACGTCGGTCTGGGTCGCCGGCGCCGCGCTCGCCGCCGCCGCGCCGCGCGCGCTCCGCGGCGGCGCCGAACTGAAAAAGCTGCTGCTGCAGTCGCTTGTCCTGCTCATCACGGGCGGCGCCGCGAGGCACGCGGACCCTTCCCTGGCGCTGTCGGTGCTGCGCGCCGTCGGGAGGTGGCTGCTCGTCGCGCAGCCCGCGGCGGACGCCGACGCCCGGGCCGCGGCGGCGAGCTCCGCCGAGGCTGCCGAAAAGGCCAGGGCCGTCGCTGCCGCCGCCGCTGCCGCGCCTCCGCCCGAGCTCGAGCCGGCGCAGGAGGCCGAGGACGCCTCGGCCCTGGCCGCGCACGCCGCTGCCGTCAGGGAGCAGGACGAGAGGCACGCCGCCGCCGCCGCGGCCGCCGCCGCGCTCGGAGGGCCCGCGCCGGCGCCTCCCGCGCCGATCCCGCCGCCCAAGATGCACGCGGCGGCGGCGGCGGCGGCCGCAGCCGCCGCTGTCGCCGCCGCCGCCGCCGCCGCCGCGGCCGCCGCTCCCCCCGCGCCCCCTCCCCCCGGCGGGCTCACGGGCAGGGAGGCTGTCCTGTTCCTGCAGAGGCTCGCGGCCCTCCCCAGAGCTGGCTGGGCGCCCGGGGCCTACGCCGCGGCGTGGGAGCGCGAGCTGCTCTCGACGCTGCTGCGGCTCTGCCGCGGCGAGGGCAGCGCCGCGCCGCCCGCCGCCGGGTTCGGGGCCGCGGACGTGGCCGCGGCGCAACAGGCCGCCGCTGTCGCCGCCGCTGCAGCTGGCGAGCAGCAGCACGCGACGACGCTGCCGTCGGCGGCGGCGGCGGCGGCGTTCCCTCCCGCCCCCCCGTCCCCGCCAGACCTCTCGCGAGGCCCGCCCGCGGGCCTCGCCCGCGACGTCTTCGACCGCGTCGAGCGCGTCTTCCTGCTCGGCCTCCGAGCGGCGCACCCGCCCACGCGCGCGCGCTTCTTCGACCTCTACGACGCTGCCTTGCCGCGAGGCCTCTTTGACAGGCTGCGCTACGTCGTCGCCGGCCAGGACTGGGAGCAGGCCGGCGGCTCGTTCTGGCTCAAGCAGGCGATCGACCTGATGCTCGCGCCGCTCGTCGGCGACGACGCGGTGAAGCTCGCGCCCAACTCGGCGCTGCTTCCCCCCTTGCTAGCCAAGACGGCGCCCAACGTGTTCAGCGTCCGGGCGTCGCAGGAGGCGGCCGCGAGGGCCGCCAAGGCTGCCGCTGCTGCTGCGCAAGCTCAGGCGGCGCAGCGGCAGGCTGCGGATGCGGCTCTGGCGGCGATGGATGTCGACGGCACCGCAGGAGTGGCGGCTGCGGCGGCGGGCGAAGAGACTTCGAACGCCGACGCCGCGCCTGGGGCTGCCGCTGCTGCCGCTGCCGCTGCTGCCGCTGCTGCTCCCGGCGACGCTCCCGCGCCCCCCCCGACGACGCCGCCTCCCTTCGCCGGACACCCCCCCGCCGGCGTCGTCTCCCCCGCCCGCCCGCCCGCGGCCCTGCCCGCCGAGGACGCCGCGTGGTCGCACCCCTCGGTCCCGCCCGCGCTCGCCTCCACGCTGCGCGACCACGCCCTCTTCCTCTCCGACGTCGGCCGCTGGCGCGTCGCGGACCTCGTCTCGGCCCTCTCGGGCGCCGCCGCGGGCGACGCCGCGCTCGCGGCGCACGTCTGGGTCCTGTCCTTCCCGATCGTCTGGGCGACGCTCTCCGACCGCAAGGAGCAGCAGGTCGCGCTGGCCAAGCCCATCATCTCGCTGATGTCGCGCGAGTACCACGCGAGGCAGGCCGGCGCGCGGCCCAACGTCGTGCAGGCGCTGCTCGAGGGCGTGTCGCTGAGCCAGCCGCAGCCCAAGATCCCCTCGGAGCTCGTGCAGTACCTGGGCCGCGCGTTCGGCGCCTGGCACGTGGCGGTGCCGCTGCTCGAGTCGCACGTCGCGCTGTTCCCGCAGGAGACGCGCTGCTTCGACGCGCTGGCCGACCTGTACCGCGGCCTCGGCGAGGCCGACGTGCTCGCGGGGCTGTGGAAGCGGCGCGGCGCCGCGGACGAGACGCGGGCCGCGCTGTCGCTGCTGCAGCACGGCGCGGCGGAGAGGGCGCAGGGCGCGCTGGTCGACGCGCTGCGCCGCGTGTCCGAGGGCGGGTTCTCCTCGGCGGCGATCGCGGCGGCGCAGGCGCAGGCGCACGCCGCCGCGCTCGCGGCGCTGCCGCCGGGCGCGCCGCCCCCGCCGCCGCCGCCGCCGAGCCCGCCGCGGCCGCCCTCCAAGGGCGAGGTCGCGCTGTGGGTCCGGGCCGCCGCCGACGCCGCGGGCGAGCTCGCGCAGTGGGACGCCGCGGCCGAGTGGGCCGCCTCGTGCGACAACGCGCCGGCGCTGGCCTCGGCTCTGGCCAAGCTGCACGATTGGGCGCGGCTCAAGGACGCGGTCCTGCCGCGCATGCGCGACGACGACGGCGCCGAGGCGGAGATGCTGCGGGCCTACGTCGCGCTCCAGGAGGGGGCGGTGATGGAGGGCGACGCGCGCGCCGCCCGCGCCGCGGCGCGCGCCCTGGCGGACTGGTGGGCCCTGCCCGAGGTCGGCGCCCGCGCGCGCGCGGGGCTGGCCGCGACGTTCCAGCGCGTCGTCGAGCTGCAGGAGTCGACGCGCGCGCTCGTCGACCTCGGCTCGGCGCAGCGGCCGGGCCACCAGTACTGCGAGCTCAAGGACATCCTCGAGACGTGGCGGCTGCGCACGCCCGACGGCGCCGACTCGCTGGCGACGTGGGCGGACGTCCTCCTCTGGCGCAACTCGATCTACAACGTGGTGATCAACGCGTTCAAGGGCCTCGCCGACGCGGCGCCGCACCTGCACCAGCTGGGCTACCGCGACAAGGCCTGGTCCGTCAACCGCCTCGCCGAGGTCGCGAGGAGGGCCGGCGCGCCCTCGGCCTGCCGGGCCGTGCTCTCGAGCCTGTACGGGTTCTCCGCGATGGAGGTCCAGGAGGCGTTCGTCAAGGCCTGCGAGCAGGCCAAGGCGGCGCTGGCGAGCGGCGGGGGCAGCGGGAGCTCGTTCGGGGCGGGCAGCAGCGGCGGCGCCGCGGCCGCGGCGGCGCAGGCGGCCGCGGCCGCCGCGGCCCAGGCCGGGGCGGCGGCCACCGTCGACGCGGCCCGCGCCGGGCTCGCGCAGCTGCTGGGGCAGAACCTCGACTACTTTGGGCCGGCGCACCAGGCGGAGCTCTTCCGCCTGCGCGGGCGGCTCGCCGCGGCGGCGGGCGACGGCCGCGGGGCCAACGGGTCGTTCGCGACGGCGCTGGCGCTGTGGCCGACGCACGGAGCCGCCTGGCTGTCGTGGGGCGAGCTGCTCGACGCCGTCGCCAAGGGCGGCGCCGCGGCCCTGGCCCCAGGGGCGCCGCCGCCGCCGCCCACGCCGGCGGCGGCGCCGGCCTCGCCGAGCCAGCAGGCGGCGCTCGACGGCGCCATCACCTGCTACCTGCAGGCCCTGAGGCACGGCTGCCCTCGGGCGAGGAGGGCGCTGCCCCGCATCCTCGACGCGCTGGCCACCGACGAGTCCGGGGGCGTGCGCGCCGCGGTGCGGTCCGCGGGCAGGTCCGTGCCTCCGGGCGTCTGGCTGCCGTGGCTGCCGCAGCTGCAGACGGGCCTCACGCGCGCGGCCGAGGCGCCCGTCGCCAAGGAGCTGCTCGCGCGCGCCGCGCTCGCGGCGCCGCAGGCGAGCTACTACGGGCTGAGGACCTTCCTGCTGTCGCTGAGGGAGGTCGCCGTCAGGGCCGTGCAGGAGGCGAGGGCACAGGCTGCGGCGCAGCAGCAGCAGGCTCAGCAGCAGGCTGCTGCGGCAGCTGCTGCGGAGGCGGAGAAGGAAAAGGAGAAGGAAAAAGGCGGCGACGCCGCGGCTGAGAAAGCGCCGTCGACGGCGGTGGACGGCGACAACGCTGCCTCCGCTTCCGCCGCCGCCCCTGCTCCTGCTCCTCCCCCTCCTCCTTTCCAGCCTCCGCAGACCCCGCGCGTCGAAAAGCCCACCGAGCTCGTCGCGTTCGAGGCGGGCAAGGAGGTCATGGACGCGCTCCGCGGCGCGGCGCCGCACGCATGCGGCGTCCTCGAGGGCCTCCTCACCGAGCTCGGCGCCCGCTTCGTGCCCCGAGCCGAGGAGCGCCTCCTCGCCGTCGTGGCCGCCCTGATCCAGCGCTGCCACAAGGTGCCCCTGGCCCCGCAGGCAGAGGTCCCCCTGAGCCTGCGCAAGGAGCTCGCGGGAGTCTGCGCCGCGTGCTTCTCGCCCGACACCGCGTCGAGGCACGGCGCGCGCATGGCCGGCTACCGCGCCGCATTTGTCGCCGACCTGAGCCCCGACGCGCCCGGGTTCGCGGCGACGCTGGGCGACCTGGCCTCGAGGCTCAAGGGGTGGAGGGCGACGCTGCAGGCGACTGTCGACGCGATGCACCCCGGGGGCCTGCGCCTCGAGGAGGAGTCGCGCGCGCTGGCGGAGCAGGCGAGCTTCTTCGCCGACGCCGAGGTGCCCGGCACGCCCGGCGAGGGCGTCCAGCCCCCCGACGGCGCCGTCACCGTCGCGCGCATCGGCTCCGACGTCGAGGTCGTCCGCAGGCACTGCACCACCTACCGCCGCCTGGTCTTCTGGGGCTCCGACGGCGCTCCCCGGCACTTCCTGGTGCAGACGGGACAGCACTGGTACTCGGCGACGGGCTCGGCCGACGAGCGCTCGGCGCAGCTGCTCCGCGCGCTCAACGCCGCGCTCGCGGCGGCGCCGCAGCCCCGCGCCCGCGCACTGCGCTGGCACACACCCCCGGCCATCCCGGTCTACCCCGCGGTGCGCCTGGTGCGCGAGGACCCCACGACCGCCACCTACGGGGAGGCCTACGAGGCCAGCTGCGCGCGCTACGGCAGGGACCCGGACCTCCCGATCGTGCACTTCAAGAAGCGGTGCGCGGCGGCCGACGGCCGCATGCTGCCCGACCGCGGCGGCGAGCTGCGGCTGCAGGCCTACGCCGAGGTCGAGGCCAAGCTGGTCACCGAGAACATCTTCAGCCAGTTCGCGTACAAGTCGCTGCCCAACGCCAACGCGCTGTGGGCGTTCAAGCGCGAGCTCTGCGGGCAGCTCGCGCTGGTGGGCCTGGCCTGCCACGCGCTGCTGGTCGGCGGCAGGGCGCCGCCCAAGCTGCTGCTCGCGCGCGCGTCGGGCCGCGTCGCCGCCTCGGACCTGACGCCCTCGTACTCCGAGCAGGGCAGGCTGGAGCGCACCGAGCCCGTCCCGTTCCGGCTGACGCGCAACCTGGCGACCTTCTTCACGCCTTTCGGCGTCGAGGGCGTGTTCGTGGGCTGCATGGCCGTGGCCGCGGCGGCGCTGTCGTCCGCGCCGGGGGCGCCGCCGTCGCCGCTGCCGGACGCCGTCTCGCTCTACCTCCGCGAGGACGGCGCCGCCTACGCCGCGCGCCGCTCCGGGGGCGGCAGGCCTCCTCCCCCGCCCACCGACTCGGCCTTCCGCGCAGCGGTGGCGCAGAACGCCGCGGAGGCCGTGGCCCGCGTTCGCGGGGCCGCGCCGGCCAACCCCGGAGAGGCGACCGCCGACGGCAGCGTCCAGCGCGGCGCGGCCGCGCTCGTCGACGCCGCGACGAGCCCGAGGAACCTCTGCCGGATGGACCCGTCGTGGCACCCCTGGTTTTGAGCTTTTGTTCTTTTGCTGTTCTTGCGTTCGTCGTGTTTTTGCTATGAGCTTTGTGCGGGAGGGAGAGAGAGACATGGAAAGAGAGAGAGGGGGGAAAGAGAGAGAGAGGGAAGAGAGAGAGAGAGAGAGAAACGAGAGAGGTTGTCATTTCGAGGTGCTTTTTTTCCGGAGAGGAAAGGGTTTCTTTATCGTCTTTTTGGGTGTAAATCTTGAGTTCTTAAACAAAGAGATATCTCGTGGCATTGGGGGCTAGAGCGCGTTTCCTTTTTCGTTTTTTTTGCAAAAATAAACATTGTTGAGAAGAAAAACAAAAGGGAGGAAAACAAAACGGAAAATGGTTCTCAATCGCTCATGGAGTCGTCGTCGCTTTCGTCGCCGTCGTCGTCGTCGTCGTCGTCGTCCTCATCGTCCTCTCCCGACCCAAACTCCTCGTCGTCCTCATCGTCATCGTCGCCGTAATCGTAGTCGTCCCCGAGCGTGTCGTGCGTCGGGACCCCCGTGTGCTCCCCGCGGCGCAACAGAGCGTCGACGGTAGTATCTTCTTCCTCGTCCTCTTCCCTGTAGACGACGGCGGGCCTGGAGTCGACGCCCGCGGCGGCGACGATCCCCAAGTCGTCGTCGTCGCCGCCATCGTCGCTCAACTCGCCCCTGGCAGCCGCGGCAGCGCTGCCAGCCTGCGCCAGCAGCAGGTCGAGCCTGCCCGCCAGCCCCGCCAGCGGCGCCGCCGCCGCGGCCCTCGCCGACAGGACGTCGCAGAGCTCGGCGAGCGAGCGCGCGGCCGCGGGCGCCGCGGCGAGGTAGGCCGCGTGCGAGTGCAGCGTCGCGGTCAGCCAGGGGACGAGCGCGCCGCCGCGGTTCGAGGACCCGCCGCGCTTCCCTCCCCCTCCGCTCCCCCCGCGCCTGCCGCGGAGCCTCTCGACCAGGGCCGCGAGCAGGGCGGCGGCGTCGGGCGAGGCCAGCCTCGAGACCGAGGCCGCGGCGACGCGCGGGTCGGCGACCGAGAGGCACTGCTCCAGGAGGGCCGCGTCCCCGGCGCGCAGGGCCTGCGAGAGCAGCGAGGCGACGGAGCTCGAGGCGGCATGCCTCGCCGCGGCGTTGGTGGGGCGGGCGAGCAGGGCCGCGGGGGCGGCGCCGCTGCCGTTGGCCAGGGCGGGAGCGGCGGTCGCCGCCGCCGCCGGCCCGACGCCGAGGGCGGCGAGGCGCGCGCCGAGCGTCCCGGCAGCCGCCGCCGTCGCGGCCGCCGCTGCCGCCCCGTTGGCCTCGGGCGTCGGCGGGGCGTGGCCGTTCGCCAGCGCGGGGACCGCGGCCACGGCGTTCGCGGCGTTCGCGGCGGCGGCGCGCCGCTTCCTGTTCCCGCTCGGAGAGGCGGCGTCGGCGCCGTCCGCGCCCGCCGCCGCCTCGTCGGCGGCGGCGGCCACCCCGGCCCTCGCGGCGCCGCCCTCGGCCCCGGGGCCGAGCACCTGCGCAGGGACCGACGCTGCCGCGGCGGCGCTCCCCCGCGAGGAGCCGGAGATGATGCTCCCGGCTCCCTTCGCGGCGGCGGCGGCGGCGCCAGGCTTGACGATCACCCTCTCCTTCCCAATCGCCTCGCCGACCGGGGGGAGCTCGACGCGCTCGAACGTGGGCGCGCCTGGGGCCCCGCGGGCGAGCAGGAGGACGTCGCCGCCGGGCAGGAGCGTCGCGGCGAGAAGGGCTGCCGGGGAAGTCGGGAGGGAGGTGGGGACGACTTCGGCGACGCAGCGAGAAGAAGGAGAAGGGGCGGGAGAGGCCGAGGCTGCTGCCGCTCCGTTGGCCGCCGCTCCGACGGGCCGCGGCCCCGCGGCGCCCTCAGCCGCGACCTCGACGTCCCAGACCCGCACAGCCCCTGCGTCCGTCGCGGCGCAGACCCGCACCGTCGTCGCCGAAGAGGAAGAAGAAGAACCGGAAACAGAAGACGAGGAAGAGGGAGAGCGGGCGGCGCAGAGCGAGAGCGAGAGCGGCGTCCCGGCGCCAGCCTCGACGACGAGCGTCGCCGCCGGGGTGCTGTTGTGCTTCGACGAAGAGAGACCCCGCGCGTCCCACAGGAGCACAGCCCTGTCCCCCTCGGCGCCAGACGCCAGGAACGACCCCCCGGAGCCGGAGGCGGCGCCCTCGGCAGAGGCCCAGGCCAGGGCCGAGACCGCGCCGGCGTGGCCCCCGCGCCACCGCGCGACGCGCCGCCCTCCCGCGGCGACCTCGTAGAGGGAGACGCTCGAGGTCCCCACGGCCAGGAGGGCGCCGTCGGGAGACAGCGCCGCCGAGCGCGGGTCGGAGCTCCCTCCCAGCTGGAAGGAAGCAGAGGGAATAGGGGCGCCGCTGGCGGCGTCGAGCGAGGTCGCCGAGGCGCTGCGGGCGCCGGCGGCCGAAGAAGAAGCGCCGGCGGCGGCGGCGGCGGCAGGCGCGACGACGACGGCGCGCCCGCTCGCGGCGGCGACGGCGACGGCAGCAGTGGAAGCATTTCGGCTGGTCCAGACGCGCGCGCCCGTCGAGGCGTCGATCGCGGCGACGGTGCCCTCGGCCGAGGCGAGCAGGGCGAGGTTGTTGTTGCTGTTCGCGTTGACCGCCGTTGCCGCCCAGACCAGTGCCGCCGCCGGCGCGCCGCCCAATTCCGGGAGGGCGACCGCGACGTTGGCAGAGACACGGCCGGTCACTGTTTTTTGTTGTTGTTGTTGCGTAGGTATTGTTGTCGTCGAGGCCGTTGCGATCGAAATAAAATGTGAGCGGAAAGGGCGACGCGAGGGAGACGAGCGCGCGAGGGGGACAGAGAGAGCAAGAGACTGGGAATGCTTCAAAGCCGCCGTCGCCGACAAACGAGCGGCGGCCGAGAGAGAGCTCAATCAATGCCTCGAAGAAGAAAATCTAGCCACCGCCGTTTCTCAGCCTTCTCTAGCTCGATTCCGAGCTGATTTCCCGCATCGAGATGCGTATGTGTCTCCTCTTGCAACTGCAGCGAGGAAATGAGGCACCGGGGGAGAAGCGGAGGGCTTGTCTCGCGCTGGAGCGAGAGAGGGCAAGCAGAGCGAGAGGGCGCTGAACGACAAGAAAAACACATGCCGCCGCCGCCGCCGCCGCCGCCGCTTTCTTCTCTCCCTCTCTCTCTCTTCCTTTCTCTCCAAACAGAAAAACTCACCCGTGTCAAACGTCTTGAGCCTCCCATCGGCGCTGGCCACGGCAAGGGTCCCGCCGTCGGGGGAGAAAGCGGCGCGGACGCCGCCTCCTGTTGTCATTTCGGAAGAAAGTCGGCAGAGGGGAAAACGACGACGAAAGCCGCCGAATGCCAGTCGCGGGAAGAAGAAGAAGAAGAAACTATTTAGTTTTGAGCAGCAGTGCTCTGTTTTCAGAATGCGAGAGGATAGTGCGCGCCTCTGTTCTCCCCCTAGTGGCTCTCCGGAGCGGAAGAGCCAGAGACGAGAGAGAGAGAGAGAGAGAGAGAGAGAGAGAACGGACGTTGTGTTTTTTTTTCTAAGAGAATTTCGCTTTTGCGAAGGAAAAAAAACAAGGGGGGGGGGGGGGGGCGCCACACCCGCCGCGCCTTCTTCTCTCTTACTTTGGGAGGGGGGGGGGGGGGAAAGGAAAGGAGGAGAGGGAGAGGGGGGGGTGGTGTTTTTTTAGAAGGTAGTTGGGGGTAGGGAAAAAAAAAAAAAAGGGGGGGGGGGGGGGGAGCGCTCAAGCCGTCGCTGCTTCTTCACTCTTCGATTCGGACGGTGTGGAGCGAGAGGGAAAAAAAGAATGTCGGTCCTCATCGAGACCTCACGCGGCGACCTGGTGGTCGATCTCTTCTGCGAAGATGCTCCCTTCGCCGCGCGGAACTTCCTGAGGCTGTGCCGGTGCGCTCATGTGGGAGATCAGGAGGAAAAAAGGGAGAGAATCGGACGGAAACAATTTGATGGCTGAGAGGGAAAACAAGATCGAGACGGCATTTTTCTCTTTCTCTCTCTCAACCTCTTGACCTCCTTCGACTCAAAAAAACGCATTCCACCCACCGCAGGCTCAAGTACTACAACAACACGCTCTTCCACCGGATCGTGCCCGGTCTCGTCGCGCAGGCCGGGGACCCGACGGGCACCGGGAAGGGCGGGAGCTGTGCCGAAGGGTAAGAGAGGAAGGAAGTTGTTTTTGATTTCTCTCTCTCGACGCTCTCTTCCTCTTTTCAAGCTCAACCACCATCTCCGTCTGCGCCACCGCCACGACAAAACAACCGACAGAGTCCTCGCCGGAACCCCTCAGACGATCGACGTGACCCGCCAAGGAAGGACCAAGCTCCTCAGGCACGAGCGCAGGGGCACCCTCTCTGCCTCCGGCTCGCCCTCGGCCGTCGGCTCGCAGTTCTTCCTGACGCTGAGCGCGGACCTCGACTCGCTCGACGGCAAGCACGCCGCGTTCGGCGTCGTCGCCGAGGGGCTCGAGGTGCTGGACGCCATCGGCGAGGCCGCCGTCGACGCCGGCGGGGTCCCGCTGCAGAACATTCGGATCAAGCACACGCTTGTCTTGGAGAACCCGTTTCTCGACGACGGAGGCAACGAGGGCGGCGAAGAGCGCTTCATCTGCAGGGACGCTTCCCCTCCGTCGCAGGGACCCTTTGGGGACAATGGCAGGCTCGAGGACAACTGGAGGCCCGCCGCCAAAGAGGAGGACAAGAAGAACAAGAAAAAGAGGAAAAAGAAGGAGGACGGCGACGACGAGAGCGACGGCGGCGGCGACGACGACGACAGCGGGGAAGAAAACTCCGGCGACGACGACGAAGTGGCCTCCATCGCCGCCGCCGCCGCCCGCCGCCGCGAAGGTGCCGCCGCCCGCGCCGTCGTCCTCGAGATGGTCGGCGACCTCCCGGCCGCCGACGTCGCCCCCCCGGAGACGGTCCTCTTCGTCTGCAAGCTGAACCCCGTCACCCGCGAGCAGGACCTCGAGGTCGTCTTTGGCCGCTTCGGCCGGGTCGTCTCGTGCGACGTCGTCAGGGACGGCGGCGCGTCCCTGGGATACGCCTTCGTCGGCTTCGAGACGCGGGCCGCGGCCGAGAGCGCCTACCTGAAGATGAACAACGTGTTGTTGGATGACAGGCGGATCAAGGTGGACTTTTCGCAGAGCGTCGGGCATTTGTGGAAGCGGTTCAAGAGCGGCGGAGGGGGGAGGGGGGGAGGGGGGAGGAGCGCGGGAGGTCGCGGAAGCGGCGGCGGAGGGAGGGGCCAGCAGCAGAGGCAGGGGGGGCTCCTTCCTCCTCGCCTCTTCCCTCCTTCCACTCATCCTCCTGCCCAGGCTCGGCAGCAGCAGCAGCAGCAGCAGCAGGATCATCGGCAGCGAGAGCAGCGAGAAGAGGGCGAGAAGGAAGAGACGGCGACGACGAGGAGGAGGAGCCGTTGGTCTCCGGAGAGGAGCGGCGGGCGGGGAGAGGACGGCGGCGGCGGCGGGGGCGGCCGGCGCGAGCCTAGCCCCGGCAGGCGCCGCTCCGCCCGCTCCCGCTCCCGTTCCCGCTCCCACTCTCCGCGGAGGAGGGAACGCAGCAGGAGCAGGGAAAGGCGCCGAGGCAGCAGGAGCCGGAGCCGCTCGTCCTCCTCGTCCCGCTCTCGGTCGAGGTCCAGGTCTCGCGGCGGCGACGGGAAGAAGAAGAAGAAGGAGAAAGAGAAGAAAAAGCACCACCACCATCACCACAAGCACAAGAAGCACAGGCACCACCATCACGATGGCGACGATCACAAGAAGAAGAAAAAGTGAAGAAGCTAAGGAGTAAAAATTGTAATAGAACCAGAAAACTTGACAACTTTTCTCATCTCCCAAAACTCTCTCTCCTCTCGACTCATTTCTTCTCTGCCGCTCCTCCTGCTGCTCCCGCTCCTGCTCCGGCAACGCTCGGCGGGAAGCTCCCACTCGCCGTCCTCTCCACAGCCGGGTACAGAGGGGGCCTGTCCCCCAGAGGAGCGATGGGAGGGGGGATGGGCACAGCGGTGGAGGCCTCGGGCGCAGCGAGCGCCGGGACTGCTGCCGATGCTGCTGCTGCCGACGCCGCCGCGAGGGTGCCGCTGCCGACGCCGCCCGCTCCTCCGCCCGCCGGTGCCGGCGCCGACGTGAAGCTCCCCGTGGGGGACGTCCCCAGCGACGGCGGCGGCAGGCTGCTCGTCGCCGAGGGCTCCCTCGGGAGCAGGTTGATGAGGTTCCCGAAGGAGCCGACGAGGTGGGCGCCGTTGTTCGGAGGAACGGGGGCAGCGGCAGCAGAAGAGGCAGGGGACGAAGAGAAGGAGACTGGAGCGCTCGAGCGCGCGCCAACGCCGCCGCCGCCGCTCTTCTCCTTGTCCTTTTCGCTCTTCTCCCCGCGCTCCGAGCTCTGCCCTCTCCTCCCGAGGCTCCCGAGGCCTCTCAAAGAGGGAACCCTCCGCAGGAGCTGAGCCGCGCGCGAAGAAGAAGAGGAAGCGGCGGAAGCAGGAGCGGGGGGCGGCGGCGGCGAGAGCCCCGAAGTGGAAGGAGGCGGCGAGGGAGACGAGGCGGCGGCGGCGGCGGCAGGCCCGCGGCCGCTCCCTCCGTTCCTGAAGCCGACGGCGGCATCCGCGGATACGGCGCTTGCGGCGTCGCTGTTTCCGGTGAGGAAGGGAGACGGAGGCAAGGCAGCAGCAGCAGCAGAGGCCGGACGCGGCGGCGGCACTCCCCCTCCGGCAGAGACTTCGAGCGCGGCGAGCGCGGCGGCGGCAGCTTCCTCTGCCGCAGAAGCAGCGACCTCGATTTCCTCCTCCGCAACATTCCCCCCTCCCCCCTCTTCTCCGGCGAGCGCGGCAGACTCCGAGGCGTGCCCAAAGGGAGACTCGTGCTGGAGGGAGGATGAGGGAGGCTGCGCTGCCTCGGACGCAGCAGGAGCCGTCTCTGGCGCCGCGTGAGCCGCGCCCGCCGCTGCCGCCGCCGCCGCCGCTCCCCCGCTGGAGTCGCCGCCCTCGCCTCCTCCGCGGGAAGCCGAGGGGGGAGAGGCCCCTCGCGTCACCCGGATCCCCCCGCTCCCGGGGCTCCACGGAGTCCACGCGGTGGGATCGCTCGCGGCCGGGGGAGGCACCAGGCTCGCGAGGCCCGTGGCGACGTCGATCGCGACGCGCTCCTCCGCCATGCGCCCGTCGGGCTTCGGCACCAGCTCGATCAGAGTGTGCAGCGGCACCTCGAGGCGCGGGATGTCGCGCAGGGGGGTCTTGGTGAAATAGCCGTAAAGAGCGCGCAGGATGGCCTGGTGAGCCACGACGCAGACGCACTCGCGCTCGCGCTCGACCTCGATGACCGCGGGCTCGAGGCGCTGGACGACGTCCTGTTTTTTGGAGTTTTTTTTTTCCACGCAGAACGGGAAAAAAACGAGGTTGAGGGGGAACAGGAGGGGAAAAAACTCGGGAAAAGAGGGGGAACCCCCTTAAAACACACCAACCCACCATGTAGCTCTCCCCCGCGGAGTACCGGTACCGCAGCTTGTCCCTCTTGCGCGCAGCAAACTCCGACGGGTGCTCCGCCTCGACCTGGGCGTACGTCCACCCGTCAAAGGCCCCCGCCTGGATCTCGTCGAGGACCTTCCAGCGCAGCTTCGGGAAGGGCAGGAGCTCGGCCGTCTGGATGGTCCGCACCAGCGTCGAGGTCCAGACGGACACGGGCATCGTGCCGCCGTCGCTGGTGAGAGGCACGCGCTCGACGATGACGTCCGGGAGCAGCCTGGCGTAGGCCTCGCCCCGCGCGGACAGGGGCGAGTCCCCTCCGAGCTTCCCCCCCAGGTTGTACTCGGACTCGCCGTGGCGCGTCAGCCAGATCTTGCGCACGCGGGCCACGCCGGCCTTGCAGACTTGCATCAGGAAGAAGACGATCTTGCCCGGGATGTAGCCCGAGATGCGGTTGACGTCCATGTACCCTGTGAGTTTTTTTTTTTTTTTTTGCAAGTCGAGATCGTCGTGGTCGAGTTTCTGAGGAGGAAGAAAAGCAAAAGACTCAACACTCAAAACTCATCAACGCTCTCTCTCTCTC